>Ga0134128_10012382_pt1 | contig 10171 bp, 5 predicted proteins | sample KB31754_FD_96462 | JGI IMG/M metagenome (GOLD analysis project Ga0134128, IMG submission 96462) | Terrestrial soil microbial communities with excess Nitrogen fertilizer from Kellogg Biological Station, Michigan, USA - KB3-175-4 | ecosystem: Environmental > Terrestrial > Soil > Unclassified ...
CGCCGTTGAGCGTGAGCTTGACCTGCATTACGCGTTCTCCGATCCCGAGCCCGAATCCGATGACGACTGACCAGTCTCAGCGGCCCGCGGCAAGGCGGCCCGCAGCGCGGCCCAGACCCGTTGCGACGTGGTCGGCATGTCGATGTGCCGGACACCCAGGTGCGCGACCGCGTCCACGACCGCGTTCTGCACCGCCGGCGTGGCGCCGATCGTCCCGGCCTCGCCGATGCCCTTGGCCCCGAGCGGGTTGTAGGTGGTCGGCGTGACCATGTCGGCCAGCTCGAAGCTCGGCACCTCGGTGGCGGACAGGAACGGGTAGTCGGCGAAGCTCGCGGTCAGCGGGTTGCCGTCGGCGTCGTAGACGAATTCCTCGCACAGCGCCTGGGCCGCCCCCTGCGAGATGCCGCCGTGCCGCTGGCCCTCGGCCAGCAGCGGGTTGAGCACGATGCCCGCGTCGTCCACCGTGACCAGGCGGCGAATCACGACCTTGCCGGTCTCGGTGTCCACATCGACCACGGCCACGTGGCTGCCGAACGGGTAGGTCGCCCCCGGCGCGCTGAACACCGCCCGGACCAGCAGCCGCTCGCTCTCGGCCAGCGCGGCCAGCGGCACCGCCGCGTCCGGGTCGCCCGCCACCGCGAACGCGCTGCGGCTGACGTCGAACACCAGGTCGGCCGGGCTGGCCTCGAGCTCGTCCGCGGCCCGCTCCCTGGCCACCTCGATCAGCTCCTTGGACGCCTGCTGGACGGCCGCGCCGCCCTGCTGCAGGCTGCGCGACCCGCCCGTGCCGCCGCCCTCGGGGACCAGGTCGGTGTCGCCCCATTTGAGGGTGATCTTGTCGACCGGGATGCCCAGCTCCTCGCTGGCCAGCATGGCCCACGCCGTCTGGTGGCCCTGGCCGTGCGGCGAGGTGCCGGTCAGGATGGTGGCGCTGCCGTCCGGGTGCACCTCGACCGTGGCGTTCTCGTTCGGCGGCCCCGACTCGTCGCCGCCGCCGGTGATCTCGACATACGAGGCCAGCCCGATGCCGAGCTGGACCACGTCGCCGCGGGCCCGGCGCTCGGCCTGCTCGCGGCGCAGTTCCTCGTAGCCGGCCGCGTCCAGCACCCGGTCCAGCCCGGCCACGTAGTCGCCGCTGTCGTACAGCGCGCCGAAGGCCGTCTGGTGCGGCTCGGTGAACGGCGGCAGCAGGTTGATCCGCCGCACCTGAGCCGGGTCCACCCCGGCCTCGGCCGCGAACAGGTCCATGGCCCGCTCCAGCGCCGCCGTCGCCTCCGGCCGCCCGGCACCGCGGTAGGCCCCCACCGGCGTGGTGGTGGTCACCACCGTGGTGGCGATGGCCTCGGCCCTGGGGATCGCGTACGGGCCCGGCGCCATCAAGATCGTCAGCGTCGGCAGGATGGCGCCCAGCCGGGGGTAGGCGCCGGCGTCCTGCAGGATCTCCAGCCGGTAGGCCAGCACGGTCCCGTCCCGCCGCCCGCCGATGGTCACCTTCTGCTCCTGGGCCCGGCCGTGGGTCATCGCGACCAGGTTCTCGAACCTGGTCTCCGTCCACCGGACCGGATGGCCCAGCTCGCGGGCGGCCCATGCCGTGACGATGTGCTCGGGGTCGGCGCCGAACTTGGCCCCGAACGCGCCGCCCACGTCCGGGGTGATGACCCGGACCTGGTCCGGCTCGATGCCGAGCTGGCGGGCCATGGCCCGCTTGGTGCCCTGGGCGCCCTGGTTCGGGATCCAGGCCGTCAGCCGGCCGTCCTCGCCCCAGACCGCGGCCGCGGCCCGGCTCTCCATCGGCGCCGGGGCGATCCGCTGGTTGGCGATGGTCTCGCTGACCACCACCTCACAGCCATCGAACAGGTCGTCCTGCAGCTTGTCGCGGTCGCCGAAGCTGGCCGCCACGTTGGAGCCGACCGACTCGAACAGCACCGAGTCGTCGGCCAGCGCGGCTTGGAACCCGACCACCGCGGGCAGCGGGTCGTAGTCCACGCTGACCAGCTCGATAGCGTCCTCGCCCTGGTAGGGCTCGCGGGTGAGCACGGCGGCGACCGCCTCGCCCACGTACCGGACCTTGTCGATGGCCAGCGGGTGCTGGGCCATCTCCGGGTTGGTCGAGCCCTTGCGGGGCGGCAGCGCGGCCAGGTCGGACCCGGTGAACACGGCCACCACGCCCGGCGCCTCCAGGGCCGCGCTGGTATCGATGCCGGTGATCCGGGCGTGCGCGATGGGGGAGCGGACAAAGAACAGGTGGTAGGCGCCGGTCAGCCGGTCGTCCACGACATCCTCGGTGTACACGCCGCCCGTGGTCAGGAACCGCGGGTCTTCCGTGCGCAGGACTCGCGTGCCCAGGATGCTCATAGGACTCTCACCAGCGAACAGCTCCCCTCAGACCGGTGTGGCCGCTGTCGCAATTTGCGGCCGTGCACACGGGGCGACTCTACCCATGCAGGGCCCAACCGCGGCAATCTGGCCTGGCCTTCTAACGATCAAGACGATTAACAAAGCGGTCCGGGGCCGGACCCGTGCGGCCGGCCCGGCGACTCCCGCCCGAGCTGGTCCTACTTCGCCCCGATTCGCGACTGTTGGGGAAGAAGCGGGACGGTTGCCGTGGTTGTGACCTGGGGGAAATGAGCTTTCGGGCCAGCCGCGTGACTTGTTAGCATCGGCTGCTGCCACGATCAAGATCGGAGTTTAAGGTGTTCTCGCGTGCGCCCGTGCGCCGCCTGTCGGGCGTGCTGCGGCGTCTTCCTGTCCTCGGTATCCGTGACTTCCAGATCCTGCTGGCTGACCGCCTGCTGGCGCCGGCCGCGTTCGCGTTCTCGCTGGTCGGCGTCTCGTTCGCGGTGCTGGACGCGACCAGGTCCACGGCCGACCTGTCCTACGTGCTGGCCGCGCAGATCGCGCCCTCACTGATCTTCACGCTGGTCGGCGGGGTCATCGCCGACCGGATCCGGCCCCAGCTGGTGATCATCGCGGGCAACCTGATGATCGCCCTGGGCGAGGGCGCGTTCGGCGTCCTGGTCCTGGCCGGGCATCCCCGGCTGTGGCAAATGATCTTGCTGGAGACCGTGACCGGCACCGGCATGGCCATCTTCTACCCGGCCTCCCAGGCGCTGCTGCCGCGGCTGGTGCCCGGCCGCCTGCTCCAGCAGGCCAGCGCCATCAGCCGGCTGGCCATGAACGGCGGCCAGATGGGTGGCGCCGTGCTGGCCGGCCTGGCCGTCGCCGCCCTCGGGCCCGGCTGGGCCCTGGTCACCTGCGGCGCTGGCACGCTGGGCACGGTGCCGCTGATGCTCCAGTTGCGGGTGCCCGCGCACGAGCGGACCGGCGACACCGGCATGCTGCGCGACCTGCGCGACGGCTGGACTGAGTTCCGGTCGCACACCTGGCTGTGGGTGATCGTGGCCCAGTTCGGCGTGATCCTGATGGCCTGGTACGGGGCGTTCCAGGTCCTCGGGCCGGTGGTGGCCCGCGAGCACCTGGGCGGCGCGGCCGCCTGGGGCGCGATCACCGCCGCCGAGTCCGTCGGTCTGGTCGCGGGCGGGTTCGTCTCGCTCAAGTTCACCCCGCGGCGGCCGATGTTCTTCATCGCCGGAATCGGCGGCGCCATCGCGATCTCGCCGCTGTCGCTGGCCGGCCCGTGGCCGCTGCTGGTGATCTGCCTGGCGTCGCTGGGCCTCGGCATCACCATGGAGATCATGATGGTGCAGTGGACCGTGGCCCTGGCCAGGAACATCCCGCCGGAGAAGCTGGCCCGGGTCTCGTCCTACGACGCGCTGGGCTCGGTCATGGCCATGCCCGTGGGCGCGGTGGTGGCCGGCCCGGTCGCCGCCGCCGTGGGGGTGTCGGCCACCCAGTACGGGGCCGCCGCGCTGATCCTCGTGGTCTCCGCGCTGGCCCTCATCCCGCGCGACATCCGCCGGATGCGGGCCGGCCACGTCTTGCCGCCTGCCGCTGTGGCTGGGGTAGTAGGCACGCTGGGGTCGCCGCGGCCGGAGGCCGCGGCGACCGCTGTGGCGTCCGAGGTGGCTGAGCTGGCTGGGGTGCCCGAGGTGGTCGTGGTCGAGGACTACCCGGCGGAGGTCATCTCCGCCGAGCCCACCGCCCCTCGCTCCTGATGATCGCGGAAGTCCGTCAGCGCTATTCGCTGACGGACTTCCGCATTGTCGTGGCCCCCTCCTCAACTCCCGGTCGGGAAAGCCCGGTGACAACCCGTGTCACTCGGGTCTTTTGAACGCTGATTCAGGGGGCGGCGGTCCGGGCGTCCGCCGGGCGAGGTCCAGGCGAACGTGTGGTGAACCGACCGCACCGGCTGCACCAGGGCCAACGCGCCAGAAAATGGGCAAAACACCGCCATAATGTCGGCGCCATTTTGACCGCCCATACGAGACCTCAGTCGCTAAGGCAGCTTGAAATCGCTGAATCGCACTGCACAATTACTAATCAGGTGACAGGTAATGGACTGTCAGTGGGGGGTAGGCCATGGAGAACGCTCGCGTCCCGGACCGCCTGATCGCGACCCGCAGGCGCCGGTCATGAAGTTCTGCACGCACTGCGGCCGTCCCTCCGACCCGTCCCGCGCCTTCTGCTCGGGCTGCGGCCAGCCGCTCCGGCAGCAAGAGCCCGCCGACCCAGCGTCCGCCGCTCCGCCGCCAGAGGCTCCGCCGACACCGGCTCCACCAGCGTCGGCTCCACCGCCAACGGCCCCGTCGTCGTACGCTCAGTCGCCGTACGCTCGGCCGCCGGCCACTGAGGATCCGGCCACCCTGGCACCGGCCAGCCAGGGCCCGGAGACTCAGCCCGCCACCTGGCCTCCGGCCGCCCGGCCGTCCGCGGCCCCGCCGCCAATCACCCCGCCATACCAGGCTCAGCCGTACGTCGCGCCGCCGCCCAGCACTCCGCCGCCCGTGATTCCGCCGCCCGGCCCGGGGCCGGGGTATGACCACGGGCCGTGGTCGTCCGCTCCGGGGCCGGGCTACGGCGACGACCCGTGGTCGCCGGGACCGGTCGGCCGCCCGGCCCGGCGGGCGCTGTGGCGGGGCCTGCTGGCCGCCGCCGTCGTAGTGCTGGTGCTGGGTGCGGCCGGCGCGGGCTGGTTCGTGTTCCGCGGCCACGGCGCCCACGCCGCGGCCGGTGGCGCCGGCCACAGCCACAAGCCGTCCGCCACGGTCAGCTCGCCGTCGCCCGCGTCGAGCACGCCAACCTCGCCCGCCACCTCACCGTCCACGTCGGCCTTGTCCTCGGCCCCGCCGACCTCAGCGCCCGTCAGCCCGTCCACGTCGGCCCCGGTCAGCCAGCCGCCAGGGCCCGCGGGCAGCACGCCGGTCGCGCTGGGCCCCGGCGTGCCCCAGGACGGCGCCTCGCAGCGGCTCGACGCGTTCGCGTCGCGGTACTTCACCGCCATCAACCACCACGACTACCAGGCGTACATCGCCCTGCTGGGGAACGTGAAGATCCCCACGCGCAGCGAGTTCACCGCCGGCTACGGATCGACCTCGGACTCGGCGGCCACGCTGACCAGCACGCTGGGCCAGGGCGGCGGCGACTGGGCCATCGGCCTGTCGTTCATCAGCCATCAAGCGACCAGCCAGAGCAAGACCGGCACGACGTGCACCGACTGGCAGATCACCCTGTACCTGGTGCCTGACGGCGCCAGCTACGTGGAGGACAGCCCTCCGCCGGGCTACCACCCGAGCTACCAGGCCTGCCCGTAACCGGGGTCTGCCCCGGCTAAGCGACCAGCTCGGCCTCGCCGGTGAACGCCGCCCACAGCCGGGCGTAGCCACCGCCCCGCTCCAGCAGCTCGGCGTGGGTGCCGATCTCGGCCACCCGGCCGCCCTCCATGAGCACGATCCGGTCCGCCCTGGCCGCCGTGGTCAGGCGGTGCGCCACCAGCAGCGTTGTCCGCTGCGCCGACAGCTGCTCGGTGGCCCGGTTCACCTCGGCCTCGGCGGCCAGGTCCAGGGCCGCGGTCGCCTCGTCGAGCAGCAGGATGACCGGGTCGACCAGGTAGGCCCTGGCCAGCGCGATGAGCTGGCGCTGCCCGGCCGACAGGTTGCGGCCCCGCTCGGCCACCTCGTGCCGGAACCCGCCGGGCAGCCGGGCGATCATCTCGATCGCGCCGACGCCGCGGGCGGCCGCCTCGACCTCCGCGTCGCTGGCCTCGGGCCGGCCGTAGGCGATGGCGTCGCGGACCGTGCCCGCGAACAGGTACGGCTCCTGCGGCACCACGCCGAGCTGGCGCCGGTAGCCGGGCAGGTCGAAGTCGCGGACGTCGGTGCCGTCGATCAGCACCCGGCCCGAGGTCACGTCGTAGAACCGGGCCACCAGCTTGACCAGCGTCGACTTGCCGGCTCCGGTCTGCCCGACCAGCGCGACGGTCTCGCCGGGCGCGATGGACAGACTGACCCCGGCGATGGCCTCGGTCCGCGCGGCGGAGTAGCCGAAGTGCACGTCGCGCAGCTCGATGCGGCCGCGCAGGCGAGCGGGCCGGACCGGGCTGGCCGGCTCCGGCGTGCTGGTCGGCGTGCGCAGCAGGCCCTTGATCCGCTGCAGGCCCACGTTGGCCTGCTGGTAGCCGTCGAACACCTGCGACATCTGCTGGACCGGGGCGAACAGCGAGTCCACCCACAGCAGGTAGGCGATCAGGCTGCCGGTGGTCAGCACCCCGCTGCGGATCTCGCTGCCGGCGGCGAACAAGATGATTGCGCCGCCGACGGTGGACAGCGCCTGGACGAACGGGAAGTACAGCGCGATGAGCCGCTGGGCCCGCAGCCGGGCCGACCGGTAGGCCCCGCTCAGCCCGGCGAACCGGTTGGAGTTGACCTGCTCGCGCCGGTAGGCCTGGGCCACCCGCAGGCCGGCCACGTTCTCCTGCAGGTCGGCGTTGACCATGCTGACCCGTTCCCTGGCCTCGGAGTAGGCCCGCGAGGACTTCTTGCGGAACACGATCGTGGCCACGATCAGCACGGGCAGGATCGTGGCCAGGCTCAGGCCCAGGCGCACGTTGATGACCAGCATCAGGGCCAGCACGACCGCGAAGGTGAGCACCGAGTTGACCATGGTGATCAGCCCGGTCTGGAAGAACGAGGACAGGGCGTCCACGTCGGTGGTCATCCGGGTCATGATCCGGCCGGACAGCTCGCGCTCGTAGAAGTCCAGCCCGAGCCGCTGGAGCTGGGCGAAGATCTTTACTCGCAGCGTGTACAGCAGCCGCTCGCCGTTGCGGCCGACCACGATGGTCTGGGCCCAGTTGATCCCCCAGTCGGCCAGCACGATGCCCAGGCCGATGGCCGAGACCAGCAAGATGGTCTGGAACCGGGCCTGGAAGCTGAGCAGATGCCGCTCGACGCCGTTGTCGATGCCGCCCCGGACCAGCAGCGGCATCACCGTGCTGGCCAGGGCGTCCAGCCCGTCCAGCACCAGCCCGATGATCAGCGCGATGGCGAACGGCCGCAGCAGCCGGCGCAGCGTGAAGTGGGTGTCGGGCGCCCGGGCGAACGACTCGTCCACATCCGGGGTGTCGTCGGCCGGGCGCAGCGCGTCCACCTTGGCCAGCAGCTCGGGCGAGGCCGGGATGCCGGCCAGCCAGCCGCCCGCAGCCGCGGCGCCCGCCGCTGCCGCGCCGCCGCGTCCGGCGCCGCGGGCCCCGCCCGTGGCGGCGTTCAGGCCGCGGCCGATCCCGGCCGCGGCCAGGCTGGTCAGCTGGCCGCTGGCGGCGGTGGCCGCGGCCGGCGCGGACTGGTCGCCTGCGTCGTCGGCCCGGTCCGGCCACAGGCTCGGGGTGACCTGGCCCGGGGCGGGCCGCGTGCGGCAGGCGGCCTCGGCCCGGCCGGCATCGTTAATCTCAAAGGTTGAAAGCTCGCCCGCGTCTACGCCCTCGGCGTCGTCGCCGGGGCCCGACAGCAGCAGCCGGTACAGCGAGCAGCGCTCGGTCAGCTCCTCGTGCGTGCCCAGGTCCACCAGCCGGCCCTCGTCCAGGACCGCGATCCGGTCGGCCAGCTGGAGGGTGGACCGGCGGTGGGCGATGAGCAGCGTGGTCCGCCCGGCCATGACCCGGCGCAGCGTGCCGTGGATCTGCGCCTCGACCTTGGCGTCGATCGCCGAGGTGGCGTCGTCCAGGACCAGGATGGCCGGGTCGGTGATCAGCGCGCGGGCCAGCGCGACGCGCTGGCGCTGGCCGCCGGACAGGGTCAGGCCCTGCTCGCCGACGACCGTGTCGTAGCCGTCGGGCAGCGCGAGGATGAACTCCTCGGCCTCGGCCGCCCTGGCCGCCGCGACGATCTGCTCCTGCGTCGCCTCCGGCCGGCCGTAGGCGATGTTGGCCCGCACGGTGTCGGAGAACAGGAAGCTCTCCTCCATGACCAGCCCGATCGAGGCCCGCAGCGAGTCCAGGGTCAGGTCGCGCACGTCGTAGCCGCCGACCCGGATCGCGCCCGCGCGGATGTCGTAGAACCGGGGCAGCAGCAGCGAGATAGTGGACTTGCCCGAGCCCGAGGTGCCGACCACGGCCAGCGTCTGGCCCGCCCGGACCCGCAGCGACAGGCCGTTCAGCACCGGCTCGGACTTCACGTAGCCGAAGTGCACGTCGTCCAGTTCGACGTCCTTGCTGCCCGCGGGCAGCTCCAGCGCGCCGGGCTTCTCGGTCAGCACCGGGCGGGAGTCGATGACCTCGAACACCCGGATGACGCTGGCCCGCGCCTCCTGGCCGATCGTGATCAGGCCGGTGAGCGCGCGGACCGGGTTGACCATCTGGGCCAGGTAGGAGGAGAAAGCCAGGAACGTGCCCAGCGTGATCTCGCCCTTGATGGCCATCCAGCCGCCCAGCGCCAGCACGCCGACCTGGCCCAGGGCCGGAATGGCCCCCAGCGCCGGGCTGAACCTGGCCATCAGGCGCACGGACCGCACCCGCATGGCGTACAGCACCTGGCTGACGCCCTCGAGGCGCTCGATCTCCTGCTCTTCCTGGCCAAAGCCCTTGACCACCCGGACCCCGGTGACCGCGCCCTCGACCGACCCGGCCACCTCGCCGGCCTGCTGCTGCGCGGCCCAGGAGGCCGGGAACAGGCGGCGGCGGGAGGCGATGGACAGCACCAGCAGCACCGGGCCGACGGCCAGCGCGATGACGGTCAGCAGCGGCGAGAGCACGAGCATGACGATCAGCGACAGCACGAACAGCAGCGCGTTACCGATCAGCATGGGCGTCATGCCGAGCAGGCTCTGGACCATGTTCAGGTCGGAGATGGACCGGCTCACGATCTGGCCGGTGTGCAGCTGGTCCTGGCGGGCGCCATCCAGCCGGGTCAGCGAGCCGAACAGGTCGGTACGCAGGTCGTGCTGCACGTCCAGGGACAGCTGGCCGCCGCGGTAGCGGCGCAGGTAGACGCAGCAGAAGCTGATCGCCGCGGCCACCAGCAGCAGCGTGGCGCCGGGCCAGATGGGCTGGTGGCGGGCGACAATCGCGTTGTCGATGATGTCCCGCTGGATCAGCGGGATGACCGTGGTGACCACGGTGGCCACCAGCGAGGCGCCGACGGCGACGATGGTCAGCCGCCGGTGCCGCCAGCAGTAGCCGGCCAGTCGGCGCAGCCAGCGGTCCTGGTCGGGGGCGTTGGGGGCGCCGGGGGCGCCGGGGTCAGCGGAGGCGGGTATGCGGGCATCGCGGGCCGACCGTCCGGGCCGGAGGCGCAGCCACCTCATGGGCGTCCCGCGGTCGCGGCCGGCCGGCGGACCCGGCACAGCTCGTCCAGCGCGCCGTCGATCATCCGCAGGTCGGCCCGGATTCGGTCGCCGTCGCCGGTCAGCTCGCACAGCCGCTCCAGCCACTCGCCGTAGGCCACGTCGGCGCGCGCCACCGCGGCGGTGCCCGCCTCGGTCAGGTGCAGCCGGACCACGCGGCGGTCGCCGGGCTCGGTCTCGCGGCGGGCCAGGCCCGCGGCGACCAGACTGTCGGCGATGGCGGTCAGCGTCGGCTTGGCCACCGCGAGCCGCTCGGCCAGCCGGGCCGAGCGCTCCCCGCCGGCGCCGGCCAGCTTGAGGATCCGGTACTGCTGGGGGCTCAGCCCAGCGTCGACGCGCTCCAGCGCCCGCGCCATCCGCATGAGCACGAGCACGTCATCGGGGTCTGCCACCCAGGCGTCTCCTTAGTACGAAGCTCTTACTGTTCGCCAGGCTA
>Ga0134128_10012383_pt1 | contig 10171 bp, 6 predicted proteins | sample KB31754_FD_96462 | JGI IMG/M metagenome (GOLD analysis project Ga0134128, IMG submission 96462) | Terrestrial soil microbial communities with excess Nitrogen fertilizer from Kellogg Biological Station, Michigan, USA - KB3-175-4 | ecosystem: Environmental > Terrestrial > Soil > Unclassified ...
GGCTCTGCAGCACGAAGGCGTCGCAGCCGCGCACCGACTCCTCGAAACGCACGTAGATCTCGCCGTTGGCGAAGTCGAAGGCCCGCGTCGGCGCCAGCTCCACGCCCAGTTCTTTGGCGACCTGCCGGGCCAGCTCCGGATGGGCTCGGCCGGAGAACAGCATCAGCTTCTTCTGGCCGGTCGCCAAGATCCCGGTCACTGTACGCACTCCCCAAGGGTCGCTGCCACGGTCGGAGCCGACGCGCGCGGCGGCGCGGGGCCCGGTGCGGCCGGGAGCCCGCGTCCGGTCCGCAGGGCGGATTACGGGCGATTCGTCCTGGCCGTCCGGCTAAGCCGGGCCTTGTCTCTCATCCTATGGTCTCAGAACAACTGCTGCTATCGTCCGGATGTTCGCGCGGCGTTCGCCTTCGGTTCGCCCGAGTTCGCCCGATCGCGCCGGGAATCGCCCTGTGCCGCGCCGCGCCGGATGTGACGGACTCGACACCCGTTATTTCCCGGCGTCACCCGAAGCCACAGCGTCGTTTTCGGCGTCTGCTGTTCCTTCGCGCGATGCCGCGGCACGCGCGGCTTGCGCCGCCTGCGCCGCGTTCGTCCCCGGCCACTTGCGCTCCACCCAGCCATCGATGTTGCGCTGCTGCCCCCGCGCCACCGCGAGCGCGCCGGCCGGAACCGGCTTGGTGATCGCCGAACCGGCGGCGACATACGCACCGTCCGCGACCTGCGCCGGAGCGATCAGGACCGTGTCCGTGCCGACGAACACGTGATCGCCGATCTCGGTTCGATGCTTGTTGACGCCGTCATAGTTCGCCGTGATGGTTCCGGCGCCGATATTGCAGCCCTCGCCGATCTGCGCGTCGCCGACATAGGACAGGTGCGGAACTTTCGAACCGTCACCGACGACCGCGTTCTTCATCTCGACGAAGCCGCCCGCCTTGGCCTTGCGCCCGAGCCGCGTGCCCGGCCGCAGATAGGTGTACGGACCGACCGTCGCGCTCTCACCGATCACCGCACCCTCGGTTGTGGCGTTCGTCACGCGCGCCCCGGCGCCGACGATCGTCGCCGTCAGCGTGCAGTTCGGGCCGACCTGCGCGCCGGCCGCGATCCGCGTCTCTCCGCACAGCTGCGTGTTCGGCAGCACAACGGTGTCCGGCTCCAACCGGACCTGGACGTCGATCCACGTGGTCGCGGGATCGACGATGGTGACCCCTTCGCGCATCCAGTGCCCAGTCAGTCGCGCGTTGAAGATCCGGCGCAGTTCGGCCAGCTGCGCGCGGTCGTTGGCACCGAGGATCTCGTGGTGGTCCGCGACGGTGAGCGCGCCGACGCGGTGACCGTCCTCGGCGAGGATGCCAAGCACGTCGGTCAGGTACTCCTCGCCCTGCGCGTTCGCGGAGGTCAGCCGGGAAAGACCCTCGGCCAGTAGCTTCGCGTCGAAGGCGTACACCCCGGAGTTGATCTCGCGGATGGCGGCCTGTTGCGGCGAGGCGTCCTTCTGCTCGACGATCCGCTCGACCGCGCCGTCCCGGCGCACGATCCGGCCATAGCCGGTCGGATCCGGGACATTCGCCGTCAGCACGGTGACCGCGTTGCCGGCCTCCTGATGCACCGTCACCAATGCGTCCAGCGTGCCCGCGGTCAGCAGCGGCGTGTCGCCGTAGGTGACGACGACCGTCCCGTCGATGGCGCCCTGCGCGGCGATCGCCTCCGTCGCGATCCGCACCGCGTGCCCAGTGCCGTGCTGCACCTCCTGCACGACTGGCTGCGCCTCGGCGTCGATCTCGGCCAGGTGCGCGGAAACCTGCTCGCGCCCGTGTCCGACCACGACGACCAGCCGTTCCGGCGAAAGCTCCCGCGCCGCGGCGACGACATGCCCCAGCATCGACCGCCCGCACAGCGTGTGCAGAACCTTCGGGGTCGCGGACTTCATCCGCTTCCCCTCCCCCGCGGCCAGGATCAGTACGGCTGCGGGACGGACGGGAGCTGACGCGCTCGGCTCAGACACACCGGTCTCCTCGACCTCGGATGCTGGATTTCAGCACCGAGCCTACCGGCTGATCTACCGCCTGGACGGCCGAGCGTCCGAGTTCGGTGAGGGCTCCCGGGGAAGGATTCGAACCTCCATAACAGACACCAAAAGACTGCGTCCTGCCCTTAGACGACCCGGGAAGGTTTGAGTCCTCGCTACGGAGAACTCGGCCCCCTAGTCTGGCACATCCGCGGCACCACCCGCCGCCAGGATTCCGCGACCTGCCGTATCCACGGCCAGCACCTATCCCCACCAGAATGCGGCGGCGATGAGCACGTAGAGGCCGACCATGGTCGCGCCTTCCAGCCAATCCGATTCGCCGTCGGACACTAGGTATGCGACGGCGAGCGTGGAGACGCCGACCGTGGTCACCAGCATCGGGTTGAAGACCAGCGTGAAGGTCGCGCCGCCGACCAGTGGGGAGAGCAGCACCAGCGCCGGGGCTAGGACCAGGGCGATTTGCAGCGGGCTGTTGAGGATCACCGAGAGGGCGTGGTCTGCCTGGTTCTGCCAGGCGAGCTTGACGCCGACCGCGTTCTCCACGGCGTTGCCCGCGATGGCCACGATCACCAGGCCGGCGAAGGCGTCCGAGATGTGCAGCGAGTTCATCGCGGGCTGCAGGGCATTGACGAACAGGTCCGATACATACGCCGCGAGCACTCCGGTCACGGCGAGCATGCCCACCGCGAACGCGAGCGGCCAGCGATTGCCTTGCTCCTGCTCGGCGGCTTCCGCGCGCGCCCCAGCCGGCTGCTGCTCGCCTGGTTCCGGCGCCGCCTCGGCGGCGGACTCCTCGCGACGCAGGGAGGCGGGCACCGAGAGCGCGAACACGACCAGTAGCACCACCGCGGTGATGCGAGAGAGACCCACCTCGTGGCTCGCGGCGGCGGCGTGGATGTAGGACGCGAGGGACGGCACGAGCATCGCGGCGACCGAAAGGATCATCAGCGCCATGATCATCCGGGCCCGGCCCTCGGAGAAACGCAGCACCCCGTTCTTGCGGCCGCCGACGAAGAAGGAGAGGCCGAGCACCAGCAGCAAGTTGCCGAGGATGGAGCCGATGATCGCGGCGGTGACCACGTCGGTCAGGTGCGAGCGCAGCGCGAAGATGCAGATGAACAGCTCCGGCAGGTTGCCGAGGGCGGATTGGAGCACGCCGACCGCGCCGGCGCCGAGCCGGTCCGCGAGATGGTCCACGGCCCGGCCGACCAGCGCCGCGAGCAGCGCCACCGCCACCGCGCAGACCACGAACGGGAAGACCGCTCCGCCGCCCTTGGTGAGCGCGGCGGCGATGGTGAACGCCGCCGCCCCAAGCATGAGGACGATGTCCGATCGGCTCAGGACCCTGCCGAGCGCGAGCTGTTTACCGGTATCGGGCGGCCCTGCGGGCTGCGTGGTCGTCATGACCGCCGAGCGTAGGGCATGACGGACCGCTGCGATGGCCCGCTAGGAGATCAGGGCAGGTCGAGGATCTTCTCGCGCACCGCGTACATGACGGCTTCCATCCGCGAGTGCAGCTGAAGCTTCTCCAGGATGTTGCGCACGTGGTTCTTGACCGTGTTCTCGCTGATGAACAGGGTCTTGGCGATCTTGCTGTTGTTGGCGCCGGTGGCGATCAGCTTGAGCACCTCGAGCTCGCGGTCGGTCAGCTTCGGCGCCGGCGGCCCCTGCTCGCGGCGCTCCTCGCCGCTCTTGGCCATGGTGGCGAACTCGCTCAGCAGCTTGGTAGCCATCGAAGGAGTGATCAGCGACTGGCCGCCGGCGACCGCGCGGATCGAGTCGGCGATCTCGTGCGGCGGGATCTCCTTGAGCAGATATCCGGTGGCGCCGGCCTTGATCGCGTCGTAGAGGTCGGCTTCCTCATCGCTCATGGTGAGCATGATCACGCGGGTGGACGGGGCGACCTCCTTGATCGCGGCCGCCGCCTCGATGCCGCTGCGCTTAGGCATCTTCACGTCGAGCAGCACCACGTCCGGAAGCAGTTCCCCGGCCTTTTCCACCGCTTCCGTGCCGTCCCCGGCCTCGCCGACCACTTCGATATCCGGCTCCTGCTGCAGCACGATGTCCAGGCCGCGGCGCAGTAGGGCGTGGTCGTCGACCAGCAGGACGCGGATGGGGTCGGCGCCGGATGCGGCCGGTCCAGCCGCCGGGCCCGGCGAGCCGGCCGGCTTGGCGGACTGGGGCGTCGACGGGCGCGGACGGGCGGGCTGCTGCGCCGGAATGCCCTCCTGGCGCACGCCGACCGGCCTGCCGGAATCGGATTGGGCCACCTGTCCGTACCCCCTTGTACCTGGATCGGCCGGTCCGGGCAGGCGCCCGTCACTCCCGCACGGGACGCCGGAGACGCTGAGTGACCGAGTCATCATCGCACAGTATCGGCGAAACCTGATAATAGCTGGCGCGGACCCGGGATTGACAGTACCGCTCGGGACGTGGTCGCCGCCTTTTCGGGCGATCCGCGTTCAGCGGTCCGGGTCCGCGCCTGCTGATGCATCGTCAAGTGTGCTGTTCCGCCGCTGTTTCGGGGCGTGTCCGAGGCCTGATTACGCGGCCGTCGCGGAGCCCGGCTGGCCGCCGGAGTAGTGCGCCGCGCCGGTTTCCTCCAGGTGAATCACGCCGTAGTCGTAACCGCGGCGGCGGTAGACCACGGAGGGCAGCTTGGTGTCGGCGTCCACGAACAGGTAGAAGTCGTGGCCGACCAGCTCCATCTCGTAGAGGGCCTGGCACAGGTCCATCGACGGGGCGGTGTGCGTCTTCTCGCGCACGATCATCGGGCCGTCGCCCTCGATCTCGATCGGGCCGGCACGCCGGATGTCGGCGCGGGGCTCCTCGGCGGGCGCGGACGCCTGGGCCAGCTGCTCGGTCAGCTCGGCGGCCTCGAGTTCGGCCAGCGTGGAGGTGGCGACGGACACGGAGACCGGGCTGCGGCGGCCGTGGTGCACACGGCGGCGGTCGGCGGCCCGGCGCAGCCGTGCCTCCAGCTTGGTGGCGGCCAGGTCGAGGGCGGCGTAGGGATCGGCGGCGCAGGCTTCGGCCCGGACTACGGGGCCGCGGGTGCGCAGGGTGATCTCGATCCGGTCGCAGCGTTCGGCCTGCCGGGGGTTGCGCTCCTTGGACAGTTCCACGTCGAGGCTCATCGCCTTGCCGTCGAAGCGCTCGATACGCGAGAGCTTATCGACCACGTGCTTGCGGAACCGTTCGGTCACCTCGGTCTTGCGGCCCTTCACCACGATGTCCACGCGCGTCTCCCTTTGCTCGCTGATTGCCCGGCGCTGGTTGTTCCGCGCCGCGCTCGCTGTCTGGACTGACACTGCTGCGGCTTGGGCGCTTCCCCTGCTCGGCATCGCGTGCGGGGTCGCGCTCCACTGGTAGGAGTGGCTATATCCGGTACTTGGGTAGGGCTGCACCACCTCCTGGGACTGGTTTGAGACTTGTCAACCTACGCCGGGAAGATCCGGCTTTGGAGGGGTAACGACGGAAAGGCCTTTTCGAGTTCCAGCCAAGAGATTCGGGCGCGTCGCGACTTCGGCCGTCAGTCGTCGTGCGCGCTGCTCATACGCTTGAACGTAATCCCGCTTGAGCATGAACGGTAGGGGCCAATGGGCCTACTCCGCCAAGAGGGTGAATCCGGGGGCGTTCACCTGGGGTCTTCGGCTTGCGCAAGGTGGCGAAACGGTCGCGAGTCGAGACGGGCGAACGGCGAGGCGGTGGCTGGTTCATCGGTACCTCCTCTAGCCGGGACTAGCTGGGACTTGGTGCCGAGGCGTTAAGGGAGTGCACGGGTCGGGGGCCGCTCCGGTTCGGTCCGGCGATTTTCCGATCAAAAGGGTCAGTGGCCGCTGAGTCTGGTGGCGGCGAGGACTGCCGCGCCCAGCGGTCGCCCGCCGGCGGCCCGGATCGCGCGCGCGGCTTCGGCGAGCGTGGCCCCGCTGGTTGTCACATCGTCGATGAGGACGGCCGGGCGCTGGATTAGGCGCGAGACCGCGGCCGGTCGCACGACGAGCGCGTCCTTGAGATTCTGCGCGCGCTCCTGATGCGTCAGGCCGACCTGGTCCGCTACCCGCCGCTGGTGCCGCAGAGCCGGCAGGACGTTGGCGGTATGGCCGTGCGCACGCAGTTCATCAGCTGCGGCGCAGGCCATGCGGCGTACGGGATCCTGGCCACGGCGGCGGATCGATGGGCGAGCGGACGGCGCGGGCACCAGCCAGATCGCAGCCGCACCTGGGCAGGCGGCCAGTACCGCGCGAGCGAGTCGGCGGCCGAGCGGCCTGGCGAGATCGAGCCGGTTGTGTTCCTTCTGCGCGACGATGATGTCCGCGACCGGTTCACGGTAGGGCGCGAGTGCGTGCACTGGAGGCAGGCCGGCCAGGCGCCGCACCGTGCGCACGGGGATCGGTGCCCCGGAGAGGGCGATCGCGCAGGTGCTGCACAATCCCTCGGTCACGGTGCCAGTGCCCGTGCGGCCGCAACCGGCGCACTCCGCTGGCAACACAAGATCAAGCAGCGCCGCCCACCAGGACCGCCGCTGACGCTCCGTCAGCTCTTCCCCCACGCGATGATCATAGGCGGCCGGTCTGGGACAAGACGGTCAATTGGCGTAACTCGGCGAAAAACCCTGGACCGGAACCGCGCCCTGAGAACTCCACGAGTTGCTGTTGAACGAGTACTGGGTGATCTGTTGCGGCGCGTCGCTCGCGCTTCCATACGCGGCCAGCAAGGTGCTTCCGGTCCACTCGATGCTGCTCGTGGTGTTCGGCGGGTTGATGGTGACCGCGTTGAGGTCGGTCGAATTCGTCACCGGCGAACCGTCCGTGTACAGCTCGGAGACCACTGAGGGAGAGGAGGGTTGCTGGCCGCCGAGCACGGCCAGGGACTGGCTGCCGTGCCAGTCGATGTCCTTCAACGAGCTCCACTGGTACACGACCGGGTTCTGCACGGCCTGCCGCAGATCCAGCGACTGGCTCGAACCGCTGCCTTCGAACACGCCGATGCCCACCGAGTAGACCGTCGATCCCGTCGACGGCGACTGCTCGCTGTACACGACGGCGACCCGGCGGCCGTCCGGCGCGACGGCGAGTTGGGCGATGGCCATCGAATCCCCGTCGGAACCGATCGAGGCGACCTGCTGTGGGTGCGCTTCAAGGCCCTGGGTCGCATCCAGCCGGTATAGGGCGGCCGGGTGTTGCGCGTTGTCGATGAACCACAGGTGACCGAGCGCGTCCCAGCTGAGCGAGCTGATCTGGCCGGTGAAGACGGGCTGGCTGTTCGCGGCCACGCCGGGTTCGCCGAGGTAGAGCTTGGTCTTGGTGTCGTCGACCAAGGCGGCGATGATCTGGCCGTCGTAGTCGGTGACGGCGAGGGCGCGATAGTGCCGGCTGGTCGGGCCGACCTGCTGAAGCTGGCTGCCCTTGGAGCTATAGGCGTAGACGGCGTAGTCCTTGCCGAGGTAGTAGTACGTGCCGTTGCCGGGTCCGCCGATCCCGACGTGGTAGCGCCTGAGCACGCTGTCGACGGAGCCGAGCGACTCACCGAGCTGAGTACCGTGCTGATCGACGATGCTTACGCTGCTGACGGAGGCGAGGTCGCTGAAGGAGGCGAAGAGTTCGTCGGCGAGGACCTTGCATGCACTGGCACTGCGCGTGGTGCAGGCGTTCGGTGACTTGACGGTGACCTGCGCCGTGCCGTCCGACTCGATCGTGACGGCGTTCCGGCCGGCCAGGGCGATCTGCGGCGCGGCGGTCACGGCCGCTCCATCGAGCCACGCGGGCGGCCCGGTGAGCAGCTTGTCGGCCAGCTTCTGCGCGATCGCGACGTCGGACTGAGCACGCAGGTAAACGGGCACCGGGATCATGCTCTCGCCCTGCGCGTCGCTGTTGAGGTAGTAGAGGCTGTACGCGTTGTACTCGGCGCGGAACGTCTCTTCGGTCAGCACGATGCCGAAGTCGTCGCTGGGCAGCTTGTCGATCTGGTAGTAGCCCTTGTCGTCGTTGTATTTGACCGAGAACTTGTAGGCGTCGTGCGGTACCGGAGCCGTCACCTGCTGACTCGTTGCCGACGCCGACTGAGTCGGCTGCGAAACCGGCTCGTAGGTGCCGTCGTCGTCGACCTTCGCGAGCACGGTGCCGGTGATCTGCACCTCGTTGTCGTGACCGGGCACCGAGGCGGGATTGGATTCGTCGCCGCTGAAGATCACGACCTTCTGCGGATCCCAGCTCTGCGCGTCGCCGGTGAGGTATTCGCGGGCGATGGAGAGGTTGCCCGGGTCGCTGGCCGCAGTCTGCAGGAAGCCCTCGACTATCGCCGCTGGCTGCTCGTGACGCTGCGGGCCTTGCGGCCAGATCCGCACGTCCGAACCGCCACCGGCGTCGGCCTGCTTGCTGACCGTGTTCACGCCGGAATTCGCCGGCAGATTGACGCAGCCCGCGGTCAGGAAGCCGAACAGGGACAGCAGGCCGAGCGCGGCGGCGCGTGCGGAGGGCTTGCGGGCAGTCACGACTGGTCCCCCGCTCCCGCACCGTCGCCACTGCTGATCACGTCGCTGTGCAGGTCTCCCTCACCGAACCCGGTGATGGACGGCGGGCTTGAAACGGTCGCCCGGTCCACGACAGCAGCGGTGTCCTGACCTGGCTTGCCGGCAGACCTTGGCGAACCGGCCGGACCTGCCGGAGCGCGCACTGGACCGGGACGAGACGCCGCGCCCTGATCGACCAGCGGCCGGTGCCCAGTCGCCGCCGGCTCCGAGCCGCGACGCTGGCGCAAGTGGTGGGTGGAGTCCTCGGGTTCCAGCGGGATCGGGGAACGCAGCAGTTCGACGCGCGTGTTGCGCGGCACGGTGAGCCGGAACTGAGAGCCGCCACCGGGCTCGCCCCAGGCCTGGAGCCAGCCGTGGTGCAGCCGCGCGTCCTCCAGCGCGATCGCCAGGCCGAGGCCGGTGCCGCCGGTGGTGCGGGCCCGCGCCGGGTCCGCGCGCCAGAACCGGTTGAACACCAGCGAGGACTCGCCGGGACGCAGGCCGACGCCGTGGTCCCGTACCGCGACGGCCACCGCGTCATCCGAAACGGCCACCTTGATGATCACATCCCGGCCCTCGCCGTGCTCAATCGCGTTGACCACCAGGTTGCGCAACACCCGATCGATCCGGCGCGCGTCGACCTCGGCGACGCACGGTTCCTCAGGCGCGTCGACGACCACGGCGCTGCCCTTGCGCTCGGCCAGCGGCGCGCAGGCTTCGACGACGCGTTGCACCAGCGCGCGCAGGTCGACCGGTTCCGCGTCCAGGATCGCGGCGCCCGCGTCGAACCGGCTGATCTCGAGCAGGTCGGCGAGCAGTTCCTCGAACCGGTCGAGCTGGTTCTGCAGCAGTTCCGCGGAGCGGGCGACGACCGGGTCGAAGGACTCCCGCGCCTCGTGGATCAGGTCGGCGGCCATACGCACGGTGGTCAGCGGGGTACGCAGTTCATGTGAGACGTCGGATACGAAGCGGCGCTGCACCCGGCTCAGCTCTTCCAGTCGCCGGATCTGGTTCTGCAGGTTCGCCGCCATCTTGTTGAACGAGTTGGCGAGCGAGGCCAGGTCGTCCTCCCCGCGCACCCGCATTCGCTCCTCGAGCCGGCCGGCGGCCAGCCGTTCGGCGATTCCGGCGGCCATCCGCACCGGGGTGACCACCTGCCGGGAGACGAACCAGGCGATGGCGACCAGCGCCAGCACCAGCAACAGCCCGGCGATGACCAGGGAAAGCTCGACGAGCTGGAGGTTCGCCTCGTCCTGGCTGAGCGGGAAGACGTAGAAGATGTCCGCGGTGAACTCGGTACCGCTGTTGTTCGCGGCGACCCGCTGGCCGTAGACGACCGCGTCGGCCTTGGTCGCCGACGGCCGGGTGTATTCGACCGCGGCGAACTCGTAATACGCCTGTCCCGTCGAAATGGACTCGATCTTGTTCTTCAGGTCCGCGGGCAGCGTGCCGATCGCCAGGTTGGAGCAGGCGGCCGGGAAGGTCGCGGTGTCGTTGTCCTTCTGCAGGATGATCGCGACCTGGAACAGGGTGCTGCTCTTGCACAGCGAGCGGGCGACGGTCTGCGCCAGCACGCCGGTGTCGATGGTCGGGTCGAGGCTCTTGGAGTTGAAGTCCTGCACCGCGCTCTGGAA
>Ga0134128_10012384_pt1 | contig 10171 bp, 10 predicted proteins | sample KB31754_FD_96462 | JGI IMG/M metagenome (GOLD analysis project Ga0134128, IMG submission 96462) | Terrestrial soil microbial communities with excess Nitrogen fertilizer from Kellogg Biological Station, Michigan, USA - KB3-175-4 | ecosystem: Environmental > Terrestrial > Soil > Unclassified ...
CCCGGCATCGGGGGATTCTTCCTCGGAACGCCTATGTTCCCGCAGGCGACAATTCACTTCGGTGATGGCCGGGACCTGAATGTCCGCCGCGACGGCTCCGGTATCTACGTCAACGCCGTGTCCCGCGACGGGGAGCCTTACGACACTTACTGGCTGCCGCTCAACAATGTGCCTTCGAGGACCACGACAACCCTGCACTTCAGTCTGCAGCCAACCGCACCCACATCAGCTCCGCTGAAGCCGCCGCCCGCGTTTATTCCAGAACATTGAAGGAGTATGCGGCAGCTCGCGCAAGCCAGCGGACTACCAGCTTGTTCGTTCCACCGAATGCTGACTTCTGACTCCTGATTTATGTGTGGCCGCTACTACCGCCGATCCGACAAGCAGCGCATCGCGGAAGCATTCCGTACCGGGGTGCCGCCGAGCTTTGAGATTCTGCCCTCGTATAATGTCGCGCCCCAGACCTTCCAGCCCATCGTTCGTCTCAGCCGCGACACGCACGAGCGCGAGCTCGTGCAGCTCCGCTGGGGGTTCATCCCGTACTGGGCCAAAGACGCGAAAATCGGCTACAGCACGATCAACGCTAAATCAGAAACGGTAAGTACCAGCACTGTATTTCGCGAAGCTCTGAGGTATCGGCGATGTCTCGTCCCGGCTGACGGCTTCTACGAATGGCAGAAGCTCGACGCGAAAAATCGGCAGCCGTGGGCCATTGGCCTTCGTGACGGCTCGATCTTCGCCTTCGCTGGTCTGTGGGAGCGCTGGAAGGACAAAGCCAGCGGCCAGCCGCTCGAGACCTATACCATTCTCACCACCGAAGCCAACGAACTTACCGCCCCCATTCACAACCGTATGCCGGTGATCCTGACGCCACACGACTACGAGCGCTGGCTCGCTCCCGCGAATCCTGCACGTCTTCCTGTCGATCTCCTCCGCCCGCTGTCTGCGGAGGAAATGACTGCCTGGAAGGTCGGCTCCGAAGTGGGGAATGTCCGTAATGACGATCCCGCACTGTGTAATCCAATCTGATCGCCCGGGAACACAGCAAACGTATGCAGCAGAGAATACTCGGGCGCGCCAGGATACGGAGGTCACCTTCAGCCCTGGGAAACCCTGCACTTCGAGCGATCCGTCTGATGTAATAAGACGATGGCGGGGAGAATTGCTGTTGCGAAACTGGCGTTCGCGCTGTGCTGTAGCCTCGGCACGGCCGCTCTGTGTTTCGGACAGCAGCCTTTCCCTGGTGAGCCGGCGCAGACGCAGGCGCCGCCGTCCGCCACGCAGCAAAATCGGCCACAGCCGTCCCAGGATTTCCCGCCCGATCCGAACCTGGAGATGCCCACGTTTCACGTCAGCACAAGCGTGGTGATCGTTCCGACGCTGGTCGAAAAGAAAAACGGCGATGTGGTGTATGGCCTGAAACCCTCAGATTTTCAGGTGCTGGACAACGGCGTCCCACAGAAGATTCATGTCGACGATGATCTCGACACCCAGCCCGTTTCCCTGGTTGTGTGTGTGGAGCGCGGACGCGATGCGCCGCTCGAGTTCAACAAGATCGGCAAGCTGGGGCCGCTATTAGAGGAATTCATTGGGAACGGACGCGGCGACGTGGCGCTGGTCGCGTTTGACTCGCGGCCCGTCTGGGTGGAGCCATTCACCGATAACGTGGACTCCATCACAAAGGACCTGCGGCAGATGCCGGCCGGCGATGGAGGAGCCGCGATTTTGGACGCGGTCGGCTACTCGGTAAACCTGCTGGAGCAGCAGCCGCAGGATCATCGCCGCGTGCTGCTTCTGATCAGCGAATCGCGCGACCACGGCAGCCACCGGTTCACCGTTCCTCAGCTGGTCGAGCGCATCGGAACGAGCAATACGCTGGTGCAGAGCCTGGTCTTCTCGCCATCGAAGTCGGAGATCATCGACTGGGCTCGCGGCAACAGTGCCGGCGCCGGGACGGAACTGAACCTTCTGGCTCCGTTGATGATGACCGTGAACGCCATGCGGCGCAACACGCCCAGGACCCTTGCAGCCCTGAGCGGCGGCGAATACGCTCCGTTCACACGTGACAAGGGATTCCAGAGCCGCGTACTGGCGGCGGCGAGCCATGCACGCAATCGCTACATCCTCAGCTTTCACCCAACGGATCTTACGCCCGGGCTGCACGCAGTTCAGGTCAAGCTGACGCAGGACTATGGAGCGCAGGTAGTCGCGCGGAACAGCTACTGGGCTATCCACCGCGACGATACTGACGCGCATTGACGCTCGATGCTTCGTCTGAACACGGCGCATCCAAAACAAGGGAACAGTATGGGTGAGCATGTAAAGCTGCGAGCGTCCGACGGCCATGAACTGGACGCGTATGTTGCGCGCCCCACGGGCGCTCCCTCTGCGGCCCTGGTCGTGATCCAGGAGGCCTTCGGTGTGAACAGGCACATCCGGTCCGTGGCGGATGGATATGCGCAGGACGGATTTCTGTCCGTCGCTCCAGCATTGTACGATCGGCAGGCGCGCGGTGTGGAATTCGGCTACACGGGTGAGGAGGCGCAGAAGGGGCTGGCGCTGGCACGCAGCGGCAATCCCGACGACTGGGTGAAAGACGTCGCTGCTGCGATGGAATACGCACGACGAGAGACAGGAAAGAAAGTCGGCGTGATTGGCTACTGCCTCGGCGGCTCGGTCGCCTGGCTGGCAGCGACCCGCCTGCATCCCGATGCGGTGGTTGGCTACTATGGTGGCCGGATCATCAGCTTCGCCGGTGAGGAGCCACAAACTCCGGTGATGCTTCACTTCGGCCTGCAGGACCAGCACATTCCGAAGCATGAGATCGACAGCAAGGTAGCGGCGGCGCATCCTGACGTGCAGATCTACTGGTACGAAGCTGGGCATGGTTTCAACACCGGTGACCGTGCCAGCTACAACGCTCAGGCGGCGAGGCTCGCCCGCGAGCGTTCCCTCAGATTCCTGCGACAGCACCTGGCGGCATGACAGACGAGACGCCTCACGCAAGCGAGATACAACTGAACGCGACGGGCTGCTCTGCTGCAGCAGGTCCCGAACAGACCGGCCGCTGGGGCCGCGATTACTCGCATGCAGTGCGCGCGCTGCGGCACCGCAATTTCCGTTTGTTTTTCGGCGGGCAGACCGTATCGCTGGTCGGCACATGGATGACGCGGGTCGCCACCTCATGGCTGGTGTACCGGCTGACCGGGTCGTCACTGCTGCTGGGCACGGTGAGTTTCGTGGGGCAGATTCCCACGTTTCCGCTGGCGCCGTTTGCGGGTGTCTGGGTGGACAGGCTCGATCGTCGCCAGGTGCTGATCTGGACACAGACGCTGGCGATGCTGCAGTCGCTGATGATGGCGTGGCTGACCTTATCGAAGCGCATCAACATTACAGAAATTCTCGTGCTCAGCGCATTTCAGGGGCTGGTCAACGCATTCGACATGCCGGGCCGGCAGGCATTCATGGTGCAGATGGTCGAAGATCGCGGCGATCTGCAGAACGCGATCGCAATCAACTCCTCGATGGTGAACGCCGCGCGCCTGATCGGCCCTTCGCTTGCCGGGCTGGTGATTGCAGCAAGCAGTGAAGGCTGGTGCTTCCTGATCGACGGCCTCAGCTACATCGCCGTCATCATTTCGCTGCTGATGATGCGGGTCCACGTTACGCAGGTGCGCAGCCGCGCGGCTTCGATGTTCGAGCAAATGCGCGAGGGCTGGTCCTACGTGGCGAGGTTCGCGCCGGTCCGGACGATTCTGCTGCTCTTTGCGCTCCTCAGCCTGATGGGCATGCCGTACATGGTGCTGATGCCGGTCTTCGCTGGCGATGTGCTGCACGGAGGGCCGCACACGCTTGGCTTCCTCATGGCCGCGGCGGGAGCGGGTGCGCTGGTATCTGCCCTGTCGCTGGTATTGCGGCGTTCGGTCCGAGGACTGACGCGCATGATCGCGATCGCGGCGATTGTGTTTGGCGGTGGGCTGGTGGCCTTCGGCTTCTCCCGCTGGCTGTGGCTCTCGCTCGTTGTGCTGCTGTTCACCGGATTCGGCATGATGCAGGGTATGACGGCGAGCAATACAGTAATCCAGACCCTGGTGCCGGAGGACAAGCGCGGCCGCGTGATGAGCTACTACATGGCGGCATTTGTCGGAATGGCTCCGTTCGGCAGCCTGCTGGCGGGATCGATGGCGAACTGGATTGGCGCGCAGCGCACGGTGATGGTGACGGGAACGTGCTGCATCGTGGGCGGCCTGTGGTTCTGGTCCCGGCTGCCGGGGGTTCGGAGGGAGATACGGCCGATTTACGAACAACTGGGGATCATCGCGCCGATTCCGGAGGAAGTGGAAGAGACGGGGCCGAATTAATTCAGGCCGATTGTGGGCAAAAGAAATCCCCGGACGGTATCAGGATCCGGGGACTCACAGGAGGCAATCTCAGTAGACAAAGACAGAGTAGCCTCCGTGGCCGCACCTGTCGTGGAGACAAAGATGGCTTTTTGCCTCCACCTTTGGATGGGTTACTGCGTAGCGTCCCGCCCTAATGTGCTGACCTAATTCTGCCGAGCCTTCTGTTCGGCGCCGCGGCCGTTGGCGTTCTGCTGTGGGGTCAGAAGGACGCGGCGGAGTGCGCGAATCAACTCCGGTCCAGTCTCTTCCAATTCCCGGACGTGCCAGGCCGCGAGCGACGCCAGCAGCTTTTCGCCGTGAGGCGTCATGCGCAGCAGGATGCGGCGGTGATCCGTGGGATCGGGGCAGCGGCGCAGCAGGCCCTGTTCGATGGTTCGGTCGACCAGTTCAACAGCGCTGTTGTGCTTGAGCAGCATCCGCGCGGCCACGTTGGCGATGGTGGGATCCAGCTCTTCGGGCATGCCCCAGACGCACTGCAGCAACTGATACTGCTGGGGACGCAGCCCGGCCGCGGTGGCAGCGAGACTGGAGAAATGGAGGAATTTTCTGAGTTGGAAGCGAAATTCCGCCAGGCGGCGCATCTGCGCCCGGGTGAGCGGAACGGGTTCGCTGGAAGTTGACGGCTTCTGGGAATGGCGAGTCAGGGACAGGACCCCGGAGTTCTCCGCAAAAATCATGGCAACATCGTAGCACGATATATCGTGCTACGACATTTGGCCGGCATCCTCGGGGGGTGTGCCGGGGTCGGCGAGGATGGCCCTCGCATCGTCCTCATCGTCTGTGCTGACCTGCAGTTCGAGTGGCCCCAGTCCCGGTTCCATGATGCGGGCATTCTCACCGGAGAGGAAAACCTCGATCCCGGCGGACTCCAGCCGGAGCTTGGCCATCTCGGCCTCGAGCGGTTCAGTAAAGCTGGCAATTGTCACCACGTCTGCCATAAATGAGAATCCCTTTCCTGTGCGTCGTTGATCTGTAACTTTACTGCCTTGAGGCGAGCTTTGCACCCGACTGCGGGGCACGTGTTTGTGTGGACGCGGCGAGGGACGTGCGGGGCTGCCTCGCCCTGCGGAAGCAACGGAGGTTCCGCGACGTTTAGAATGAGGAGTTCTTCAGTCCTTTGGAGGAATTCTGCATTGATCCCGCGTTATACACGGGCCGTGATGGGCGGCATCTGGACCGACGAAGCAAAATACCGCGCCTGGCTCGAGGTGGAAGCAACGGCCAGCGAGGTGCTGGCTGAGGACGGCATTGTGCCCAAAGAGGCCGCGCAGGCGATCCGCGCACGTGGCGCCATTGACGTCGAGCGTATCCGTCAGATTGAAGCAGAGGTAAAGCACGATGTCATTGCCTTCACGACGGCAGTCGCGGAAAAGATCGGGCCGGAATCGCGCTGGCTGCATTATGGGCTGACCTCGAATGACGTAGTCGATACGGCGCAGGCGTTGCAAATCCGGGATGCTTCGGCGATCCTGCGCGACGACATCGAGCGACTGCTTGCCGTGCTGAAGACGCGGGCGCTGGAGTTCAGGAACACCCCGATCGTGGGACGTACGCACGGGATGCATGCAGAGCCGACGACCTTCGGACTCGTGCTCCTGAACTGGTACGCCGAGATGCGGCGCAACCAGGAGCGGTTTGCCGCGGCCGCCGAGCAGATGCGCGTGGGCAAACTATCCGGTGCGGTCGGCGCCTTCGGGCACATCGGGCCACACCAGGAAGAGCGCATCTGCGCGAAGCTGGGGCTGACGGCTGCTCCGGTGGCCACCCAGGTGATCCAGCGGGACCGGCATGCGCATTACGTTGCGACCCTGGCGGTGCTGACGGCGACACTGGACAAGATCGCCACCGAGGTTCGTCATTTGCAGCGCACCGAGGTCCGCGAGGCCGAGGAGTTCTTTTCGGAGAAGCAGAAGGGCTCGTCGGCTATGCCGCACAAGCGGAATCCGATTACAGCGGAGCAGATCTGCGGCCTGGCCCGTGTGGTTCGGTCGAACGCGCAGGCAGCCCTGGAAAACGTAGCGCTGTGGCACGAACGCGACATCTCGCACTCATCGGTGGAGCGCGTCATCCTGCCGGATTCGACCATTCTCGCGGATTATCTGCTGACAAAGACGGCGGACCTGATTGAGAAGCTGGTGGTTTATCCCGAGCGGATGCGGAAGAATCTCGAAAGCACCGGTGGACTGATCTTCAGCGGGCAGTTGCTGCTCGACCTCGCTGAGGCAGGCATGCTGCGCGAGGATGCTTATCGCCTGGTGCAGAAACACGCGATGAATGCCTGGCAGAACGACCTCGTCTTCCGCGATCTGGTGCGGCGCGACAAGGAGATCACGTCCCGACTCAAGCCGGAACAACTGGAGCGGACCTTCGATCTGAATCGCCAGCTTGGCAATGTGGACGCAATCTTCATGCGGGTGCTGGGCGGCGGCGAGGGCCGCGAGTACGGGGCATGAGCAAGCCGGACGCGGGGCGCTGGAACCTGACCGTCGCAATGACCGGCGCCAGCGGCGCCGTTTTTACACGCCGCCTCCTGCAGGTGCTCGAGGCGGATGAACGCGTCGCGCGTGTGCACTTCATCCCATCGGAAAATGCACTGCGCGTGCTGGCTGAGGAACTGGGGATCTCCGGGCGGAATGAGCTAACCGAGAAGCTGCTCGGCGGACGCGTTGCGAAAATCACGCAGCACAGCGAGAACGATGTGGGCGCGGCGATTGCCAGCGGGAGCTATCCATCGAACGGCATGATCGTCCTGCCATGCAGCATGGGCACGCTTGCGGGGACAGCGAATGGTATGGCGGAAAACCTGATCGAGCGCGCCGCCGACGTCTGCCTGAAGGAGCGGCGTCCGCTGATTCTTTGCCTGCGTGAGACGCCGTTCAACAAGATTCACATCCGCAACATGGGGCTGGCCGCGGACGCCGGGGCCACGATTTTTCCCGTGATGCCCACGTTCTACAACAAGCCGATCGATTCCGATGCGATGGCGAAGCAGTTCGTTGATCGCGTGCTCGCGCACATCGGGCTGCCGCAGCCGGATTCCTACGTCTGGAAGCCCGATCGGGAGAGCTGACCGGCTCTAGGTCGTGAGCCGGACCAGCTGTTCCGCTTCGACGCGCGGACCGAGGATCGAGACCTTCGGCACCTGGCCCCGGGCCATAGCCACCTCGTCGCACTTGTAGAGGCGCGGGCAGTTTTGGCAATCCTTAAAGATTTTGTCCGGGAGTGCCGTGCGCTCCTCCACCTCGCGAAATCCGTAGCGGAAGAAATAATCCGGGATGCGCGTGAACAGGCACACGCATCCGACGCCGTGCTGCTCAGCTTCGGCCAGCAGGGCTTTTAAAATCTCGCCACCAACGCCATGGCTCTTTGCCTCCGGACGGACCACAATAGAGCGCACCTCCGCGAGATGCGGACCGTAGAGATGCAGAGCGCCGCAGCCGAGGAAAATGCCGCCCTCCGATTCGGCGACCGTGAAGTCGCGAATGTTCTCGCATATTTCCGCAAAAGCGCGACGCAGCAGCGTCCCGTCGTGCGACAGGCTGTTGACCAGTTCGTAGATGTGCGTGGCATCCTGGAGACGCGCCTTACGCACCAGCATGAGCGGTCTCCTTGTCCAGGCCATACCGTTGCGCCAGCACCCGAATGCGGGCTCCAGTGGATTCGACAGCCTGGCGGACACGTGCCCGCGCGGTGCCGCCAATCACGTTGTGGCAATCGAGCGTGGCCTGCAGCGTGACGGCCGCAAAGAAGTCCTCCTCGAACTCCTCGCCGAACTGGTGCAGTTCGTACAACGTCAGATCGCCGAGTTCGCAGCCTTTATCGAGACAGTAGCGAACAGCGTTACCGATCTTTTCGTGGGCCTTGCGAAATGGCAGACCCTTGTGGACGAGGTACGTAGCGGCGGCCATTGCATTGAGAAAGCCAGCCTGCGCTGCATCCAGCATCCGATCGTGCCGGAAGTGAACAGCGGCGGTAAAGCTGGGCAGCAGCGCGAGCATGCGTCGCAATGTGTCGGCAATCTCGAACACGGGCTCCTGGGTCTCCTGCAAATCTTTATTGTAGGCAAGCGGCAGGCCCTTGATCAGCGTGGCCAGTGTCGTAGCAGCGCCAATCAGGCGCCCGCTCTTGCCGCGCAGGAGTTCCGTCAGGTCAGGGTTCTTTTTCTGCGGCATCGCGCTCGAGCCGGTCGAGAACGCTTCGGGCAAGTCGACAAAGCCGAACTCGGCCGTAGAGTAGACCGTGATCTCTTCAGCGAAGCGTGAGATGTGCAGACCGAGCGTGGCCGCAGCCTGCGCAAATTCGAGGGTGAAGTCCCGATCGCTGGTCGCGTCTATGCTGTTCGCCGTCGGCGCGGTGAAATTCAATTGCTGCGCAGCGATGCTTCTGTCCAGCGCCAGCGTGGCGCCGGCGACCGCTCCGGAACCGAGCGGGCAAAAATTAAGACGGGCGCGGCAATCCTCGAACCGCGAGATGTCGCGGAGGATCATTTCGACATAGGCGAGCAGCCAATGCGCCAGGAGGACCGGCTCAGCCCGCTGCAGGTGCGTGTAGGCGGGCATGGCGACGGCTTCGGCTTCATCGGCCTGTTCCAGCAAGGCAGATGCCCACGAGACAAGCTGCGCGATTGATCCGTCGATAGCCTCGCGAACGAACAGCCGCAGATCCGTGGCGATCTGCTCGTTGCGGCTGCGGCCGGTGTGCAGCTTCAGGGCCAGGTCGCCGATTTCCGAGGTAAGTTCGAGTTCAACGAAGTGATGAATGTCTTCGGCCGGCGAGTTGGCGATCGCTGCAGCCACGGGTGTCATCTGCGCTGTGTCAGGGCCCGCGACGCGTACAAGAACGCAATCGAGGCCGCTCAGTGTTGTTTTGAGCTCGGCGGCGGTGAGAACGCCGGCGGCAGCAAGGGCGCGGGCATGGGCTTTGCTCGCTGCAATCTCCTGCGGCAGCAATCGCCAGTCGAACGGGAATGACCGTTGCCAGGATTCGAATTGCGCATCGAGCGGTTCGCGGAAACGGCCGGACCACATTTTGGCGGATTGTTCGGTCATGGAGATTTACTCGCCTTTCGTGGTCCCGTTGTTGAGCTGCGGCATCTCCGAGCCTTTGCTCAGGGTGATGAGCCCGCTTTCGGCGTAGGTGATCAGCTTGGCGCGGGTGTCGGTGATGTCGAGGTTGCGCATGGTGAGCTGCCCGATGCGATCGCGCGGGGAGAAGGCGGAGTCGGTCTTCTCCATGCTGAGGCGCTCGGGGTGAAAGGTGAGATTGGGCGACTCGGTGTTGAGGATCGAGTAGTCGTTGCCGCGGCGCAGCTCCAGCGTGACCTGGCCGGTGACGGGGCGCGCGACCCAGCGCTGTGCGGATTCGCGCAGCATGATGGCCTGGGGATCAAACCATCGCCCCTGGTACAGGAGGCGGCCCAGTTTGCGGCCGTTTTCGCGGTACTGCTCGATCGTGTCTTCATTGTGAATGCCGGTGATGAGACGTTCATACGCGATGAACAGCAGTGCCAGGCCGGGTGCCTCGTAGATGCCGCGGCTCTTCGCCTCGATGATGCGGTTCTCGATCTGGTCGGACATGCCGAGGCCGTGGCGGCCGCCGATGCGGTTGGCTTCGAGCAGCAGTTCGGCTGGATCGGGGAACTCCGTGCCATTGAGGGCGACGGGGTAGCCTTGCTCGAAGCGGACGGTCACTTCTTCGCGACGGACATCGATGTCGTCGCGCCAGAAAGCGACGCCCATGAGGGGACCGACGATCCGGATGCTGGTCGA
>Ga0134128_10012385_pt1 | contig 10170 bp, 9 predicted proteins | sample KB31754_FD_96462 | JGI IMG/M metagenome (GOLD analysis project Ga0134128, IMG submission 96462) | Terrestrial soil microbial communities with excess Nitrogen fertilizer from Kellogg Biological Station, Michigan, USA - KB3-175-4 | ecosystem: Environmental > Terrestrial > Soil > Unclassified ...
CTACACGCTCGACACAAACCATTCTGACGAGGACAGGGCGTCAGTCTAAGCCGCTGTAGCGGCGACCTGATCGTCCGGCGCAGCTGCGACGATCCGTACTTCGGTGGTGAGCTCGCCGCCGGAATTCAGCCGGTGAAGGTGATAGACGGGCCGGCTCTGCATCGGCAGCGGAAAATCGCCCTTGCGCAGCGCAGTCGCCGTACAGGGCGCCACCATCACCGGGATGTTACCGATGCGTCCCCAGGTCGAGCGGTGGACGTGACCGCAGAAGACGGCCACCACGCGGCCGGACTGCTGCAGTGCCTGCTGGAGAGTGGCCATCGCCTCCGGTGTCACGAAGTTGAGCGGATCGGGCCCCACCCGGACGGTAAACGGTGGGTGATGCATGAAGACTGCAATCGGCTTGCCCGGCCCGGCCTCGATGAGTTGCGTCAGGCATCGGGCGCGATCGGATGAGAAGTCACCCTTGTTGCTCGCTGAGCTCACGGTGTCCAGCGCAATCAATCTCACCGGAAAATCCTCGACCGCGTAATCGAGGAACACGGAGTTGGCGGCCGGCCGCACCCATCGCGCAAGCGAGTGACGGAGGTTCTCCCGGTCATCGCGGTTTCCGACCGCGACATAGACCGGTGCGCCTGCCGTCGCGAGCAGAGAAGCCACCGCCGCATAATCCTCGCGACGACCGCCATGAGTCACATCGCCGGTGTGAATGATCACATCGGGAGGCGGATCGAGAGCATTGATATCGGCGAGGGTGCGCTCGAGATCCGCGGCCCGGCGGTCGGCATCGGCTGCGCCGAGCGAGATGTGCGTGTCCGATATCTGCGCGATGATCATGCCGCGGAGCCAGTCTCTCCCGATTGCTTGTCTTTATAGTACTCCCGGAGGATCGCGACGACCTCGGGCCTGCTGAACTCAGGGGGTACCTCGACCCCGGTCGATAGCATCTCGCGCAGCCGGGTGCCGGATATGGCGATCTGAAACTGCGCATCGTGAGGACACGTCCGCGCCGTCGCCATTCCGGCGCATCTTCGGCAGTAGAAGGTCACCTCGAGCTTCAGCGGCTGGGTTTGAAGAGCACCATCCCATAGCTGATCGAAGATGCGCTGCGAGTCGTACGGACCATAGTATTTGCCGACCCCCGCATGGTCGCGTCCCACGACGAGGTGCGAGCAACCGAAATTCTGCCGGATGAGGGCATGGAGCAGCGCCTCGCGGGGACCCGCGTAGCGCATCTCGATGGGGTAACCCGCCTGGATCACCGTTCCCGGCCGGAAATAGTTGTCGACCATCGCCTGGACAGCCCGCGTGCGCACCTCGGCGGGAACATCCCCCGGCTTCAGCTTGCCGAGCACCTGATGGATGAAGGCGCCGTCCAAAACCTCCAGCGCGATCTTCACCAGATACTCGTGGCTGCGGTGCATGGGATTGCGCGTCTGAAAGGCGGCGACGCGCAACCAGCCCCGCTCATGGAACAGAATCCGTGCCTCGATGGGCCGGATATAGAGCTCAGGGTAACGCCGGGCGTATTCACCCTCGCTCAGAACGAACACCCGACCGCCCAGGTTGACCTCTCCCTGGCCCATGACTTTGGCGACTCCAGGATGCTTCGCATCGGTGGTGCCGTAGACGTGCCTGGCCTCGAGCGCCTTGTCGATCCTGTACTTGTCGCGGACCTGAAGGATCGCCAGGATCTCGCTGCCGTCGCTCCCGAGGAGAGCCACCTCCTCCTGTAACCGGATCGACTCGGCAACATCCGTTGCGACGGGCAGGGTGACCGGGATCGGCCAGAAAAGGCCGTTGGATAGCTTCATGTCCACGCACGCTGCGCGCCAGTCGTCCTCTCCCATGAAGCCATCGAGAGGCGTGTAGGCGCCCATCCCGAGCATGAGGACGTCCGAGACCGCTCGCGAATCGAGTACGACCTTCCTCAGCCGCTCGGCGCGCTTCAGCCCCTCTGCCCGCTCCGTCAGCGGCGCCAGCAGCGGTTTGACCGCATCCGAGCCGTGGGGGGCTACGAGCTGTGGCATGCGGTGGCGCTCAGTCGATGATGTGGTATACGGGCGCCTTCTCCATGTCCCAACGGCCAGTTCGGCTGTCGTAGCGCGAGAGCGTGAAGCAGTGCCAATCCTTGTCATCGAGATGTGGATGGTCGGCCCGGTAGTAATAGCCCGGCCAGCGCGTCTCCTGCCTGAAGAGCGTGTGTTGTGTCACGCACTCCGAGGCGAGAAAGCGGTGCTGCAGCTCCCAGGCCCGCTGCAGCTGATGCAGGTCTGATGCTCCGAGCAGGGCGAGATCTTCCTTCAGCATGGCGAGCAGCTCGAGCCCGCGCGTCAGCAGCGGCTCATTCGTGGTGTAGTGGGAGCTGATGCCGCCCACGTACTCATCCATGATCTTCTCGAGGCGCTGCAGGCCGTGAAGCGGCAGGAGATAGCTCGGTGACACCGTTTCACCCACGACCTCGTTACGGCCAATACGGTAGGTCTCGAGGGGCTGGTAGATGACCTTCTTGAGCTGCGTGTATTCCGCCTCGCTGATTTCGGGCCGGTCTTTGTTCCGCTCCATGACGTATTTGACGGCCGCCTTCGCGGCGATGCGGCCCTCGGTGAAGGAGCCCGAGGAGAACTTATGGGCGGTACCCCCGATGGTGTCACCGGCTCCGAACAGCCCCTCCACCGTCATCATCCGGTTGTAGCCCCACTGGTATTCCGCCGGGGCGTAGTCCTCCGGCCCGCTCGCCCAGGCCCCGGAGCAGGTCGCGTGCGACCCCATCACGTAAGGCTCGGACGTCGTGAGCTCCGGATTGGTTTCCTTCGGATCGATGTTCTGCGAGGCCCACACGACGGCTTGACCTACGGTCATGCCGAGGAAGTTCTCCCAGCCCACCGTCTCTTTGTGCGGATCCTTGAACGCCTCCTTGGTCACCATGCGTATGGGGCCCCGTCCTGCCTTCACCTCCTCGAGCAGCGCATGATTGCGCAGGCAGGTTGGCACCGGATGGTGATTGACGTAGTCCCCGACCATCTTCTCGATCGAGTCGCGCCAGAAAGCCTCGTAATCCTGACCGTACGCGTTTTGCGTGTAGGTTTTCAGATGCAGGAAGTAGGCGCCCACCGGACCGTAGCCATCCTTGAATCGGGTGAGGACGATGCGGTTTTCCATCTGCGTCATCTTCGCGCCCGCCAGAATCGGCAGGGCGTAGGCGGAAGCGCTGCTCCAGGGTGCATACCATGTCCGGCCCATGCCTTCCCCGGCCGCGCGCGGCTTGAAGATATGTGATGCGCCGCCGGCAGCCACGATGACCGCCTTGGCGCGAAAGACGTGGAAATCGCCATTGCGGACGTTGAACCCGACGGCACCCGCCACCCGGTTGGGATGCCTGCTGTCCATGAGCAGGTGGGTCACCATGATGCGGTTGTAGACTTCGCTTGCAGCCTTGCGCGCAGCCTCGGCGACGATCGGCTTGTAGCTCTCGCCGTGGATCATGATCTGCCACTTGCCCTCGCGCTGATACCTGCCCGTCTTGGGATCCCGCATGATCGGCAGGCCCCACTCCTCGAACTTGTGCACGGTGGCATCGACGTGACGGGCGATGTCGTAACCGAGGTCTTCCCGCACCAGACCCATGAGGTCGTTGCGCGCATAGCGCACATGGTCCTCGGGCTGGTTCTCGTTCCAATGCATGCCCATGTAGCAGTTGATCGCGTAAAGGCCCTGGGCCACGGCGCCACTGCGCTCGATGTTCGCCTTCTCGACGCAGACGATCTTGAGGTCCCGTCCCCAGTATCGGGACTCGTAGGTGGCGCCACAGCCGCCCATTCCGCCCCCAATGACGAGAATGTCAGCGTCGACGAACACGGTTTTGCGGCTCATTACACCAACCCTTTCTTCAGGCGGCTGCGCGCGAGCGTCGGCAGGACATCGACTTTGAGCGCCTCGGGCTCATGCGCCAGCTCTTGCGAGCTCATCGCCGCCGCACTCGGCGGTGCATACTCGGCCGGACCCTTGATCGATCCCCAGGGGGTAGTTCTGATGGGCGAGACGAAATTCTTCTCCCGCCCATCGCGGAATTTGATCCGCCAGGAGACCGTGGCTTTCTCTTCCTCGCGCAGCACCCGGACGCTGTGCCCGAGCGGAGCAAAATCGGCATAGCCGCGGCAGTCGATGGCCTGCTGTGGGCATGCCTTCACGCACGAATAGCACTCCCAGCACATGTTGGGCTCGATGTTGTATGCACGTCGGTACGTAGTATCGATGTGCATGATGTCGGACGGGCAGATGTCGACGCAGTACCCGCAGCCGTCGCAGCTCGCCATGTAGACAAACGTGGGCATGGAGGATGCTCCTAGTAATTCTGCGGCTGACGGCGGGCGCTGCCGAAGGTCACGGGACGGTCGGCCGGCGCGGGCAGGTTGCCGCGAAAGCCGTTCGCATGTTCGATGCGCCTCTGAAACGCAGCGGCGGGCTTGTAGAACATGTGGGCGAACTTGGACCACGGGACGGAGGCAAAGAGGACCGTGCTGGCGAGCAGATAGAGGCCGAAGAAGACGTTTGCCCAGGTGTGGTCACCCGCCCCCTGGAAACCCGCCCATAGGAGGGCGAAGGTCGTGCTGGCGAGCAGCGACACGATGAAGAGGTCGGCGCGGACCAGTCGAAACCGGGACTGGCCTTCGGCCGCGACGTCGACCCGCTGCAGGAACCAGAACCAGTAGCCGCCGACACAAACCAACAGGGCGCCCAGGTACCAGAGCTCGGCCACGATGGCCGGTCCCGGCGCGGCGGCGGTTGGATAGGCAAAGACCATGATGGCCGTGCTGACGACGTAGAGCACGAAGCCGTACATCGTCAGGATGTGGGTGAGCCTGCGCAACATGCTGCAAAACTCACCAGCAGCCAGCACTGAGACCACGATGGTTTCCACAGCGAGCGCCGTCGCTTCACCGGTGCTCACGCGGCGTCTGGCACCGAAGCTCGCCGCGCGTCGATGTTTGAAAAAGTAGCTGGCGCTCCCCTTGTGAGCGAGATCGAACAGCGTGCCGCCCACGACCAGCAGGAACATGACCACTACGTAGGTCTGTTTCGCGACTGGCGGTATGGACGCGGGAAGCGCGGCGAATGGGTTGTGCACGAACACTGGCTGTTCCCCCCCAAAAGGGTGTCGGTTTTTCAGCGCGATGCAGACGCAAAGTCCGCGCCTGGCGCTCTGCAAGCCCCACGGTTGCAAAACTCTATCCTCGACAGCAATTGCCTGCAATAATCGTTTCAATGAATAAAATAGATGGCTCTAATATGATAGGCTGATCAATCATGACGTTGGATCAGCTGCGCGTCTTCGTCGAGGTTGCCGAGCGGGGACATGTCACGCGCGCCGCCGAAGCGCTGCGAATGAGCCAATCGGCTGCCTCCGCGGCCATTGCCTCGTTGGAGGATCTCTACCAAATCAGGCTGTTCGATCGCGTGGGCCGCGGCATCCAGCTCACCGAGCCCGGCCGGATATTCCTGCGTGAGGCGCGCGCGGTGCTCGACCGCGCATCGACGGCGCGCGCCGTGCTGGAGGACCTCGCAGGCTCTCCTCCGGGTCCGATTGCCCTCGCAGCGAGCCAGACCATCGCGACTTACTGGCTGCCGCGGCGCCTGGCCGCCTTCCATGCAGTCAACCTGCGCGTGCGGCTCGATGTGGTGATCCGCAATACCAGCGAAGTCGAGACTGCAGTTGCCGACGGAGAAGTGAGCATGGGACTGGTCGAAGGACCGACGCAGCACCCGGCCCTTTTGCGCACGCATCTCGACTACGATCAAATGGTGCTGGTAGTCGCTGCGGGTCACGCGCCCCCGCCGATCGAGCCGCCACGCAAGCTCGACCTTCGCGCGCTCAACTGGGTGATCCGCGAGCCGGGCTCGGGTACGCGCCGAGGCCTCGAAGACCTCGCGGGCCGGCAGGGTCTGTCGCTCGAGGATCTCAACATATTTCTGGTATTGCCCAGCAACGAGGCAGTACGCGAGGCGGTGGAGGCGGGAGTGGGCGCGACGATCATCTCGCGTCACGTCGTCGCGTCGGCCATAGCGGCGGAGACACTCGTGGAAATTCCCATTGAATTGCCACAACGGGAATTCGCGCTGGTGCGCCACCGCGAACGCCATGCAACGCTGACGCAGAAAGCACTCGTGACACATTTGATCGGCGATATCGCCGGTGATCCGGCAGGATCGATCACGGACATTTCTTGACGACGCCCATCCCGATGCATTACTTTCGGATCGTTTCCTGTCAAGCCGAGTTCTGAATGTCCGGCCCCGGACGCGAGCAAGTGTCTACAGAGCACTCGACACTTCGATGAACCTGAGATGGTTAGAAGACTTTCTCGCTGTATGCGAAACGCGTAGTTTTACCGAGGCGGCACGCAATCGCTTCCTGACGCAATCCGCGCTCAGCAAACACATGCAGGCGCTCGAGATCTGGCTGGGCGCGGGGACGTTGCTCGACCGATCCACGAATCCGCTGGGAATCACCAGCGCCGGGCTGTCGTTCAAAGAGACGGCCTCACAAATCGTTACACTGCTGAATGCCGCGCGCCGGGCCGCCTCGAACAGCAAGGTGGCCAGCAAGAACATCTACGTTTCCTCCACTCACTCATTGTCTGCGACGTTCGTGCCGGTGCTGTCGAAGCTGCTGTATGAGGAGCTGTCCAACCAGACCGTCTGCCTGCACGTCACGGCGAACAATTTCAGAGAGGCGCTGTCGCGCTACGAGCGCGCCGAATGTGATTATTTTTTGTGCTACGACAGCCCCGTGCACAGCATTGCCCTCGATCACGACGAGCATTCCAAGCTGACACTCGGCACCGACTATCTGGTGCCGGTCAGCATACCGGCCAAGCAGAGCAGCAAGCCTTACTTTGCGATCACGCGCACCTGCGAGCGGCCGCTGCCTTATCTCGGTTACACGGAAGAATCGCATCTCGGCAGGGTGTTGGAAAACCACCCGGCGTTCGCGCACATCGTCGAGCGGCTGACGGCGCATGCCAGGAGCGCCTATTCCGAGACATTGCGAGCCGGCGTGCTCGCGGGCCTGGGGGTCGCCTGGCTACCCTACAGTCTGATAAGGGGTAATTTGGAAGACGGAGACCTCACGCTGGCCAGCAACGATGTTGCTCACTACATTCCGCTGACCATTGACGTATACCGCCAGAGAAGGACATCCCGCGACGAAGTGCTGCAGTGCTGGGAGATCTGGCGAACTCACGTCCGCAGCCTCAATTACCTGACGCCGGAGCTCCAGGGGATGGCCGAGCCGCCGCAACTTTCGAATTCGGCAAGGCGCGCGCCGAACTAGCCCTCAGACCGGAGCGGCCCCGGGCACATCCCGGCGCGCTCCTGCAGGTTCTCGACGGAGCGCAGCGGCGACGCACCAAACCGCGCCGGTCATGGCCGTTTCAAAGGCTATCGCCCATGGCGGACCGTGAACCCGTCCGGCCAGGAATCGCGGGATATCCACGGCAAGGACGAAGGAGCTCATCATCGTGGCCTCGAGCAGGGCCGCAGGCCTCGCAGCCATGCCGCAGATCAAAGCCGTGCCGGCGGCGATGTGGGCCAGACCCGTAGCCTGGATGATCTGCACTTTCCACGGTAGGAACACCGGAACCAGCACGGTCATGTTGGGCGCGAAGAGAAGATGCGAAATCCCGAACACGATGAGAGCGGGTCCCATCGACATGCGCGCTGTGACCCTCCAACGCTCACGTGCTGCTTTCGAGACCGATCGAGCGGCCAAAAGCGTCCAGAGCGCCAGTGCTCCGCTACCCACCGACAAGACGCCACTCGAGTAGCCCCAGTGAACGAGCGCCTCCGGATGCGCCGCAAGGAGCGGGGCGTGCAGGATGACGATCCAGATCGCCATCGTGAGCGACAAAGCCACGGCGGCGGAGGGTGCCGCGCGCGGCACCAGAAGGCACGCGCCGCACGCGAGCAGCACCAGGCCCGAAACCCAGACTGCGCTCCCGAATAGAGGGAGTCCCGCGGGAACGGGCTCCCAATTGCGGACGAAAGCGTGGGTGATGAGGCCTATCACAGCAGCACCACTGACACCGCCTGCGAGCAGCAGGCGGCCGAGTGTTGAAACGCGTATCACGTCGCTACCTCCACCGGCCAAACTGTGCCGAAGGGCCATACACGGCTGCCCGGGGGCGCCGCGCTCCGAGACTCACATCTGCGCTCCTCTCAGCCGGAACCGGTTGACGCGACCTGCGCACGAGAGCCTACCTCGCGGGTGCCGACTTGTGGACTCGCCTTTGATCCAATTTCTTACATCGTTCGCCACCGCTACTCCGTTGCAACCCGGCGGGTGTGCTCGCATTGAGCTCGGCACCGCGCATCGCGACGGTCCATACAGTGCGGCTATTCACCATCACCTGTACGGGATGATCGATGCGACCGTGACTTGCGGGAAGGGGCTCAGCTGGATAAATTTACAGCCACCTCCCCCCTGCCTCTCCTGCCGCCATGACAAACGGATCCCCTGTTCTCATCGATCGGTCCATCACCCAGCTCGAGAGCCTCGCCGCTTTCCTGACGGAGGAAGTCCAGCAACCCTGGACGACCGCCCTACTTCCCACCTCGGAGCGCCGCCTCTGCAAAGAGGCCCTGCTCACGATCTCCGTACTGCTCCCGAAGTTGCGCGCCGTCCGTCGGGCACAGACATCTTCGGCAGACCCGCGGCCGCCGGCCTGCAGGAGTTGTGATGAATAACGGAGCACCGGCACAGTGAGCTTGCGCTGGAGAGTGCCTCAGAACGACACCCGCGCCCATAGGCCGGCCTCATCTACGGTACCGTCGATCGTCCCACCGAGATTTCCGTAAGCCGTGTTGATGAAGCCACCGCCATCGACCTTCTCGTGCTTGTAGGCGAGCGCGAGATCGACAAACCCGTTCGGCTGCACCGCAACGCCCGCATTGAAGTACTCGTCCTGGCGATTCGGCGCGATGTCACGGCTAGTCTTTGCCCGATCCCACCGGCCGAACGCGCTCCACAGCGGGTTGAATTGGTACGAAGCCCATACCGAGCTGCCCTCGGCCTTGTCCGCAGCCGCGGTCGTCACATTGTTCCAGTTGCTCGCCGAGAAGTATTCCCCGCCCAAACGCAGGCCGCCGCCTACGTAGGCGATGAGGGCATCGAAGCGGCTGGCGGTATGGAAGACCGCCGGCGCACTCTCACCAAACTGGTCCTTGCCCAGCTTGCCGCTGTAGCCGCCGACAGCAACCGTGAGGCCGTCCAGCGGCATCATCGCGAGGCGCGCCTCGACGTCCATGCTCTTCGAGCGGGTCGGATTCTTGAATCCGCGACCGTTGATGACCGAGACGGCATAGCTCACTCGCTGATCGGCGACGTCCCCACCCGCATGGAGGCCCCAATCCGCCGAGGTGCCGAAGTGCAGCCGGTCGAGCAGCGCATGCTCCACGAAGCGGTATCCGTACAGGTGTTCGGTGAGAGGTACCCACGGCAGATCCGCACTTCCGAGCCTACCCCAGAGAGCCTTGGAAAGCGTCGCCTGCACGTACACCTTTTTGATGAAGACATCCGTTGCACCGCCGCTGCTGCTGTAGCTGGCGTCGGTGGTAACGTTTGCCGACCAGGTGTCGTCGAGCTTCTCGTTGAAGATGAGATAAAAGCGGCTGACGTCGATACCGGTGCCGCTCGATGCAGTTTTAGCCTTGTCCTTCTTCATATCGAGGTTGGTGAAGTCCGCGAAGATCATGCTGCCTATCGTCGGCAGCGGCACCTCGGCGTGCGCGACTCCAGCGGCCGTCGTGGCGGCAAGGGCGGCAAGGGCGGCGATCGCGCGTGGGAGTGCGCAGTGTCTCTTGATCACGCGGGGCTCCATTGGACCGGCTCATGAGTCACGGGGCTTTCTCGGCCTCACTGATCTGCTGGGCAAACTTGCGCACGAGGCGTACCAGTTCGCGGAAGTCTCGCTTACTCCACCTGGAAAAGAACACTCGCGCAAGCCGATCGCGCGCTGCGTCCACGGCGTCAGTCATCGCCTTCCCCGCTGGCGTGACCACTGCCTCATGAACGCGTCGGTCACCAATACCGGCTTTACGTTCAACCAGACCGACGCTCTGCAGTTTCGCGACCTGACGACTCACCGTGGTGTAGTCGCGGCCGACCCGTGC
>Ga0134128_10012388_pt1 | contig 10170 bp, 8 predicted proteins | sample KB31754_FD_96462 | JGI IMG/M metagenome (GOLD analysis project Ga0134128, IMG submission 96462) | Terrestrial soil microbial communities with excess Nitrogen fertilizer from Kellogg Biological Station, Michigan, USA - KB3-175-4 | ecosystem: Environmental > Terrestrial > Soil > Unclassified ...
GCCGGAAGGCGCGCCGCTGAAGCTGCTGGTGCTGGTGCACGGCACCGGGCGTAATCCGTTCGCCTACCGGGATGCGGCCCGGGACTTCGCCGATGCGCATCACTGTCTCATCCTCTGCCCGCTCTTTCCCTGCGGAATCCCGGAGCCGCGGGGCACGGAAAACTACAAGTTCCTGAGCTTCAAGGGCATTCGCTTCGATCTGCTGCTGCTCGCCATGATCAGCGAAGTCGCCGCAATCTACCGGCTCGATGCCGAGCGCTTCTGTCTTTTCGGGTTCTCGGGCGGCGCTCACTTCGCGCACCGCTTCTTCTACGTGCACCCGGAGCGTCTGGCGGCAGTCGCGGTGGACGCGCCCGGGGTGGTCACGCTGCTCGACTTCGAGCGCGACTGGTGGTGTGGGGTGCGCAACTTCCCGAGCATCTTCGCCAAGGAGTTGAATCTCGACGCGATGCGGGCGGTCGCCGTGCAGACCCTTGTCGGCCGCGAAGACACCGCGACGTGGGAAATCGCCGTGCAGCCGGGATGGCCCTTCTGGATGGAGGGCATCACGGCATCGGGATCAACTCGGGTGGAACGGCTCGCCGCCTTGCGTGACAGTTGGCAGAGCGCGGGCATCGTCGTGGAGCATGTGATCGTGCCCGGAGCGGGTCACGAGTTGCTTCTCTTGCCGGCGCTCGAGTTCTTCGGCAGGAGCATGCGCGCGGCGCGGGGCTGAAGGCAGCGCCCCATGGGCTTTTGGGCCGTGCCAGCGGCGGCGGCGCGGGCTTTCCCGGCCGCTCAGCGGCAGCGGCTCTTACTGCAGAGCGATGATCTGCCGGCGCAGGAACGGTACCGCGGCGGCCGCGAGCGGCTCGAAGTCATGTCCGGCACCGGGCACTTCGCGGTGCGACACCCTGATCCCGTACGCCTGATAGTTGGTTCGCAGCGTCCGCAGGCGCTCGACCCGGTTCCCTCCGGCATGGTCGTAGAGCTCCCGGCCGGCGCCGCCCACGTGCGAGTTGGCATCGTCCGAGCCGACGAGCAACTGCACGGCGACGCGTTGCACCTGCGGCAGATCGAGATCGTTGCCGCACAGCGCGCCCAGGCCCTGGGTTCCGACCCAGGCCGGGCGAGCGGGATCGATCAGTGTCACCATGCCCGGGGCGGCGATGCTCACGGCATTCAGCCGCGTGGGATGCACGTAGAGAAAGCGGTGCGCGAACTGCGCGCCGCCGGAAAAGCCGAAGAGGAAGAACCGCTCGCGGGCACAGGCGAGGCGCTCTCCGGCCACCTCCACCAGGTCGAGCAACACGCGGTCGTAGTCGGCATGGCTCGAGCGCAGGAACTTGAATCCGTTCGGGTCCGGGTTGGCCGCGCCGCCGGCCGGGGCGAAGAGCGGCGCCAGGACCACACATCCCGTCTCCTCCGCAAGCGCGACGAAGTACCGGCACATCACTTCGTGCCGGAAGTCGCTGCCGTGGATGACCACCAGGGTCTCGAGCGATCGCCCGACCGCGCGGGGAACGTGGGCGACATATCCGAAGCGGGGGTCGAGCCGGCTCGAACCGGCGATCAGAGGCTGAGCAGAGGTCCCCGGGCCAGCGGACGGCGGTTGTTCTTCCATATTGTCTCCAAAAGAGTCGCCATTTTCTACGCCGAACTAGATGGGAAAGCAAGCTGGACGTAGGGTCGAGCAGGGCCTTGTTGTTTGCATTCAAGGATTTAAGGTCCAAAGCGCGCTCTCGGACGCGGTCGCAGCGCCGGACACCGCTTGACATGTGCGCCAGGATTGGCTACTTCTTAGCTTTCCAGCCAGTGAGCCCCGGGGAAGTCCACAGCCATGTCACACACCATCACCCGCCGGCAGGCCTGCCTGACCATTCCCGCCGCCGCCGCCTTTGCGCTGCATGCGGCGCGGCCGGCGCGGGCCGCTGGAACACCGCTCGCGGACGACATCGCAGCCTCCAAGAAGGAGTCACACCTCGAGATCTACTCGAACGTCGGCACGCTCAACTGGGAAATCATCGTCAAGGCGTTCAACCGGAAGTACCCGTGGATCCGGGTCGAGGCGCTCGACATCGGTCCGGAGGAAGCTTTCGAGCGCTACTACGCGGAGAGCGCTTCCGGTCACCACAGCGCCGATGTCATCGTGGCGGCCTCCCCGACGAGCTGGCTGCGCTTCATCGGCAAGGGTGAACTGATGCCCGTCGAGGCAACCGAAGGAACACAGCTGCCGGCCTGGAGCAAGCCGTTCCCCGGGCTCTACACCTTCTCGACGGATCCGCTGATCCTCGTCTACAACAAGATGATGCTGCCGCCGAATGAGCAGCCGCAGTCACTTGCACAGCTCGCACAGCTCGTGACGAGCGATCCGGGTCGCTTCCGCGACCGGATCACGACCTACGACGCCACGTCCCATCCGTTTGCGCTCGCCGCGCATTGGACCTACGCGCACCTGCGCGGTTGGAGCCTGCTCGACGTGTTGGGTCCGGCGACCCGGCCGGAGAGCGCCAGCGGCTCGATGGTGGAGAAGATCACCACGGGCGAGTATTCGGCCGGCTACTTCGTGTCCGGTACCTCGACGTTCGTCCGGACACTGCAGACCGCTGCGCGCGACAAATTGCTCGGGTGGAGCCTGATGAAGGACGGCACGCTGGTCTTCGCTCGCGGCATCGGGATCCCGAAGCGGGCCGTGAGCACCGCCTCCGCGCGGCTCTTCCTCGAATATGCGCTCTCGCACGAAGGCCAGGTCACCATCGGGCAGGGGGGCCTCACCCCGTACCGGCCTGACGTCAAGACCAGCGAGGTGCCTTACCTTACGTACGACAGTATCGCGGCCCAGATCGGCGAGAAGAACGTGATGCCCATTCTCTATGACCGTGCGTTGGTGACGGAGGGGAACGCGTTCCTCGCCCGCTGGAAGAAGGTGTATGGCATGTGAGCGCGATCGTCGGCGCCTCTGACCAGGGGTCTGCCTCGCCGGCGCGCGGGGCGACTCTGCTTCTCTCGCGCGATCGGCTGATCCAGTTCTCCCTCGCGGCGATCGTCGTGCTCCTGATCGCGACGGCGCTGGTGCCCGTGCTCTACCAGTCCGTGCTGGCCGGGCCCATCTACGACCTGACGCGGCACTTCACACTGTCCAATTACCTGCGTTTCGCCAAGTCGCAGGAGCTCCACCAGGCGATTGCCAACTCCTTCGTCCTCGCTATCATCTCGACGCTGGTGGGAACGGCCGTCGGCGCCCTCTTCGCGGTGCTCGTCGCCCGCACCAACATGCCGGGCCGCAGGATCGCCTCCGGTGCGATGCTGCTGCCGCTCTACGTGTCGCATCTGATCCTCTCCGTGGGCTGGTTCATCATGTACGGGCCGGCGGGGTACGTCACCGAGCTGACTCGGAACGCGGTGGGATTAGTGCCGTGGAATCTCTACTCGCTGGTCGGCATGTCGGTGCTTGCAGGCATCTCTTCGGCGCCGCTGACTTTCATCCTCTGCATCGGATCTCTGCGTCTCCTGGATCCCTCGATGGAGGACGCCGCGCGGTCGGTCGGCGCGAGGCCGCTGCGCATCCTCTGGTCGGTGACCCTGCCGATCATCCGGCCGGCGCTCGTCTACAGCGTGATGCTCAACTTCATCGGCGGCCTGGAGATGCTGTCCATCCCGCTGATCTTCGGCCGCCCCGCTCGCCTGAACTTCTTCACCAGCCTGCTCTATTCGTTCGCAGGCGCGGCCACGGTGCCGGATTACGGTCTGATCGGCGCGGCGGTCGCCTTCTTCCTGCTCATCATCACGATATTCGTCGTCATTCAGGGCAGGCTGCTGCGCAAGGCGGCGCGCTTCACGGCGATCCGCGGCAAAGCGAGCCGGCCGAAGCCGTTCGACCTCGGCCGCTGGCGCCTTCCCGTGGCCGCGGTCGTGTACCTGGGGCTCCTGCTCGCCTTCGGCCTGCCGCTCGTCGGGCTGATCCTGCGGGCCTTCGTCCAGTTCCTGACACCGCTGATGTCTCCTTGGCAGCTCCTGACCTGGGACAACTTCACGATGATCTTCTCGAGCCCTACCTACGTACGCTCGATCCGCAACAGCATCGTGATCGCGGGCTTCGGCGGCGCCCTCGCCACCGTGTTGATCGCGCTGGTCACGGTGGTGATCCACCGCTCGGATTTCCCCTTCCGGCGGCAGCTCGAGTTCATCGCACTCTACCCTCGGGCCATACCCGGCATCATCGCGGGCCTCGGGGTATTGTGGGCGGTGCTGTGGATTCCGTTTCTTGCGCCGCTGCACGGCACGATCTGGATTCTCATCATCGCCTTCACCATGCTCGACCTCCCGGTCGGTTACGGTGCGCTCTCTCCCGTCCTGCTGCAGATCGATGCGGACCTCGATCGCAGCGCGCGCTCGGTGGGCGCGGACTGGTGGACGACGTGCCGGCGGATCGTGCTGCCGATCGCGAGGACGGGCCTTTTCTCGGCCTACGTGCTCCTCTTCCTCGCCTTCTTCAAGGAATACGCCGCGGCCACGTTCCTCTACGCCCACGGCAGTGAGATCATCGGCATCTCGATGCTCGAGTTCTGGGGCATCGGTGAGGTCGGCCCGGCCGCGGCCCTGGGCGTCATCCAGTTCGCGGTGACGTGCGTGTTCATCCTCGCCGCCCAGAAATGGCTCGGAGTCAAGCTGCATGCCTAGGCTCTCCGTCCAAAGCCTTACCAAACAGTTCGGCGCGGTCCGTGCACTCGACGGCATCTCCTTCGATGTCGCGGACGGGGAGCTGGTCACTCTGCTCGGCCCCAGCGGCTGCGGCAAATCGACCACGCTCTTCGCCATCGCCGGCCTCGACCGTCCGACGGGCGGGCGCATCCTGCTCGGCGACCGGGTGCTCTTCGATGGCGAGGCGGGCATCGCCGTCGCGCCGGAGGCGCGCAACTGCGGCCTGGTCTTCCAGTCGTACGCGCTCTGGCCGCACATGACGGTGCGCGAGAACGTGACCTTTCCGCTGAAGATCCGTGGATCGCGCGCACGCGCGGCGGCCGTCGAGGTGGACAAGGTCCTGGAGCTCGTGGAGATGCTTCCCTTCGCGGAGCGGCATCCGCATGAGCTCTCGGGCGGCCAACAGCAGCGCGTCGCCCTGGCGCGCACCCTCGTCTATCAGCCCGCCCTGCTGCTGCTCGACGAGCCGCTCTCCAACCTGGACGCGAAGCTGCGCGAGCGCACGCGTGGCTGGCTGAAAGAGTTGCAGTCACGGCTGCGCGTGACCACGATCTTCGTGACGCACGATCAGACGGAGGCGTTGTCGCTGAGCGACCGCATCATCGTGCTCGACGGCGGGCGCATCATGCAGATCGGGACGCCACAGGAGATTTACCGGGCCCCGGCAACACCCTTCATCGCCGACTTCATCGGCGGCACCAACTTTCTCGCGGGAACGGTCAAGGCGCTGGTCGACGGTCAGGCGCACGTATCTTTGCCGGACGGTCAGATGCTCTCGGTCGCAGCCGCGCCGACCCTGGTGACCGGCCAGCAGATCACCGTCTCGATCCGGCCGCAGTCAGTCCATCTGGTGAGCGGCGTGGCGGCGGACGCTGTCGCGTCGCCAGGACCCAATGCCAACCTGTTGCGCGGCCGGATCGTGCAGCGGGAATTCCTCGGGCCGTGCTACCAGTATTCGGTGTCGATCGCCGACCGGCTGGTGCGGTTCGAGGCGGCGGAGGATCTGGCGAGCAACGATGCGACGCTGGCCGTGCAGGCCGAATCGTGCACCGTGTTTGCATTCGAGGTGGGCCCATGAGCCGAGTCGCCTGCATACAGATCCGGGCGGGAGCCGATGTCGCGGCGAATCTCGCTCGGACGGAAGCGTTGATCCGGGAGGCGCATGCTCAAGGCGCCCAACTGATCACCCTGCCCGAGGTGGTGGACTTTCGCGACGAGGGGGTCGAGCCCTACCGCCGCTACGCCCGGCCGCTCGCGGAGCACACCGCGGCGCAGCGCTTTGCGAGCCTCGCCACAGAGCTGCAGGTCTTCCTCCTCGCCGGCTCGCTCACCATCCGGGCGGAGAACGGCATGCTGGCCAACCGGAGCCTCCTCTTCGACCCCCGCGGCACGGTCATCGCGCAGTACGACAAGATCCATCTCTTCGATACGGGTGTGATCGGGACCGACGCTTCGAAGGAATCTGACATCTTCGTGCCGGGCAGCCGCGCGGTGCTCGCGCCGACCGCCGCCGGCCGGCTCGGGCTCTCGATCTGCTACGACCTGCGCTTTCCGCACCTCTATCGTGACCTCGCCAAGGCGGGTGCGCAGCTGCTCGCCGTTCCCTCCAACTTCCTCGAGACCACGGGCCGGGCGCACTGGCACGTGCTCCTGCGGGCGCGGGCGATCGAGAACGGCTGTTATGTGCTCGCGCCGGCGCAATGCGGCGAGTCGCGGCCGGGGAAGCGCAGCTTCGGACACTCGCTGATCGTCGATCCCTGGGGGGAAGTGCTGGCGGATGCCGGGCCAGACGAGGAGCGCATCATCACCGCTGACGTTGATGAGGGACGCATCGCGGAGGTGCGGGAAAGAATTCGCAGTCTTCAACATGACCGGCCGTTCGTCTCGGCCGCTCGCGGCGCGTGAACGAGGTCAGACAGTGAAAATGAGATTCCTGGGCGTCTTTCTCACTCTCCTCGGGACATCGTGGGGGCTGCCTGCGCTAGCGGCCAGCCACTTGGCCGTGATCGACCAGATCGACGGCCCCCGCGGCGCCTGGAATTTCGCGTCCATCGATCCGGCCAGCCGGCGTCTGTACATAGGTCGGACCGATGGGATGCTCGCCGTCGACCTCGACAGCCGCAAAGTCACACCACTGCCGCTCGGCGGTCGTCGCGTACGGATGGTCGCACCCGTCCCTGGAAGCGATCTCGTGGTGGCGACTCTCGACGACACGAACCAAGCGGCGCTGGTGAACGGCCGCAGCGGCGCCGTCGTGGCGGAGCTACCGGCGGGACGCGGTCCTGAGATCGCCACGTTCGATCCTTCGAGCGGCCTCGTGGCCGTCATGGCCGCCAGTGAGGAGATCATCCTGATCGATCCTGTCAGGAAGGCGGTCGCCGGCAAGATTCCGATGGGCGCGCTCCTGGAGAGCGGCGCGGCAGACGGCCACGGCCGCCTCTATGTCAATATGGAGGACAAACACGCCATCGGCGTGGTGGACGTGTCTGCCCGCAAGCTCATCAAGAGCTGGCCGCTTGGCGACTGCGACGACCCGACCGGGCTCGGGTATGAGCCGAAGAGACACTGGTTGATTTCAGCGTGCGGCAATCACGTGGCCAAGGTGGTCAGCACTGCGACGGGCGCTGTCGTTGCGACCCTCCCCATCGGCGTCGCGCCCGATGCCGTGATGGTTGACGCGCAGCGCAACCTGGCGTTCATTCCCTGCAGCGAAGGGCATCTCACAGTGATCGGCCTCTCGGGAGCAAAACCTCGAGTCGTCGCATCCGTGGTCACGGCGCAGGGTGCCACGACCGGAGCGCTCGACCCCAAGACCGGCCGCGTCTATCTGCCGGTCGGCCGCGCGCCCTCGACGAGCTTCGGCGGCCGTGCGATACCCGGGTTCGCGGTGTTGGTGGTCGGACAGCGCTGAGGCAGGCTCAGCCCCGGGTCCGGGCGGAGGCCGCCGGCCCGACCCTGAGGGTCAGCCAGTTGTAGATCTCGCGGCGATGCATGTCGGCATCGAGCACCGTGGCATCGACACGGTGTTTGGCCGCGAGGTCGCTCCGGCCGGGGTCTCTGCCGAGCTCACTCAGCTCGCTGACGATCTCATCGCGCGCGGCCGCTGAGGAGAATGTTCCGTCCGCGAGCAGACGATCGCTGTAACGGCGCATGACGATCGCGATCTCGGTGAGATCGTACTCCGGGTGATATTGCGTCCCCCAGAAGCCGCCGCCCAACGCGATCTCAGCCGCCTGCACTGGTGAATGCGCGTTGGCGGCCAGGACGCGCATGGCTGCCGGCCGGGTGACGACTTCGTCGGCGTGTATCGCGATGGCATCGAAGCGCGCCGGCTTGCCGGCGAACATCGGGTGAGCGCGTCCGTCATCGGTCAGCTCGATGTCGCGCGCGATGCCCATCTCGCGGCCCTTGCGCGCCGGTGCCACTTCGCCTCCCGCAGCAATTGCCGTGATCTGCAGGCCCCAACAACTGCCGAAGATCGGCGTGTAGGTCCCGAGGACCTGCCGCGCCAGCTCGACCTGTGCGCGGACCTCCGGGATGGCCCGGTATGCGTTGAGCGCGGAGCCGGTCCAGACGAGGCCGTCGTAGTCGGCGACCGCCGAGTGGAGCAGCCTCGGATTGTCCGCTGGGTGGATGATGGCGGTGGTCACTTCGCGGGAGAGCTTGCGCAGTACCGCGGCGTAGAAGTCACCCGTCGCGGCTCCCCCGCAGGCGATATGCCGCGCGTTGGTATCTCGCGTGTTGCCGTCAACGATGAGAATGCGTAGCACGGCTGCTCAGGCGTAGAGACGCCGGATCAGGGCATACGCGGCGCGCAGGCCGGCCACATTGGCGCCTTCCGGCCGCAACCCGGTCGCCGGGGCGCTCCAGCTGTCGAAGTCGAAGTGGATCCAACGCCGTGCCCCGGCCGCGAACGGCGCCAGGAAGAGTGCCGCGGCGATCGCCGCGATGGGTGTTCCTTCGCTCTCTCGGTTCGCCAGATCCGCCATGGGACTCCTCAATCGCTCGGCGTAGCCCCGCCACAGGGGCAGTCGCCAGACCGGGTCGCGGATCTCGGCCGCCAGCCGGGACAGCGTCTGCGCCAGATTATCGTCCTCTGTGAAGAACCCCGCCAGCGCCGGCCCGAGCCCGGTATCCGTCAGGGTCGCGAAATCGACCAGTAGATCGGGCTCATCTTCGCTGGCGGCGCTCAGCGCATCGGCGAGCAGCACACGCCCTTCATAGTCCGTGTGCACCATCTCGATCGTGAGGCCCTTGCGCGTGCGGATCACGTCGCCGGGCAGCGCAGCAGAGCCGGAGGGCAGGTTGTCCGCCGCCGGCAGCAGCAGCCGCAGGCGGATCGGCACCTCCGCCCTGATGAGGAGGCGTGCCAGTGCCAGCGCTTGCGCCGCCCCCGCCATGTCGGTCTTCATGTGGGCCATGTCACGGAAGCTCTTGACGTTGACGCCGCCGGCGTCGAAACAGACGCCCTTGCCCACGAGAGTGACTCTTGGCGCATCGGGCGGCCCCCACGTCGCATCGAGCAGCGCCGGCGGCCGGGCGGAGCCCTTGCCGACATGGAACAGTCCCGGATAACCGAGCGCGCGCAACTCGGCACCCCGGTGAGAGCTGCAGGCCGCCCCGAGACCGGTGAGCTGCTCGTGACCTAAGGCGACCAGGCTCTCGGGCGAAAGATCGCAGGCCGGCGTCTCGGCCCATTGGCGCGCGTCGATCTCTGCCTCGATCATCCAGGCGAGACCTTCCGTAGGCCCCGTCGTCGGCCACACCAGCCTGGGACAGGCGCCGGATCGGCCGCGGGCGCCCATTGCCCATCCCAACGCCATCGCCTCGCCGACCGCGCGCGCTGGGAGTGGGTTGACGGCATAGAGGGCCGCAGGCAGGCGCGCCACGGCGTTTCCGTAAGCGAACGGATCAGAGGGGTCACGCTCACCGAGGCCGATGACTGCCCCGGCCAGGCTGCCGTCCGCTGCCGGCAGGAGGGCCACCTGATCGGCGGCGGCCTCGAACCGGCAGGCCCGTAGCCACCGCTGCCGCTCCCGCGGCTGAGCGGCGAGCCACGGCTCCCAAGCCGGCTCGGTCCGCGGCGACAGGACGAAGAGATCGACACTGTCGCGGGCAGGCGGCGCCAACGCCCAGGGGCTCGGATCGAGCACTGTCCCTGACCCTGGGCGGTCCCTGCAAACCGTCAGTAGCTGACGCCGTAGCGGATGTTCAGCATGGCGCCGGGCCCGCGAATGTAGTTGGCGTTGGTGTTGTACCCCTGGGAGAACGCCGTGAAATACAGCTTGTTGAACGCGTTGCTGACGCTCACCGTAATATCGCCCGGTATCCTGGCGCTGTGGATGTTCGACAGGTCGAACCGGGCGGAAATGTCGGTGAGGACGAAGGAGTGATACTGGCCTTCATAGAAAACATTGGGCGCCGCGCCCGGGAAGGCATTGCGGGATCCGGAGTACAGGGTCTGAACCCGCAGATACGAGCCGGGTGCGA
>Ga0134128_10012389_pt1 | contig 10170 bp, 8 predicted proteins | sample KB31754_FD_96462 | JGI IMG/M metagenome (GOLD analysis project Ga0134128, IMG submission 96462) | Terrestrial soil microbial communities with excess Nitrogen fertilizer from Kellogg Biological Station, Michigan, USA - KB3-175-4 | ecosystem: Environmental > Terrestrial > Soil > Unclassified ...
ACCCGTGGTTCCGGACGTGTACAAGATGTAAAGCGGATGTTCGCTGTCCAACTCTTCGGCGGGACAATCAGCCTCGACAGTCTCCATCAACTCGTGCCACCAGAAATCGCGACCTTCCTGCATTTCCTGCGGCGATCCTGTGCGTCGGACCACGATGCAGGCATTCACGGACGGCGTTGACTTCAGTGCTTCGTCGACCGCAGGTTTCAGTTTGACTTCCTTACCGCGTCGCCAGCCCCCATCGGCAGTAACTACGAGCTTGCAACTCGCATCGTTGATTCGATCGATTAGCGCGGAGCTCGAGAAGCCGCCGAAGACGACCGAGTGCGTAGCGCCGATGCGCGCGCAGGCGAGCATCGCGATCGCGAGCTCAGGGATCAGCGGCATGTAAAGTGCGACGCGATCTCCGCGTTGAATGTTCGCGTGCTTGAGTACGTTCGCGAACTTGCAAACTTCGATGTGCAGTTGCTGATAAGTGAAAGTGCGGTTCTCGCCGGGCTCGCCTTCCCAGATCAGCGCGGCTTTGTTACGTCGCCAGGTTCGCAGGTGACGATCGAGACAGTTGTAGGAAACGTTAATTTTGCCGCCGCCGAACCACTCCGCGTGAGGCGGATCCCACTTCAGAACCGTGTCCCACGTCTTAAACCAGTGAAGCTCCTCAGCCATTCGCGCCCAGAACGCTTCCGGGTCAGCGTTTGCCTCCGCGCGCAGTTGTTCGAGCTCAGCCATCGACTTGATGTGTGCCTGTTGCGCAAACCCTTCCGGCGGCGGAAATACACGTTCTTCCTGGAGTATTGATTCGATATTCGGCGTAGCAGTCGACATGCGTGCCTGTGTACCACAGATATTGCCGATTGCCAATTGCCGATTGCCGATTTTTCTGTTTCGCGCTCGTATTGTATCGTTTGACAAATTGGCAATCGGAAATCGGCAATGATCTACGTCGGAACCAGTGGCTACAGTTACAAGGAATGGAAGGGAAGTTTCTATCCGGAAAGACTCTCGCCTAAAGAGATGCTTTCGTACTACGCGGCACGTTTCAAAGCGGTGGAGTTAAATAACACTTTCTATCGTTTGCCACAGCCGGAGATGGTCGAGAGTTGGAAGGCACAGGTGCCGCGCGACTTTCGCTTCACGATGAAGGCGTCGCAGGGAATCACGCACTTCCGGCGACTGAAAGACGCCGCGGGCGCAACTCGCTTGATGCTCGAGAAAGTTGCAGAGTTCGAGGATCGTTTAGGCGCAGTGCTGTTTCGAATGCCGGAGGACTTCAAGAAAGATCTCGCGCGGCTGGAGACATTTCTGAAAGCACTCCCCGCGGACACGCCCACTGTTTTTGAGTTTCGACATGAGAGCTGGTTTGACGATGAGGTGCTCGATCTGTTGCGCAGTCACAAACGCGTGCTATGCGTTTCTGATCGCGACGAGATGCCGATGGACCACATCGATAAGACTGCGGACTGGGGCTACGTGCGTTTACGGCGTGTAAAGTATTCGGATGCGGATCTCAAAGGGTGGATCAAACGGATCAAAGCACAGAAATGGAAAGACACTTATGTGTTCTTCAAGCATGAGGATGAGGCGACTGGTCCAAAACTCGCTGCGCGCTTCGTCAAATTAGCCACGGATTAACGCGGATGTTTTACTGATGATCCGCGTTAATCCGCCTGAATCTGCGGCTAGAAGTTACCTCCGCATTCCTCATGCCCGCAATCACAATCGAGCTCGATCGTGTCGCCCGCACCTTCACACGAAGCACTGCAATACTTGCCACCTGGTTGCGGTGGACAGGTACAACTCGGATTCTTGCACGTGTTCTTATCGTCCGCCATGGGATCCTCCCTGAAAATTTATACTGATTGCGTTTAGGGGTTGGCTAAAGAGTACAACCTAACCGATGGCGCTCGCAATCATCGCCGCCACGCGCGCGTTGTTCTCGAGCAACGCGATGTTCGCTCGCAACGTCGCTCCGCCACTCCGTTCGGCCATTTGTCGCAAAAGAAACGGCGTCAACTCAGGCCCGCTGATTCCTTTCCACTCCGCATCTTCCAAAGCCGTCGTCAACACCTGCTGCAATTCTTCCGCGGGCACTTCGAACTTCGCAGGCACAGGCACACCCAACAACAACGCCGATTCAATGCCGAGATCTCGCTGCGCACGGAAGATGTTGGCAACAGCATCCGCATCGTCCGCGCGCACATCAACTCGCAAACCACCCGCGCGCGAGTAAAACGCCGGCAACTCATCGCATTGATAACCAACCACTGTCACGGCGTGTGTTTCGAGCCATTCACGAGTCGCAGGCAGATCGAGAACGATCTTCGCCCCGGAACAAACAACAACGATCGGTGTGCGTGCAAGTTCAGGCAGGTCGGCGGAAACGTCAGGCAGCGCGCCGCGATGAACGCCTCCGATTCCGCCCGTCGCAAAAACTTTGAGACCCGCGCGATGCGCAATCCACGTAGTCGAAGCGACCGTGGTGGCGCCGTCCCAATCTTGCGCAACGGCGATTGGAATATCGCGCGTGCTGATCTTGCGGATGTCAGGTTTCTCAGCGAGGAGTTTGATCTCGTCGTCGCTGAGTCCGACGGTTAACTTGCCTGCGATGATCGCGATCGTCGCCGGCACTGCGCCAGACTCACGAATAACCTCCTGAAGCCGGTGTGCGGTCTCGAGGTTCTGCGGTCGTGGCAAGCCATGCGCGATCACGGTTGATTCGAGCGCGACGACTGGACGCCCATCGCTGATCGCCTGCGCGACTTCAGGAGCGATCTTAAGAAACTCGCGCATTCGCAGTCGCCGCTTTCTTCAGAGTAAACACCGTTCCCCCGCCTTCGCGCGGTTCCCAAGAAATACGCGCATCGATCAGGCCGGCGCGTGCGCGCATGTTTGCAAGCCCGCGCCCTTCGGAGTTTGTGTGCTGCGATTGAAACGGCTTGCCGTTGTCTTCGATCTTCAACGAGAAATCGCCTTCCTTTGAATTCGTAACGAACATCTTCACTTCCGTCGCTTCAGCGTGACGCCAGATATTGTTCACCGCTTCCTGAACGATGCGATAGATCTGCATCTGCACGCTTGGCGCGAGGTCGCTTCGTTCCTCAATCGTGTCGTCACAGTGAAACTCGTAGACGAATCGCTTCTCGGGCGGCGCATCCTGAACTGCGTGCGACAACGCAAACTCGAGCGCCGCCGCGAAGCCGACGTTCTGCAACACTGACGGACTGAGATCCTCGCAGATGCGTCGCACTTCCTGTGAAATCACTTCGATCTCACTGCGCAACGCTGCGCTCTGATTCGATTCGCCGTTAGTCTTGATCTGGTCGGTCAGCAACGCGAGGTGACGGAGATCCGCGAGTGTTTGATCGTGCAGGTCGCGTGCAATTCGGCGTCGCTCGCGTTCGGCTTCGTTGGCGAGGTTGAGCCGTGCGTCGGCCAGTTCGCGGTTGGCATCAACGAGCGCGGCGCTTGTTGCGACGATCCGCCGTCGTTCGAGTATGGCCCACAGAAGTGCCAGCAATGCGAGTGCGAGCAGGATGGCAAGCGCCGTTGAGGTCCACGGGAAGGGCGCTTTGGCGACCGTGAATGAAAAGCTCAGAGGCTCGGATGACGTCAGATCTTTAGTGAACGCGCGCGCCGTCACCGTGTACGTGCCGGGCTTCAAGCCCTCCATCGTGAACTGCGACTCGCGCGACAATTTCTGTTTGATCGACTGACCTTTGCTGTCAGTGAGCGTGAAGGCGTATTGAAACTGTTCCGGAAAAGTGCGGCTGCTGATCGCAGTCACGTCAAGCAGCAAACTGTTTTGCGGATAGTCGAGATTGATTCCGGTTTGCAGCTCCGAAGCTGCGTGTACTCGTTTACTCACGATTCGCGTCACGGATAACGGCGGCTGGAGTTTACCGGGCTCGTAACGCGCGACGCCGCGATTGGTGCCGATTAACAAAACTTCGCTGCCGTCACCATTCCGTTCAGGCGCGACGGCAAAGACGTTTTGCGACGGCAAGCCTTGTTCGGAATCGAGCTCGGAAACGATTGGTCCAACGACAGGATCGAGCAGGACGCGCAGCAGACCATTGCCGCGGGTGCCGCACCAGATTTCGTTTGTCTTCTCTGACGGCACCGCGAGCAGAACACGAGCGTCGATGTTTGGCACGATGAGGTTGCAAGCGCCGTCCTTGCAGAGAGAAACTCCCGAAGCGGTGCCGAACCAGAGCGAGCCGTCAGGCGTCCGCGCCATCGATCTCACGGCCGGTCCTTTCAGCGTCGCAAAAGCCGGTTCGTCGCGGATCGTTTTTCCGTCAGATACGAACACGCCGTCTCGCGTGGTGCCGATCAGAAGTCGGTCTTCGCCGTCGGCAAGTAAACTCAATACTTCGCGCGCCGTCGCGGGAGCGTTGGTCCAGGCAAGACTGCTGCGACCTCCGTCCATGCGATCGACGCCGCGGCCAAAGACAGCGAAATAAGTCGCGCCATGAAATTGCGTGATTGCACGAACGCTGCCTGCCGCGTCTGCGTTTCCGGGTCCGGTTTCCACGCGCGTGAAAGCCTGTTCTTCCAAACGGACCGTTTGTTTTGGCGCGACGTAAATACCGCTGGCCGATGCCACCAGCAATCGCTGAGACTTGTCTTCGGCGATCGCGTAGATGATGTTACGGCCGAGCGCTGCGACCGGGTTCCAGGTCTTCGTTTCGTCGTCGTAAACAAAGAGACCGCGATTCGTGCCGACAACACTTCTGCCGCTGCTGGTCTGATAAAGCGACCTGACGAAATTTGTGTCGGCGTTGTCGCCAATCGACTCGACGCGCGGTGCATGCGGATCGAAACGACAGACGCCGCGATCAGTTCCGAACCAGATAACGCCCTCGCGATCGGCAAAGATCGCATCGACGTGATCGGAACGCAGACCACCGGCAGTGCCATCAAACGTAAGGCGCTGCACCTTCGCTTTCGAGATGTGAAACACGCCGCGACCGTCGGTGCCTACCCACATCTCCTCCCCAATCGTCTGCAACGTCATCACTGGACCAGTAGCGGTTTCGTTGCGCTTGAGACCGGTCAGTTCGTTGCCTGACAGCGTTCCCGGTTCCTCCTTCTTTGCGCGCGCGCCGACCCAGAGCTTGCCTTCCTGATCGAACTCGAGTGCGTTGACAAAGAAAGCAACGGGCTTCATCTGGCTTTCTTTCGCGGAGCCGTTTGCGATCTCGAGCACGCCGCGAGTCAACGTGCCGATGAACATGTGGCCGTTTGCGGCGGCGATACTGGTGATGGCGAGTGGACCAGGATGATCTCGATCGCTGCTCTCGAGGGGTTGATTCAAGAGCTCGCGACTATCGATCACGGTGCGGTTAACGGTAGTGGTTTCGCTGCCTGTCAGGCCCGACGAAACCACCGTGGCCACGACGCGCGCGCGACATTCATAGACACGCCCCTGTTCGCTCGTCATCAGCACCGAGCCGGACGGATCGTCCACGATCGCGGTGATAGTTTGTCCGGCAGTGTCTTTTACTTTGATGAACTCTGTGCCGTACAAACGCGCAGCGCCCGCTTCGGTGCCGATCCACATCGCGCCATTCTTGTCTGTGTGCAAGGCAAGAATGCGTGCAGCAGGCAATGCAGGATCGTTGATCGTTTGCGTTCGGCGGCCGTCGAATTTTGCCAAGCCGTTTTCAGTGGCGAACCACATCGCGCCATCGGGCGTCTGCGCGATTGCACGCACGCGATCGGAGGGCAGACCGTGAAACAGCGTGACTGCGCCCCACTGATGCAACCCGGTGATGGGAGTGGGCGAAGGTGATGGAGACGGTGAAGGCGATGGTGAGGGCGACGGTTGCGGCTGCGTCTCACCAGGCTGTGAGGACGCAACAGGCAGGAGCAGGATGCTTAGCCACAAAAACGCACAAAAAGCACAAACAATTCTCTTAATAGTTTTTGTGCCTTTTTGTGGTTCCGGCCTCATTTCTTCTTCGAAGAGGCGAGCTCGCGTTTCTGTTCTTCGTGGAAACGTTTCTGGTCCTTCTGCAACCACGCTTCGAGATCGTTGGCGGCCTTCTCGAGTTCGTCGCTATTCAATAACCCGCGCCGCAACGCTTCGAAAAACGCGCGCGTGCGGATGTTGTAAGCGAGCTTCTCGTACGCTTCCTGGTCGGTACCCTCCGCAACGCTCAGGAAAAGTTTTTCATAAAGCGTTGCGAGCCTGCTTTCAACTCCACGGAGACTCAACGAACACTTGCGAGCGATCGCCCAGTTCGAAAGACCGAGGGCGAGGTAGTAAAGCGCTTCAGCTTCAAACTCCGTGAGCAGAGGCCGCTTGAACGAGTCTTTGAATGCCGGATCGATCATGTCCGCGCCGTCTTCGAGCACGGCGGCGACAAACCGTAGAAAGCGCGACTCGGGATTATTCTTGTGGATGAACCCGTAAGCCGGAGGCGGATCGACTGACTTTACGATCTTGCGGATCTCGTTGATGTAGATCTCGTGGGGAAACTGCGTCCAGAAAATGATGCGCGCGCTCGGGAAGTCGCGCCAGATGGCGCGCGCAGCTTTCACGCCCGAGAGCTTCGGCATCTGGATGTCGAGAATGCAGACGTCGGGCTTCTCGTCAAGCGCGATCTTCACCGTCTCTTCGCCGTCACCGGCCTCGAACACCGGCACGTGTGATGGAAACTCCTTTTCGAGAATCTCGCGGAGGTAATGGCGCTGGGCCATGTTATCTTCGGCAATCAGGATTGACATGACGCTTGATGATACCGCTTCATATGACCACGACGAAAGGTGAATTCATGAGACTCAGAAAACTCTTCGGTTTGCTTGTCGTCTGCCTGATCGGACTGCCAGTCGCTGCGCAAACCCGTGACCAGGCGCTCTGGCAGCGCGCGCTCCAGATTCATCGCCGCGCCATCGTCATCGACACGCACAACGACGTTACGACGCCGATGACCAACGACGATTACGATCTGAGCGGCACTCCCCCAACTCCATACCGCACGAGCATCGAGCGGATGAAAAAGGGCGGACTGACCGCGGAGTTCTTCTCACTTTACGTCAAACCCTGGTACGTCGAGCACGGCGGCGCAGCACGCCGCACGTTGGACATGATCGACTCCGTTTATCGGGCAGTCGAACGCCATCCGCGCGATCTGATGTTCGCGACTTCAGTCGCCGACATTCGTCGCGCGAAGCGACAGGGCAAGATTGCGGCGTTGATGGGAATCGAAGGCGGGCACGCAATCGAAGACTCGCTGCCGACCTTGCGTGAGTTTTATCGGCTCGGCGTTCGTTACATGACGCTCACCTGGAACAATACGAACAACTGGGCTGATGCAGGTCGTGGCGAGAAGAAGCATCACGGTCTGAGCGACTTCGGCAAAGACGTCGTGCGTGAGATGAATCGGCTGGGAATGATGGTCGACGTTTCGCACGTTTCCGACGAGACGATGAGCGATGCGCTTGACGTTTCGAAAGCACCGATCATCGCGTCGCACTCGTCGGCACGAGCGCTCAGTAACGTCCCACGAAATATTCCGGACGATCTGCTGAAACGGATCGCGAAGAACGGCGGCGTGGTCCAGGTGAACTTTTACAGCGAGTTTGTTGACGAGAAAACAGTCGGGCCGCAGAGCAACGAACGCGAGGCGCGCTTGAAAGCGCAGCAGGCGGCAATCGATGCGAAGTACAAAGACGATCCCGAGCGGCGTGGCGAAGAGAGTGACAAGCTCGAAGCGGCGAATCCGTTGCCGCCCTTACCGATCTCGAAGTTGATCGATCACATCGATCACATCGTGAAGGTTGCGGGTATCGATCACGTCGGCATCGGCGCTGACTTTGACGGAGCGAACGACATGCCCGAAGGCGCGCAGGATGTCTCGATGCTCCCAAACATCACTTACGAACTGCTCAAGCGCGGATACAGTGAGCAAGACATCAAAAAGATACTTGGTGAGAATCTGTTGCGTGTGTTTGCGGAAGTCGAAAGAGTCTCGCGCAGCATGAGTAAATCGATCAGCGGCGAAGGCAGCACTCGCAGGATTAAATAAAAAAGAGCACGAACGTTCAGGTCCGTGCTCAAAAAAGAAGAGAGTTATATTTAATTAGCGATTCTGGCCGCCACGATTCTGACTTCCGGTACGTTGCGTACCGAGATCCTCGTCTTCGTCCATGTTTCGCGTTCCCTTTTGGCCACCGAACTGACCACCACTTTGCTGACCTCCAGCATGTTGTCCGGCTTGCTTATCGTGCTGACCACCCTTGCCGGGTGATTGCTGATAATTCTTATCCTTCTCGCCAGTCCGCATGTTTTTCTGGAGATTGTCCTTGTGCATTCTGTCATCTGGCATATTGTCTGTCCTCCCATTTGTTCGATGGTTAATTGCTCAACCGGAGCACGCACTGTCTCCGGCGAGTTTGATAGCCGCTATTTGACTATCAACACTCGTGCCAACTGCCCAGATGCTTGTCAACGGGATTTACGGATAAATGAAGGGACGATGGGAGTTGTCAATCGATACGCCGGGAAATGAAATAGTACACAGTTGATGATTCGATGAAATTAGCGAACGCCTTCGGCGTACTGTTATTATTCCGTCAAACAATGACAGCCACTGGTCTCTACGTTCATATTCCGTTTTGCAGCTCGCGTTGTTCTTACTGCGACTTCGCAACCGGTCTCTATCAGAGTGAACTTGCTGAACGCTATGTTGCGGCTTTGATCGAGGAGATAAGAGCGTCGCGATACAGCGGCGCAAGTGTTGACACGATCTACTTCGGCGGCGGCACGCCGTCGCTGCTCGCGACGTCACAGTTGGACCGCATTCTCGCGACGTTGCATGAACAGTTCACGATCGATCCGAAGTCAGAGATCACACTCGAGATAAATCCCGGCAGTGTGACGCGTGATAAACTCGACGCCTTTCGCAGCCTCGGCGTGAATCGCGCCAGCTTCGGGGCGCAGACGTTTGACGATGCCGAACTCGCGAAACTCGGACGCTCGCATAACGGCGCCGACGCACTCAAGACTTTCGCAGATCTGCGCGACGCCGGCTTCAACAACATCAGTTTCGATCTGATCGCAGGCTTGCCCGGACAAACACTCGAAGGCTGGCAGCGAAATATCGAGCAATTTCTCGCTTTGAGTCCCGAGCATCTCTCGTTCTATCTGCTCGAAGTGCATTCCGGCACGCCGCTGGCTGAACATATCCGCCGCGGCCTGCAACCGGTTCCCGACGACGATCTCGCAGGCTTGATGTATCGATGGATGCTGGACCACGCCTCTGAAGCCGGTTACGAGCACTACGAGATCTCGAATCTCTGCCAGCCCGGCTTTCATTCGCGACACAATGTGAAGTATTGGAGTGCTGATCCGTATTATGGTTTTGGCTGCTCGGCCCACTCTTACGATGGGCGAACGCGGCGTTGGTCAAATCATCGGGACGTGTTGAAGTACGTGGAGTTGATCGAGAATGGCATGGCTCCGATAGTCGAGGAGCAGGAGTTGACCGAGACTGACGTGCGTGCGGAAGCGTTGTTTCTCGGCATGCGGCTGATGCGGGGTGTCGATGTTCGTCGCTATCAGGAGTCGTTTGGCGTCGATCTGCGCGAGCAGCACGGCGCGGATCTGGATCGTTTTCGCAAGGCCGGACTGCTTGAGTTTGACGGCGATCTGATTAGACTGACGCGCACCGGCGCTCTCTTATCCAATGAAGTGTTCGCGGCGTTTGTGTAGATGATCATCGCAATCGACGGTCCATCAGGCTCCGGCAAAACAACCCTGGGCCGCATGCTGGCGCATGCGCTGAAACTTTTGTACCTCGACACGGGCTCGATGTATCGCGCCGTCGCGCTCGCCGTTATCGAAGCCGGCATGGATCCGAACGACAAAGCGTCTGTGACCGCGTTGGCAAATCGGATCGACATCGATCTCGAAGGCAATCCCGACTGCTTGTGCGTCTTACTCGACGGCCGCGACGTCACCGAGCAGATTCGAACGGAAAGCGTGACGGACATGTCGTCGATCATTTCAACCATTCCCGGCGTGAGGCGCGCGATGGTCGAGAGACAACGTGCGATGGCCAAACGCGGAGCGGTGCTGAACGGACGCGACATCGGCACGGTTGTTTTTCCGGGCGCGGACATCAAATTCTTTCTCACCGCCGCGCCCGAGGAACGCGCCGAGCG
>Ga0134128_10012390_pt1 | contig 10169 bp, 8 predicted proteins | sample KB31754_FD_96462 | JGI IMG/M metagenome (GOLD analysis project Ga0134128, IMG submission 96462) | Terrestrial soil microbial communities with excess Nitrogen fertilizer from Kellogg Biological Station, Michigan, USA - KB3-175-4 | ecosystem: Environmental > Terrestrial > Soil > Unclassified ...
GAGCTCACGGCCGGACTACACCTCGATCCGCGCGTCTATCTTCAGACCGTTTTCCACGTGAAGTACAACCAGATCGTGCTGCTTCGCAACATTCCGTTTCACTCCATCTGCGAGCACCACTTTCTGCCCTTCGTAGGGCGCGCTCACGTCGCCTACCTGCCCCGCGACAAAGTGGTGGGCTTGAGCAAGCTCGCACGCGTGGTGGAGGCGTTCGCTCTGCGGCCACAGGTGCAAGAGCGTCTGACAGACCAGATCGCGGACGCCATCATGGACGGACTACACCCGCTCGGAGCCATTTGCGTCATGGAGGCCTCGCACACCTGCATGACTATCCGCGGCATCCGCAAGCCCGGCAGCTCCATGGTGACCAGCGCGATTCGCGGCACGTTCGTGCGCAATCAGGCAACCCGTACCGAAGTGCTGAATCTGATCTACGGCTCGGCGGCTAGGCTGAGGGCATAGCGCGACGCTTACTCTGCAGGTCATCAACCGAGGAGTTTTCATGAGTACATACAAAGTAGGTTACTTCGTGGGCAGCCTCGCGAAAGCCTCGATCAACCGAAAGCTGTCCAGGGCACTGGTTGCCCTGGCGCCGCCGGAATTGAACATGACGGAGATCCCGTTCAAGGATCTACCTTTGTATAGCTACGATTACGACGCCGACTACCCGCCCGTCGCCCGTGCCTTCAAAAAGGCGATCGCCGACGTCGATGCGATATTGTTCATCACCCCGGAATATAACCGCTCGATACCGGGGGCGCTGAAGAACGCCATTGACTGGGCCAGTCGCCCGTGGGGGCAGAATTCCTTCACACACAAGCCTTCTGCAATCATCGGCACCTCCCCGGGTGCCATCGGCACCGCGATCGCGCAGCAGAGCCTGCGTGGCGTGTTATGTTTTTGCAACTCTCCGCTGATGAATATGCTGGAGGCCTACATCCAGTTTACGCCCGGCTTGATTGCCGATGACGGCCAAGTCACCAACGATTCGACCGCCGAGTTCCTGCGCAACTACATGGCAGAGTTCCATGCATTCATCGTCCGAGTTGAAAAGGCGCTGTCGGCGCATGCTTGAGCCTGCGATCGAGTCCGAGGGAGAGGGTGAATTATGCGCCGAAAGACCAGGATAGCGTGGATGACCGCGCGGTGACAGAATGGGATCCGGGTCCGGCCGATCCGGTTCCCATCTCAGGAGCTCCTGCCCGCGCGCCGCTTGACGGGAAGCTTCGGCTCGCCGGGGTTCCCTCGCGCCTGCCACGCCTTGGGTAGATGCCAGCCGTGACGGATCGCCATGTAACGCAATGCGAAACAGACAACGCCGCCGACGGTCGTAGTAGCAATGGGGGAAATATGGAGCATATGCCCCAAGACCACGATGATTGCACCGGCAAGGGCCGCCAGCGCATACAGGTCGGCGCGCAGGACCACCGGAATCTCCGTGACCAGCACATCGCGCAGCATGCCGCCGCCGATGCCAGTCAACATGCCGAGGAGCGCCGCCATCACCGGGCCCAGCCCGTGGACCAGCGCTTTCTCCGTGCCCGCGACTGCGAAAAACGCCAAGCCCACGGCATCGAACCACTGCACCGGATACTCGAGACGAGTAACGAGCGGACTCCAGAAGAACACCACCAAACCGGCAAGGATGGAAACGCCTAGATAGCTCCAATTGACGATGGCCGCAGGCGGTACCGCACCGATCAGCAGGTCGCGGGTAATGCCGCCGGCGTTGCCGGCAGCGAACGCCAGCACCATCACCCCGAAGATGTCCAAGCGGTGCCGGCTCGCCGCCAGTGCGCCGCTGATGGCAAACACGAAGGTGCCGCCGAGATCGAGCGCCATCAGCAGATAGTGGATCATGCACTTACCCCCACCAACGAAGCCTCAGACCGACAGCCAAGCCCCCACCGCAACCACCAGCGCCTCGACCCCGGTTTCCAACGTCGGATGGATGACCGGCAGAAAGCGCGGATTGTGGTTGGTCGGGATCTCGTTGAGCCGGCCCGCAGCTTTGGCCTTGGCATAGGTATCGGGATCAGTCCCACCGACGAACCAGAACACGGACGGCGCACCCCACTCGGCACCGAACGAGCCGAAATCCTCGCTCGCCGACGTTGCCGCGGTCTCGTGGACCCGGTCGGGCGGAAAGTGCTGCCGAAAAGCATTCACGACGCGCCGGGTGGCGTCCGGGTCATTCTTCACCAGCGGATAGCGGTCCAAGGGCGTGATCTCGGGCGGCCTGGGGGCGCCCGAAGCTGCCGCCTCGGCGTTGACGATGCGCTCGATCGCGGCTAGCACCCGTTTGCGGACATTCTCATCGAAGGTACGCACGTTGAGCTTGATGACGGCCTCGTCCGGGATGACGTTCTCCTTGGTGCCAGCTTGCAGCGCACCGACAGTTAGCACAGCGGACTCGGCGGCCGCGACCTCGCGCGATACGATGGTTTGCAGCCGCAGCACGGTTGCGGCGGCCATGACCACGGGGTCGACGCTGGCCTGGGGCATCGAGCCGTGTGCGCCGCGCCCGAAGAGACGAATCTCAAAGCTATCGGCGGCTGAGGTGATTGCCCCGGTGCGCCCCCCGATGGCGCCGGAGGGCCCTACCATGACGTGCTGACCGAGCACGGCATCAGGCTTCGGAAAGCGCTTGAAGAGTCCGTCGTCGATCATGGCCTGGGCGCCACGCGCCGTCTCCTCCGCCGGCTGAAACACCGCCATCAGAGTGCCATGCCACGCTTCACGAGCGCGCGCGAGCAAGGTGGTCGCGCCGATGAGCCAACTAACATGCATGTCGTGGCCGCAGGCGTGCATGACCGGCACGGTCTTCCCTTCCCGGTCGGTTGCCTTGACTTTGCTGGCGTAGGGCACGCCGGTCGTCTCCTCGACCGGCAATGCGTCCATGTCGGCACGCAGCATCACGGTCTGCCCGGGTCCGTTGCGCAGAACGCCCACCACCCCGGTATTCCCGATGCCGGTCGTCACCTCATAGCCAGCAGCGCGCAGCCGCTCCGCCGCGAGACCCGCAGTTCGGGTTTCCTGCATCGAGAGCTCCGGATGCGCGTGCAAATCGGTATAGAGCCTCTCGAGCTCAGGAATCAGACCGGAGAGTCTCGTCAGCACGGAATTGGCTTGAGTCGAGCTCATCGGTGTGCTCCTTTTGCAGGTGCGCGGAGGGCCCAAAGATCTGACTCGAAGGCTTCAGAATGTACCTTCCGGATGCGCGCCGCAAGGAGAGGCCGCATACCGCCTCACGGTGCTCTACTGATGTCGAACGCAATCTGCAGGACCTAGCCGATGCTCACGGCCAGCATGGAAATCGAGCCGCCATCCACGCCCTCGACCGGGAAGGCGATGGCATCGCCTTCACGCCATGCGCCCAGAACATAGAGCAGCGGCAGATAATGATCCGGGGTCGGAACTGACAGGACCGCGTCCCGACCCAAGCTCTCATACTCGATCAGCGGCTGAAACTCGCGAGTCAGCATCAGCTCTCTTGCGCGCGTCTCGAACGTCACGGCCCAGTCGTAGGGCTCCTGCATGTGTCGGCCCCAGGCATAGGTGTGTAGGTTATGGACCAGGTTACCGCTGCCCAGGATAAAGATGCCATCGTCGCGCAGTGGTGCCAGTCGCCGGCCGATCTCGAAATGGTACGCAGGCGGTTGCGTCTCGTCGATGCTCAGCTGAATCACCGGCACATCCGCCTCTGGATAAACATGGCGAAGCACCGACCAAGTGCCGTGATCGAGACCCCATGACGTATCGAGCTTCACCGGAAACGGCGCCAGGGCTTCTTGGACACTGCGCGCCACCCGCGGAGCCCCTGGGGCGGGATACTGCACGTCATAGAGCTCGCGGGGGAAGCCACCGAAGTCGTGGATGGTTCGTGGCGCATCGACCACCGTTACATTCGTTCCCGGAACAAACCAGTGGGCAGAGATCGCCAGGACCGTCCTGGGCCTGGGCAGTTCTTCACCGATGCGCCGCCAGGCCTCGGTGTAGGCGTTGACCGCAAGAGCATTCATCGGATTGCCGTGTCCGAAGAAGATCGCGGGCAGTGGTTTGGCCATCGGCTCGCCCTCACGATTTTAAGATGTAATTCTACATGCCCGGGCGGGCGGGTGCGCCAAGGTAATTGGGGCCGCTGTGCGAGTGTCCTGCATCGAGAGCTCGGGGTGCGCATGCACATCGGTGTAGAGGGACGGATTTTGGCCGTATGCGCAAAAGCTGCAAAGCTGCGGAGGTATATTACGCGCACCTTCAGCCGCCCGGCTTGCACGAGGTCGTAATGCTGCGGTCAAAATCGGTGGGCAAGGACCTTGGCGCGTCATGACTCGTGGCCGATCTGCCCCAAGACGGTGTAGTCGGCTTGAGCAAGCTTGCGCGCGTGGCTTTCGGCCCGCCGCTATGGGGCGAGCATGAGCTGGCCGAGCGACGCTGAGACCTGGGCGAGCCTGGTCACACTAATCGCGCTCGAGATCGTCCTCGGGATCGACAACATCGTTTTCATTGCGATCTTGGCGAGCCGACTGCCGGTGAGTCGCCGGGAACGGGTGCGCCGGGTGGGACTTGCACTCGCGCTCATCAGCCGCCTCGCTCTCCTCTTCTCGATTGTGTGGATCATCGGACTTACCCGGCCGTTGTTCGAACTGTTCGACCGTGAGATCTCGTGGCGAGACATCATCCTGATCGCCGGGGGCCTCTTCTTACTCTACAAGGGCACCGCGGAGATCCATCATATGCTCGAACCCGATGAACGGCACGTTGCGGAAGGCGCGGCGCGCATTACCTTCGCGGGCGTCGTCACACAGATTGTGATACTCGATGCCGTGTTTTCGCTCGACAGCGTACTCACTGCCATAGGCATGGCGAACGAGCTCTGGGTAATGGCCGCAGCCGTCATCATCGCGGTCGCCATCATGCTTGCTGCATCCGGTCCACTCTCCTCGTTCATCGAGCGGCACCCCACCGTGAGAATGCTCGCGCTCAGCTTCCTGCTGCTCATAGGCATGACGCTAATCGCCGACGGTGCTGGCTTCCATGTGCCCAAGGGCTACGTCTACGCGGCGATCATCTTCTCAATTGGCGTCGAGCTCCTCAATCAGCTCGCCGTGGGTCGGCGAAAGCGCCGAGAGATCACCGGCGCGGGTGAGACGGGGCTGCGGCGATCCGGACGTGATTCTTGATCTGCGCGTCCGCAGCAATCGGGTTCGACCGTTCCGAGCGAGACTCCGATCACGAGTGTCCCGGACAGCCATCGGGATGCGCTGTACCACGGTCAAGATGACGTATTGCGCGGACAGCCCGCCCACCGTTTCGAGACAATTCCACGGACTGCCTTCCGCCAGGCTGCAAGAGAAAGGCCTGCTCATCGACTACGACCGTCGTGGCCGCGGCTTCGGCGGAATTGCTCTCAATCGTGAGCGTCGTCTGTGTGATCTCGACGGACAGGGCGTGACCGCGGTAGCGGAGCTGAAACGACAGACGCTCGAGCTCATCCGGAAGCGCCGGATGAAAGCTGATCTGCCCGGCGCGCAGCTCCAAGCCTGTGTAGCATCGCTGTAGCAGATCGAGCGTTCCGGCCATGGCGCCAAGATGTATGCCCTCGGGAGTGGTGCCGCCCTGGATATCGCCGACATCGCTTCGCAATGCTTCCGAGAAGAGAGACCACGAGCCTCGCCGACAGGAACGCGCGAGCACCCAGGCATGCACCGTTCCGCTCAGCGTCGACCCATGTGAAGTGCGCCGAAGATAGTAGTTGATCGTCTTGGGAATCAAGGCGCCGTCGAAGGGATAGCCGAGCCGCGTGAACAGCGCCTTGAGCTCATCGGCCGAGAACAGGTAGAAGAGCATCAGAACATCGGCTTGCTTCGATAGCTTGTAGCAGTTGGGCGAATCCCCTTCCGCCTCGAGGATCAAGTCGAGGCGCATGATGTTGCGGTACTTGCGCCGGTATGCACGCCAGTCAAATTCTTTCAGGCCGGCATACCCCTCGAACTGACTCAGGATGCCGTCGCTGTGAAACGGAAGGTACAGCTTTCGGCTCACCTCGTCCCATCGTGCGATTTCCTCATCCTCGATTTGCAGCGCTTCGCGCAGCTCGCGGCGTCGCTCTTCGGGGAGCAATGCTAGCAAATCGAGCGCGCGGGCCAGGCACCACGACGCCATCACGTTCGTATAGGCGTTGTTGTGCACGCCGGGGGTGTCGCAGTTGGGATAACGGTCGTGGTATTCATCCGGTCCCATCACGGCGCAGACATCATAGCGGCCGCGACCGTCGTTCCATCGGGCGATGCTCGCCCAAAAGCGGGCGATTTCGAAGAGGAGCTCGGCTCCGTACAGGTAAAGGAACTCGGCATCGCCCGTGGCCTGATAGTACTGCCACACGTTGTAGGCAATAGCGGCGCCGACATGCCTTTGGCGGTACGTGTTGTCCCGGATCCAGTTTCCGGAGCGGGGATTGAGAAACGCGACATCGGTCTCTTCCCGCCCGTTGCTGCCGCTCTGCCACGGGAACATCGCCCCTCGATATCCGGCCGCACGAGCCGCCCAGCGTGCCTCCGGCAAGCGGCGATAGCGATAGAGAAGGAGCGCACGAGTCAGGACCGGCGCTCGGAGGCTGAGGAACGGAAAAATGAAGAGCTCGTCCCAGAAGATGTGGCCACGGTATCCTTCACCGTGCCAGCCTCGCGCCGGAACACCGGCGTCGAGCTCCATCGTATGCAACGAGACGGTCTGCAGCACGTGAAAGATGTGCAGGCGGACGATCAAACGAGTGTCGTAGATGGGATCGGCGTCCGCCTCGACGATGCTCAAATCGCAGCGCGCCCATATGTGGCGCCAGGCGAGGACGTGAGTCTCGAGGAGATCGTCGAACGAGCCCGCCCGCTCGAGGGCAGTCCGCGCTTCGGATAGGCTGTCCGCGGATGCACGATCGCGCGAGGTATGGACCGCGACAATCTTCTCGAACTCGACGTGCTCGCCGGCCAGGATTTCGAGAGCGATTTGCTGCCCGACACTCTTTGTCTGCTGCACCACGTGCCGCTCGAGCGGGCGGCTCTCCCCATTGACGAAGACCCGGAGGCGTGCCGCCTGCGTGATCCGCAGCGGTGATTGTGTGGTCTCTGCTTCGAGTAGCACTGTTTCAATGTCCGGCGCGGCGGTGCTGAGCACGCGCAAGTGCATGCCGTTGAAGGGTCGATAACGCAGTACGCCGGCGTTCGTGACGTCACCGTTCAATTGAGCCCGAATGGTCAGTCGGCCGGACCAATTCTCGGCACTGATGCGCACGTGCTGACCGGCCAGATGCCGCTCGCGCATGTGAACGAACCGCCGCTCGGCGAGTCGCGTTTCTCGACCCTTCGAGTCGCGGATCTTCACTGTGCGCTCATAGAGGCCGCGGCGCAGGTCGAGCGTAAGCCGGTAGGCCACGATCTCAGTGCTTTGCAGATCGAACCATTCACCGTCATCGATCCGGAAGGTCACGGGCAGCCAGTTCGGCAGATTGACCAGGTCCTCATGCTCGACTGATCGGCCCGCGATCGAGCTCGTCATCCTGTTGTAGCCGCCGGCGAGATATGTACCGGGATAATGAACCGTATCGGCACGCGACTCGGCAGCAGCCCCTCGGGTGACAAAATAGCCATTGCCGAGCGCGAAAAGGGTCTCCCGCCGCCCCTCCATCGTCGGGTCGAACCCCTCGTACGCGAGTGTCCAAGGCTCGCTCCGGGTCGCGTCTTTGAGACGGCGCCGCTCCAAGCGCGAGTCGCTGATGAAGGGATCCAGCCCATGGACATCCGGCTCAGACTCGATCGGGCGCGCATCCGCAGCCATGCCTGTCAACCCGTTCCGGCGAATCTCGATCTCGCACAGGTCCGTGACGACCACATCGGCGCCGTGCGCTTGCAACGCCTCGGCCTGGCCGCCGCGGTCGACGCCGATGACGAGGCCAAACTCGCCAGCACGTCCAGCCGCGACGCCAGCAGTTGCGTCCTCGACCACAATGGCTCGGGCAGGTGATATCCCGAGGCGCCTCGCCGCCTCGAGGAACGTGTCTGGAGCAGGCTTGCCGCGCAGGCCCAGCGCGGCTCTCTCGCCCCCGTCCATGACGGTGTCGAACAGCCGCTCCAGACCGGCAGTACGGAGTATCTCGGCGGAGTTCCGGCTCGCGGTCACGAGCGCGATCTTGTAGCCGAGCGGCTTCAGGCGCCGAATCAGGGCAACGGTCGATGGATAGACGTGAACACCGTGGGCCCGAATGTGCTCGAGGAAGAGCAGGTTCTTGCGCCCACTGAGGCCATGGACGGTGCCCGCCTCCGGCCCGTCGATCGGAGTGCCCTCAGGCAACGGCATCCCGCGTGCGGCGAGAAAGGCGCGGATCGCGTCGGTTCTCGGCCGGCCATCAACATAGGTCAGGTAGTCCTGAGGCGTGAACGGTGCATGACGGTGAAGGTCCTCATGGGATCGCTGCTCCAGAAACCGGTTGAACATCCGGGCCCAGGCCTCGGCGTGGACACTCGCAGTGTCAGTGACAACGCCATCGAGATCAAACAACGCGGCGTCGAACCTCGCGCGCGCGAGTTCGACGCCGTTAAAACGCTCAATCATGGCCATCAAGCCGTGATACGGCGCTCCGTGGCGATTTCATCCCAACGAAGCCCTCCTCCGCAGCTGTCACGGTCAGGCTTTCCATCCAGTCTCATGGTGCGCTGCAATCACTCGCCATCCAGGCCGCGCCGCCGCTGATGCTGCCCCGCATGCCCGAGCCCTCGCCCACGATGGTGACGGCCTTTCTTACTCTATGGGCATGCATTATTTTCTGGTAGCGAAGCAAACATCGGGCCGAATCCACGCCATCTTCACTCTGGCTACCGATGATTCGGTATAGAGTATGTTCCGTTCTACTTGTGACCGGTGTGAGCTTGACCGAGATGCGAATGCCCGCTGCGCGCGTGCAGTTGCACGTGGACCGGGGCACGCCGTTGCAGCTGATTCTGCGCAATGCCGCGCCGATGGACGTCTTGATCGTCCCGCCCGAAATCGCCAATCCGACCGCGCGAAGCAATTCGTCCTCATCACTCCAGAGAGGTCGCATCGTGAGTATAGGACACAAATCTCCGACTTCCAGAACCGCACGCGGGCGCCTGTTTGTTCTCATAGGCCTGACGTGTCTCGTTCCGGTCGCATTGGCCCTCAATGCATGCGAGACGCTGCGCGTCAGCAGCGATTACGATCATACGGCGGACTTCTCCGGCTACCGGTCCTTCAGCTGGCTGCCGCGACAGGACTACGGCACTGACAACCCTCTCGTCGTCGAGCGGGCACGTGAGGCGATCCAGAGCGGGTTGCAAAAGAAGGGCTATACCTACACTGCCGATTCCGGCCAAGCTGACTTTGCCGTCGATTTCACGATTGGCTCGCAAGAGCGGGTCAACGTGCGCACATACCCGACTCCTTACGCCGGACCCTGGTATTGGTACCGACCGCGCTGGTGGGGCTATCGATACTGGGGAACCGGTGTGAACGTACATCGATATCGGGAAGGCACCCTCGCGATCGACATGTTCGACGCCAAGACGCACAAGCCCGTCTGGCACGGTTGGGCCAAGAAGCCGTTGGCGCAAAGAGATCTGGAACATTCGGACGTATCGATACCCGAAGCGGTCGACGCGGTCCTCGCAACCTTTCCTCCTCACTGAACGGCTCCCACGGCGAGGCCATCGATATGACTTTTCCTGATGATGCACGGGTTGCCCACCAGAATGAAGTGCCAGCGGGTTGCACGCCTCAAACCGACAGGGTTCGGAACACCAGGCCATGGCTGGAGCCTGCCGACAGTCACGCGCCGGTCGTCTACGACAAGGTCGATCGCCGCCTGATGGACACATTCCCGGCCAGCGACGCGGTGGCGCAGTACTGATCCCCTGTGACGGCCTCAGTCGCATCGCGCAGGGCTGGACGCGCGGTTACCGTCTCAAGGCGCCGACGCCATGCGGGGCTGAGAGCCTGCCGCCGCGCCGAGAATGGCGAGCAGCGCCGCACGGTCGAGCGTTTCCTCGCGCAGAAGCGCTTCGGCGAGCGCAATGAGCTCGTTCCGCCTCTCCTGCAGCGTGTGGCGCACGCGCTCCTCCGCAGCGAGCAGGAGCTTGCGGAGCTCCGCATCGATGGTCTCA
>Ga0134128_10012393_pt1 | contig 10169 bp, 8 predicted proteins | sample KB31754_FD_96462 | JGI IMG/M metagenome (GOLD analysis project Ga0134128, IMG submission 96462) | Terrestrial soil microbial communities with excess Nitrogen fertilizer from Kellogg Biological Station, Michigan, USA - KB3-175-4 | ecosystem: Environmental > Terrestrial > Soil > Unclassified ...
AAAATCTGGCTGGTCATGTGGCGAGCCGCGGCCTCGAGTCCTTAGCCGCCGGCGACGGGTGGGATGAACACGACGGCATCGGCCTCGTTGAGCGATTGAGACCAGTCGCCGAACTCGGCGTTGACGGCGACGCGCAGCATCTCCGGCGCGAGCGAGAACGGGTGGCGCCGGCGCAGCTCCTCGTAGAGCTCGCGCGGCGTGCGTGCGCCGGTGGAAACGGTCTCGGCGCTGCGCCCCGCCTGCTCGCGGAGCAGTGCGTAATACTGAACCCTGATTTGCCGCGCCGGAGCCGTTCGGGGCTGCGTGCTGCTCAGGGTGTCCTCCTCCGAGCGACCTACCCGGTACAGGGCGGCGCCATATTCCTTCGGAGTATTCACATTGTCGAGCGCGCCCGGGTCGGGCTGATCGAGCAGCGCGGCGTCCGACTGGATCAGGAATTTTCGCGGGCAGTCGCGGCCGCTCGCGACGTAGCTGCGGATCGATTCGCGGCTCGAGGGCTCGTAGATCGCGCAAAGCGGCTCGGGCAGGCCGTCGTGGCTCGAGCGGTAGGCGGTGGCTTGCCGCTCTGGCCGCCGCGAGTGCAGAAGGTGTGCGAGCGTCTCGGTATCGAGCAGCGGCAGGTCGCACGCGAGCACGAGCCACGCCACCTGCGGGTGGCGCGCCTGCGCGGCGACGATGCCCGCGATAGGTCCTGCCACCTCGCCGCTGTCGACGATCTGCGCGAAGCGGGCGCGCAGCGGATCGCCGGTCTGGTCGGGTCGGACCGAAACGAAGACCCGTTCGACGAAGGGCTCGATGAGCTCCATCGCGCGCTCGAGCTGGGTCCGCCCGGCATAGGGCAGCGTCGCCTTGTCGCGCTGCATCCGCTTGCTGCGGCCGCCGGCAAGGACGAGACCGTATACGGCCGGAGGGTTTCCCGGTAACGAATTCATGCCCCGATTGTACGGCCGGCGGCGCGGCCGGGTCGAACGGGAGGACGGATCAGCGGCGGAAGGGCCGGCGGCCGCCGGACTTGGCGAGCAGGCGGACGCTCGCGATCTCGATGTCGTGGGAGAGGGCCTTGCACATGTCATAAACCGTGAGCGCGGCGGCGGCCGCGCCCGTCAGCGCCTCCATCTCGACGCCCGTGCGGTGATGCACGGCGACGGTGCAGACGATGCGCAGTCCGCCCCGAGCGGGCTCGATCTCCACTGTGCAGCGCTCGAGGGCGAGCGGATGGCAGAACGGGATGAGCTCGTGTGTGCGCTTCGCCGCCATGACGCCGGCCACGATAGCGGTATCGAAGACGGGACCCTTCTTCGTGCGATGGCCCGAGCGGCGCAGCGCACTGGCAACGTTCCGCGGCAAGCGGATGAGCGCCTCGGCCGAGGCGATGCGATGGGTGACATCCTTTGCGCCCACATCGACCATCGTCGGTCGATTGCGCGCATCGAGATGGCTCAGGCTGCGGCGTGCAGGCTCACCCACCGATGTAGTACATCTCGATTTTCCGCTGTTCGGCGGCAGCGCGCCGCAGCGTCGCACGCTGCTCGCTGTAGCGATCGGTTCGGCCGGCCCAGAGCCTGCGCATCAGCTCGGTCAATTCCTCGTCGCTCGCGCCCGCACGCAGCACATCGCGCAGGCTCGTCCCGTGCGTTGCGAACAGACAGGTGTACAGCACGCCGTCGGACGACAGACGCGCGCGCGAGCAGTCGCCGCAGAAGGGCTGGGTGACCGAGGAGATGAAGCCGATCTCGCCCGAGCCATCGGTGAAGCGGTAGCGCTCGGCAACCTCGCCGCGATAGTTGCGCTGCAAGGGCTCGAGCGGCCAGCGCTCGGCGATGCGCGCCACCAGCTCCCGGGAGGGCACCACGAGCTCCTGCTGCCAATGATTGCGGTTGCCCACGTCCATGTATTCGATGAAGCGGACGATGACGCCCGTACCGCGGAAGCGTTGCACGAGATCGAGCACGGTGTGGTCGTTCACGCCCCGCTGCACGACGGCGTTCACCTTGATCGGTGCGAGCCCGGCATCGGCGGCATGCTCAATACCGTCGAGAACGTCCTCGATGCCGCCGAACCCGCCGCTCATGCGGGCGAACACCCGAGGGTCCGGGCTGTCGAGACTGACCGTGATGCGGTGCAGACCGGCCGCCTTGAGCTCCGCGGCGTGCCGCGCGAGCAATACGCCGTTCGTCGTGAGCGCGACATCCTCGACGCCCGGAATGGTCGTGAGATCCCCGATCAGATCCGCGAGGCCCGCGCGCAGCAGGGGCTCCCCGCCGGTCAGCCGGAGCTTGCGCACGCCGAGCCGCACAAAGAGCCGGGTGAGCCGCACGATCTCCTCGAAGGACAGGCGCTCCGCAGTCTTCAGGAACCGGTAACTGTCGTGGTACTGCTCGCGAGGCATGCAGTACGGGCAGCGGAAGTTGCAGCGATCCATCACCGAGATCCGGAGGTCCCGGAGCGGGCGTCCGAGCACATCGCGTGGGCGCGGTGCGCTAAGCGGGACGACGGATTCTGGTGCGGGCTGCTCGCTGGTGGACATGACGAAGATCGACGCTTGCGGCGATTCGTCAATGATACAGGGGGAGCGGGGCGGCCGCGGCCCCATCACCACCGGTAGAGGCGCGTGACGAACCCTTTGGCGTAGTCGTTCGGTCCGGGCGGGAGCTCGACGAAGCCCTGGGTGCCCGCGAGCGCCGTGAAGTCGCCGGAGCCGTTCGTGGGACAGGGCACGGCCCACGCACGCCCCCAGTCGTCCGGCTCGACCTTGACGGGCATGAACGAGGTGAGCTTCAGCGAGACTGCAACGGGGGACGCGAGGGCGATGCGCTCACGCTCGGGCAAGCCCTGACCCATCGCCGCGTAGAGCGCCGGTATCACGTAGCGAGCGAGGCAGACGAGCGTCGAGACCGGATTGCCCGGCAGGGCGAATACCGCCGCGCCGCTCTGAGCGACCCCGAACCACAGCGGCCGGCCCGGCCGCTGAGCCACATGGTGGAAGATCTCGCGCGCGCCGAGCGCGGCGAGCGCTGCGGGAACGAGATCGAATCGTCCGGCGGACACCCCGCCGCTCAGGATGAGCACATCGTGCGTGTCGAGGTGGAATTTGAGTCGCGTGCGCAGCTCCTGCGCATCGTCCAGCAAGTGCTCATCAGCCGTGCGCAGAAACCCGTGAGCGTGGAGCGAGGCGAGAATCCCATAGACATTCGAGCGGCGGACCTGATGCGGCAGGATCGCCTCGCCCGGCTCGATGAGCTCGTTGCCGGTGGAGATCACCGCAATGGCGGGCTGATGGCTCACGCGCACGCGCGCCATACCGGCCGATGCCGCGATCGCGACCTCGGGAGCGGCGATCCGCGTGCCCGCGGCAAGCAGCAGCGAGCCCTGTTTGGTATCGCTCGCACGCCTGTGGACGTGCTGCCAGGGTTCGACGGAGGCTTCGGCGCGGAGCGCCGCCTCGCCGTCCGCCAGCGCGATCTGCTCGATTGGGACGACGGCATCGCACCCGCCCGGCAGCACGGCTCCGGTCATCACCTCGATGCATCCGCTGCAGGAAGCGAGCTCGAGCGGGGGGTCGCCGGCGGCCTGGGTGCCCTCGACTCTGAGGCGTCTCAGTCCTCCACGCGCGGCGGCACTCGCGAGCGCGATGCCATCCATTGCTACGCGATCGAACGGCGGCTGATCCCGTTCGGCGTAGATATTTTCCCTGAGAATGGCCCCCGCGATTTGAGCGAGCGGGAGCGATTCGATCGGCAGGCAGGGCAGGTGCTCGCCGATCAGCCTTTCGGCATCCGCCGGAGTCAACACGACGGCTCACCGTGAGCGCCGCGCCTCGCCCGGCGGCGGAACTCAGCTCTTGCCTTTGGTCCTCGCGTTGAAGACCTTGACCTGCTCATTGAACCGGCTCGCGATAGAGCTGTCCTGGTCGACCGCCGCGTCGTTCTTCTTGATGTAGACATTATCGAGCTCGGTCTTTTGCGCCTTCGCCTTGTCGGGATCCGACTTCGGGTCGATCTTCTTGACGGCTGTGTCGTGCTCGAGCCTGAGGCAGTCCGTGTACGCCTTGATCGCCTGGTCGAACGCCCGGACAGCCATCATTCCATTGATCATCTCCTGCTTGGTGGCAGTCGCACCGTCGGGCACCTTGGCGGGAGCCTGCGGGTAAGTGCAGTCCGCGTACGCTAGGCCGCTGGCGAGGGCCACGGCCAGGAACAAAACTGAGGCTGCTGATATCTTCATTGTGGTTCCTCCTGAAGCCTATCTTATTCGATTTCGCCGGTCCGGCCAGCGTGGAGGGGGAGAGATGATCGAGCTCAACGTGAATGGCCGGTCGGTCGAGATCGACGACGACCCGGCGACACCGCTCCTGTATGTCCTTCGCGGCACTTTGGGCCTCAACGGCGCAAAGTTCGGCTGCGGCCTCGGCCAGTGCGGCGCCTGTACGGTGATCGCGGGTTCCGAGGCGATTTTCTCTTGCATCACCCCGATCTCCGCGCTCGCCGGTCGGCGCATCACGACCCTCGAGGGCCTCGGCACGCGCACACGGCCCGGCACCGTGCAGCGCGCTTTCATCGAGGAGCAGGCCGCTCAGTGCGGGTATTGCATCCCGGGCATGATGATGCGAGCGCAGGCGCTGCTCGAGCGCAATCCGGCGCCCACGGATGCCGAGATCCGTGCGGCCCTTGCACCGCATTTGTGTCGTTGCGGCTCGCACATGCGCGTTCTGCGCGCCGTGAGGCGCGCCAGCCGCGCTGCCCGGGCCGGCAGCGCCGGTCGCTCGGTGCAGCCATGAAGGCCCGCGACAGTCGTGCGATCTCGCGGCGCACGGCACTCGCAGCAGGCGGGGCGCTCATCGTTCACTTTGCGCTAGGCGCGCGCGCGGCGCGCGGGTCGCCCGGTGCGCCCCGATCGCCCGCATCGCCGGCACCGGCCGATCGTGGCGGCGCGGGCGCAGCGGGCTTCGGCGGTCCGGGACGAGCTGGGCGCGCCGAGTCCGATCTGCCGGGAAGTCTGCGGCGCTTCCCGATGCTCGATTCGTGGCTGCGCATCGACACGAGCGGGGCGATCACGCTCTTCACCGGCAAGGCGGAGCTCGGGCAGGGCATTGAGACGGCGCTGGTGCAGATCGCGGCAGAGGAGCTCGCCGTGGCCCCCGCCAGCATCACGATCGTGACGGCGGACACGAGCCGCACGCCCGACGAGGGTTTCACCGCGGGCAGCCACTCGATGCAGGACAGCGGAACGGCAATATTGAATGCGGCGGCGCAGGCGAGGGAGATCCTCCTCGGTCTGGCGGCTCGACGTTGGCGGCTGCCGCCCGAGGCGCTGCGCGTCGAGGGCGGGATCGTCACGGCACGGAGCGGTCGGCGCATCGGCTACGGAACGCTCGTCGCGGCGCAGACGCTGCACGTGCGCGCGGAGCCGCATTCGCGTCTGACGGAGCCGGGCCGGCATCGGCTGATCGGTGTCTCGATGCCGCGCCTCGACATCCCTGCGAAGCTGACAGGCGAGGCGATCTATGTGCAGGACCTCAAGCTTTCCGGAATGGTCCATGCGCGCATCGTGCGGCCGCCGAGCTACGGCGCGCAGCTTCTCTCCGTCGAGACCGAGGCGGTGCGGCGGCTGCCCGGCGTGATTGAAATAGTGCGCGACGGGAGCTATCTCGCAGTCGTCGCCGCGCGCGAGTATCAGGCGATCGCTGCGATGGAGGCGCTCGCGCGCGCGGCTCGCTGGCGCGAGCAAGCCGAGCTCCCCGACCGGGCAAAGATCTTCGGAGAGCTCGCGAGCTGGCCCTCGAATGAGATAGATCTCGCGAGCGATCGGAGCTCGGGAAGCCGCGGCCCATCGGCCCCCGCTATTCGAACGCTGCAGGCGGAGTATCGCCGTCCCTATCTGATGCACGCCTCGATAGGACCCTCGTGCGCGGTCGCGCGCTTCGAGGCCGGCGGGCTCACGGTCTGGACGCACAGCCAGGGCGTCTATCCGCTGCGCCGCGCACTCGCCGAGCTGCTGCAGCTGCCCGAAGATCGAGTGCATTGCATTCATGCACAGGGCTCAGGATGCTACGGCCACAACGGCGCCGACGATGCGGCCGCAGATGCGGCACTCATTGCACGGGCCGTGCCGGGGCGCGCCGTGCGGGTGCAGTGGATGCGGGCGGATGAGCATCTCTGGGAGCCTTACGGTCCGGCAATGCTTGCCCGTGTCCGCGGAGCGCTCGATGCCGGCGGCCACATCGCCTCGTGGGACTACGAGGTCTGGAGCAATACGCACTCCACTCGTCCGGGCGGGGCCGGGAACCTGATGCCCGCGTGGTTTCTCGAGCACTCCCTTGCACCACACCCTCCGCACCCGATACCGCTGCCGGAGAGGGGCGGCGACCGCAATGCGCTTCCGCTCTATCGCATCCCGAGACTCGGCGCGCGCTATCACTTCATTCCCCAGATGCCGCTCCGTGTCTCCGCACTGCGCTCGCTCGGTGCGCACCTCAACGTGTTCGCCATCGAGAGCTTCATGGAAGAGCTCGCACTCGCGGCCGGAGTCGATTCAATCGAGTTCCGATTGCGCCACCTCGAGGACCCGCGGGCCGTAGACGTCATTCGAGCGGCTGCGAAGCGCTTCGGCTGGACCGGCCGAGCGCGCACCCGGGGCGTGGGTCATGGCTTCGCGTTCGCGCGCTACAAGAACCTCGCTGCCTATGCGGCGATCGCCATCGAAGCGCAGGTCGACAGCGGCGGACGCGTGCGGGTGCGGCGTGCCGCTGCGGCCGTCGATTGCGGTGAGGCCGTCAATCCCGACGGCGTGCGCAATCAAATCGAGGGAGGCATTCTGCAGGCGAGCAGCTGGACGCTGAAAGAATCCGTGGCGTTCGACCGGCGGCACATCACGAGCCGTGACTGGGCCTCATATCCCATCCTCCGCTTCGAGGATGTCCCGGACTCGATCGAAGTGGTCGTCGCGGATCGGCCGGGACAGCCGTTTCTCGGTCTCGGGGAGGCCGCGCAGGGGCCGACCGCTGCCGCGATCGTCAACGCGGTCGCGGACGCTGCGGGTGTTCGCATTCGCGAGCTGCCGCTCAGTCGGAGCGCTTCCCAACTGGGCGCAGGAATCGTCCTACGCAACGCCTGAAATTCCTGGTCGGGCATGAGGTTACGGGCGCGAGCTCAGGCCGCGACTGGTATTGACGCGCGGCCGCGGCGGTCCGAAGCTGCTCGTATGGCACGGGCATTGTGGAAGGGCGCGATCTCATTCGGGCTCGTGTATATCCCCGTGCAGCTTCATTCGGCCTCGCGGGACTCCTCGCTCAAGATGCACATGCTCGACCGGCGCGACTTCGCGCCCGTCGGATACCGGCGTACCAACAAACGGACGGGCGCCGAGGTCGCCTGGCAGGAGATCGTCAAAGGTTACGAGTACGAGAAGGGCAAGTACGTCGCGCTGTCGGAAGGCGATTTTCGCGCCGCCAACGTGAAAGCGAGCTCCACGATAGATATCACGAGCTTCACCGACGTGGGCAATATCGCGCCCGAATATTACGAGACGCCGTATTTCCTCGAGCCGCAAAAGGGCGGCGAGAAAGTCTATGCGCTGCTGCGCGAGGCGCTGCTGCACACGCGCCGCGTCGCGGTGGCAACGCTCGTCATGCACGGCCGCCAGCACCTCGCCGCAGTCGGCGCGGATGAGCGATCGTTGAAGCTCAATACGCTGCGCTTTGCGGAGGAGCTGCGCAGCACCGAGGGGCTCAAGATTCCCGCGAAGGGCACGCGCGCCGCGGGACTCAATGCGAAGGAGCTCGGCATGGCCGAGAAGCTCATCGAGGAGATGAGTGCTGCGTTCGAGCCCGAGCGCTATCACGACACTTACCGTGCCGACTTGCTCCGCCGTATCGAGGAGAAGGTGCGCAAGGGCGAGACGCATACGCTCGCGGCCGAGGAGGGGGAAGAGGCGCCGCGCACGGCGCAGGTCATCGATCTGATGGCGGCGCTTCGCCAGAGTCTCGAGCATCGTGGCGACGGGCGATCGGGTGGCGCGACGTCGGATGCGCGCCGGCCGGCGCGGGCTCGATCGCGATCCGCGCACGCGTCGACGCACGGCTCGCGCTCGGCACACCGCAAGCGCGCCTAGCGCGCACCGCGCGGGCTGCGCTTGGCGAGGAAAGCACCACCGGCCCGGGGTTCGCGTTCGACGCGCAAGGCCGGGAGCAGGCGCCACAAGGCGGAGCCGCTCGATACATACCGCGCGAAACGCGACTTCACACGCACGAGCGAGCCGAGCGGCGGGAGCGGCGTCGCGCAATCGGAGCGGCTGCGCTTCGTCATTCAGCGGCATGCGGCGCGACGATTGCATTACGACCTGCGCCTCGAGCTCGATGGCACATTCAAATCCTGGGCAGTGACGCGCGGCCCCTCGGTCAATCCGGGTGAGAAGCGACTCGCGGTGCACGTCGAAGACCATCCGCTCGAGTACGGCGACTTCGAGGGGACGATTCCCAAGGGTGAGTACGGCGGCGGCACGGTGCAGCTGTGGGACCGAGGGTATTGGGCGCCCGAGCCCGGGGAAGCGGCGCAGCAGGCGCTAGAGTCCGGGGAGCTGCGTTTCGTCCTCGAGGGCGAGCGACTCGCCGGACGCTGGGTGCTCGTGCGTTTGCGCGAGGAGAAGAATTGGCTGCTCATCAAACGTCGAGGCGATCCGGCGGGCGCATCCGGGCTGCAGCCCGATCTGCCCGATGATTGCTCCGTCGCCTCCGGACGCACCATGGCGCAGATCGCCGCAGGGGACGACCCCGCGCCGCGGCCCTTCATGATGCCCGGGCGCCGCGGCTCGCGCGATGCGGTGTGGCGGTCGAACCGGGAGCCGGTACGAGCGACGCGCGCGCAGGCGCCGAGCTCCGGCGGCAGCAGGTTCCGGGCGCGCCGCACGCGAGCGGAGCCGCCGCCGGATTTCGTTCCGCCGCAGCTCTGTCGCCTGGTGGAGCGGCCTCCGTCCGGACCCGGCTGGGTGCACGAGATCAAATTCGACGGCTATCGACTGCAGCTGCGCGTCGCAGGCGGCTCGGTGCAGCTCAGGACCCGACGCGGCCTCGACTGGACCGAAAAATTCGGCGCGATTGCCGATGATGCGCGGAATCTCCCCGACTGTTTGCTCGACGGCGAGGCCGTCGCGCTCGATGAGCGCGGCACGCCGAGCTTTCCTCTGCTGCAGGCGGCGCTTTCCGCGAACGATACGCGGAACATCGTGTACTTCGCTTTCGATCTGCTGTACGTGGATGGCGCGGACTTGCGCGGCGCGCCGCTATTCGAGCGCAAGCGGCGGCTCGCAGAGCTGCTCGCCTCGGCCGAGGATCACCGGCACATCGTGTACGTCGATCATTTCGAGCAGAGCGCTGAGACGGTGCTCAAATCGGTCTGCCGAATGGCGCTCGAAGGTATCGTCTCCAAGCGCCTCGATGCGCCTTACAGCTCGGGACGCGGTGAGGCGTGGACCAAGGCAAAATGTCGTGGCGGTCAGGAGGTCGTGATCGGCGGGTGGACGCGCGAGCGCAACGAGCTGAGCTCTCTACTGGCGGGCGTGTGGTCGGGCAAACGCTTCGTCTACATCGGCAGGATCGGGACCGGCTTCAGCCAAGCGACGGCCAACGCACTGTTGAAGAGGCTGCGCGCGATCGAGGTCGACGCGCGACCCTTCGATGCGGCGCCACCCCTGCCGCGCTCGCGGGAAGTGCACTGGGTCAGGCCGGAGCTCGTTGCAGAGATCGAGTTTGCCGGCTGGACGGGAGACGGTATGGTCCGGCAAGCAGCCTTCAAAGGAATTCGGGAAGACAAACCGGCGCGCGAGGTCACCGTCGAGCGGCCTGCGAGCGCTGCGGAGCCACCCACCCGCAGCGCGCGCCCGACGCGAGGTGGGGCTCGGCGACGCGCCGGGGCGACTGCGCGGGCTGCGATGGCCGCGCGGACCGACGCTGCCGGGCGGGCTGCCGCTGCTGGGGGCGCCGCGCGGGCTCGGGCCGGGGCTGCCGGGCGGGCGGGAGCCGGGCGGCCGACAAATATTCTCGGGGTCGAGATCTCCCATCCCGAGAAGCCCCTCTGGCCCGATGCGGGCGATGGGCGCCCGGTGACGAAGCTCGATCTCGCGGAGTACTTCGCGGTCGTCGGTGATTGGATGATGCAGCACCTGCGCGGCCGGCC
>Ga0134128_10012395_pt1 | contig 10168 bp, 18 predicted proteins | sample KB31754_FD_96462 | JGI IMG/M metagenome (GOLD analysis project Ga0134128, IMG submission 96462) | Terrestrial soil microbial communities with excess Nitrogen fertilizer from Kellogg Biological Station, Michigan, USA - KB3-175-4 | ecosystem: Environmental > Terrestrial > Soil > Unclassified ...
AAATCGTGTTGAAGAACATCAAGCTAAATCAGAAAATAGACAAGATGTAGAAGAAAAATCTGAAGGAAATAAAAAACGAGAATCTGATGATCGTGCTCAAGATAAAACAACAAGCAAAAAAGACGGCGATGCAGAGCAGAATAAAACTACAAACAATCCTGAAGGCAACCGTGATCGACCACAAGATGATCCGGCAGCATCAACATTCGACAGTCCTAAAGCACAGGAAGAACAAGCACCAGCAGGAACAGAATAAAAAAGAACCGGGCCTGTCGTGAGATTCTGGCCCGGTTCCACCCCTGACTAAACGCAACCCATTGTCAGAGGATTTGTTCGCGCGATTATTTATCGGCTTGCAAGTTCCTTGAAAGCATTGACATCATACTCCTCGTCGTCGTCTGTTTCCCACGGAGGTGCGTCTTCCTTCTTAATCTCTGGTTTCTTTGCTTCCTTACGGTCACCAAAAGATTCGTGAGTTTTAGTAATTACCTTATCCTCTTCTTCCACAGTCTTATTACTTGTTCGACCGTTCAGAACACGATCTAACTTGTTCTGTAGCTCGTCATAAGACTTGAATAATGCCGGATTAAGGAACTGTTGCAAAGGATGTACTTGCTCCCACACCTTTTGCATTTCCTTGTCGGTATCAAATAGCGGTCCTTCCGGTTCAAAAAAAGCAGCCGAATAAGTGCGACGGTTTCCCTTGCTCGCATCGTTGCTCATCTTGATAACAAAGTTAGCGCCTTCCCACAAATCGAATGGGTTGAAATGACGATCACCCTTGCGTAGTTGACCTTTTGCATCCAACTTGGGGTTCATCACCTCATCAAGCTTCTTAAAAATTTCCGGTCCATACTTGTACAGGAAAACCTTTCCATTGTTTTCAGGATGCTCCGGGTCATCAACAATATAAACATTGCTGATATAATGCAAACGACGCTTATAACCGGGATTACCGGGAGTACCAGAAACTAAATCTTGTCCCGCTTTACCTCCCTCGTTCCACAGCACCTTGTTATAATCAGTCACTGGATCAGGTTCAGGAGAACCGTCCGCTTGCTTTAATGATGTGCGGGAATTTTCAATATACCAACCGCCCGGTCCTTTGAAACCGTGATCCCAATATCTGATAAAAGGAATTTCTTCATCAGGATGTTGCGGAAGAAACCGAACAGTGGGTGCTCCATTTCCTGCTTTGTCAACAGACGGTACCCAAAACCGTTCATCGTCTTTCTTGAACGGCTGATTCATTGCCTTAACAGCGGCGTTCAATTTTTTGTTTTGATCTTGTCGGGATTGTTTTAGTGTTTTGATGTCAAATGGCATTGTTATCTCCTTAATGCGTTGTTAAACAGTGTAATCAAATACTAATAACGAAGGTCTTATATTTATCTAATAGACAGTCTTTTGTCAAGAACTATTTGTTTGACTTTTACTAAATTGTATTCAAACAAACAACGATATTTCTCCATCATAAAATTTGTATTTTTCCAAATCACATCATGATCTAATACACGCCAACTCACAGCATATTGTAAAAGGTCATCAAGAATAATCATAGTTTCTAATCTGATCTTTTTACCAAGATATAAACGCAGCAAATATGGATGCTCGTGTTTTGAAACTCGAAACCAGTCCTCATGAATGTGTAAAATTTCTTGAGAAAAATGATAAGGCAGAGAATCGTGATATCGTTTCCACGCGTGATAATTTTGCTGTCCAGTTTGTTCGAACAGTTGCCCAATCCAAATCTTGGGATCAATAATAAGGTTTGCGATCACTAATCCTTTCGGATCAGGATGGCGTGCTAATTTCTGTTGTTGATATTTGTCGCGCTCGACACGACGCTTCAATTTAAAATTATATTGAGGCGCATTATACGCAGAGGTAAAATGCGCCTTTAAAGCGTAAAAATATTGTGGGTCAAACGACAAGCAAAATTATGAAGAGGATGATGATGATTTCGGTTTTTCAGATTTTGTTTCTGGCTTTTTAGTTTCGTCAACAGGATCAGCGTTCACAGTTGGCTTTGGTCTTGCAACAAATTTCGACATTTTTTACTCCTTTCCTATTATTTATTATCTTTATCAAACAAGTACTGTTTGTACAAAACATACATCCCCGGTTGCCGTCCCCAACTTTCTATTTCCCACGGAGAGAACCAGTAATTTTCATCACTTTGTACCTCTCTTTCATTATCAAATAATTCATCCAAAAATCTCGTTTTGGGAATTTTCAAATAATGTTTAAGTTCCCCATATGCGAATTGTTTCATATGCACTAACTCGTGTGCGAGCGTTTCAAGAATTTTCTTTTTTGACATCTCCGAATTTACTTCCACAATAAAATCGCGTGGACGCGGTTCATCGTACTCAGGACAACATGTCCCGGTACACTTATCCGTTTTCCACAAATTTTTGAATTCGACTCGGACAGTCAGATAATTCAGAAGACGCCGCGAAATAATTAAAGAAGAATAAAAACTAACTGCCTCACGAACCTGTCTTTTAGATATCCGGCTACATTTACCGGTAACACGAACCTGTATCAATAGTTGAACAAATGTGCTCCCTGAGTTGTATCCTACTCATATTTATTTTTTTCATCGTTGTATGTACGGCTTAGATGGCTTGTTGGGCACATTCTGCGATTCTTCAGGAGGTGCCTTGTGTAATTCTTTCCATTTCGGCGGAACAGGTGATACGGGTGGTTCCGGGAGCACCGGCAGTGCCTGCCGTTCCTTTGGTGCAGGCGGCGGTTGCTGTGGCGGGACCGCAGGCATGGGCAGCGGTCGAACCTGTCGCGGCTCAGTCCTCACCGGGGGAGGGGGGTCAATCCGCAGCGCAAAAGAATCGGGTATTTTGCCATAAAACTGGACCTGTAAGGTCACTGGTCCTATCCGCAGGGAAAACGCATCAGCAGGCTTCGCTGTGGCTTGTAGAGCCATCAGAACAGCGGTCAATACCAGCGTTTGGGTTACTTTATGAGCCATTCCGCGATCAAAATGAGAAAAATGGTTGCAAATGCGACCATTGTGCTGCACCGCAGCAAAAAAGCTTCGTTCATCTAAATACAATAGTTCCATAACACAAAAAAATCAATAAATTTTCCACTTTTTTTTCTTGACATATTTGCAGACATCTCGAAAGGACCAACCAAGCATATAGGTCACAATCGGTGCCGCCTTAACTACCTCATAACCTCCTAACACAACAATGCCAGCATCAAAATACGATGACTGAATTGTATATACTTTCATATTGGCAGTCGTGTTGTCTTTTTCAGAAAATTTAATCTTTCGCCCTCGGATTGAATCTTTGCACGCATGTTCAAATTTTTAAGAATTAACGGAACCACAAACTCAATTTCTATTTGCTTGCGAGCGCACCAATGCACTATGGCATCGATGTATGTCTCGCCATTGTCTTTAACAATTACCTCAATTTCTTTATAAAAAATCTCTTCCAGATTAGGAATCAGATCAATAGATGTATCAGACAGTATTAATATCTCCTAAAACAAAAAATTGGGGAGATTCTGTTCACAAGTTCTCCCCGGACTCGGCTTTAGGCAGCAAGTGCCAAAGCGGGCGCAAAGTTATCGTTTGCGTTTATTTGCAGTCGCTCGACCACCGATCTATCTCAGATATCCCTTCATCGCGGATCGATCCATTCGCCCCCATCAAGAGTATAGCAAGCTTGCGCAATATCTAGCTCGACTGCTGCCCAATTTTATGATGGCGAGCACTTGCTATACTCATGGTGGAGGCGACGGTGTTGAAACCGTGTCTCCGTCAACTATCTGACATCGTCGTCAATAGCATCATATTTATAATAAATGTGTATTGCGTTGTCAAGCTTTTTCTTCTTCTAAAAAACTCAAAATCATTTCACGCGCCATGATACCTCTAGCAATGTTTTTTTCCTTTGCCAAGTTATCTAATTTTTCGAAATCTTCTCGTTTCAAATTTATATTCACATTCTTCCAGTCGTAAACATGAGTGACCGGTTCCTTTGTCCATGGACGCTGTGGTTTTTCACTTAAAGTTTTAAAAAGTTTGCGTCGTCGCCATTTATTATTGCACCATTTTGAACACAGCTTTGGTAGTTCTTCACCCTGTCGAAAACGACGCTTTTGATAGTTGTTGTGACGTATAAAGAGGGTACCACATTCATCGCATGTCAAAAGACTATCGAGCAATTCGTCGGCAGTTCGCGTATCCAACATGGGTCAAACTCCTATTGAAGAATGGAGCCTAATGCCTCGAAAAAGCCATGTCAAGTGAAAATTTTTATAGAAATTATTTCAGGATTTTATCGATAACATCCCGCAAATCGCGCAGGGATTTCTTGTTACAGGTGAGCACATATTCGTGGCGGTTCATCTCTGTCTCATTGTCATATGTACAAATCGTCAATTCGTAAATCGACTTGCCACGGTAGCGATCAATCATTTCAATAACAAAAGAGTAGCCTGCGTTCTCGGCTAACAGTAAAACTGTGTTCGCATGCTTTCCGGGTAGTTTTGCCAAATTGTAAGCGGCAGAACCCACACACACCTCTCTTTCAGCTTTATTTATCATTAAAAAGTTTCTCCACGAAAGGACGATATTTTGAGTTGGTTTTGATGTTGACTTGAGGAAAGTCGAAATCTTTGGGAATGACGAAGATCACATTATACGGAAAACTTTTTTTATAAAGTTCCTCTGCCATCATCGCATAGGTTGTTGCTTGCAGATGATACTTTTGTAATCTTTCATCGTGTTTGTCAAGTCTTTTCTGTGCTGTCTTGAAATCTAAAACTACATTTCTTCCTAACCATTCAACAAGACCATCTGTGCGTCCTGCAACTTGTAAACGAGGTGACGCAAGCGCCAACTCAACTCCAAAAATTTTTGTAATATTTTTATTGAGAATTGGTTTGATTTCAGAAAACAGCGCCTGATTTGACGGCATCAGTTTTGGTAATTTTTTTCCAAGTAAATAATTTTCACATAATTCATGCATCGTCGTACCGAACGATTTAGCGAGTTCTGATATGTGATCCGCTTCTTTGGACCCTACACGCTCACGCCACTCATCTAATTTCTTGGAATGTAATTTGCGTGCGAGTATAGATGTAACAGATGGGAAACACCCCCATGGCGTTTCGTAGAACCGGCCTTGATGTGTTTGTTTTAGTTCGAACTCGTAGCGTTCAAACAATTCGTAATTAAAGGCCATGAGCTAACATATGACCTACTAACATGCCTAAACAAAACGCTGCAATCATTAAAAATAAAAATACAAAATCCATATTATATTTGCCAATGTATTTTCCAATTATAAAAATAAACCGCGCTGCCGGAACAACGATGTCCCATAAATTCCCATTCTTGCTTGTTCCAATTATAACGATAAACCGGTATAAAAGAATTCCACTGACCGGTCCATGGGCTTCGTTCTATTTTAGGTTCGTGCTTCATTTTGTTAATTTGATATTACTACGAGGATTTGTTTTCTTGATCTTCTTTAACAGATCGTTCCAACCATCAGACTTGGATTCACCGCGCAGAAACCCTGTGTGAATGAGTGGCTTGCCCGGAAGAATATCAATGTCAGGATTTTTCTTAAGATATTCTTCCATTTCTTTAATTGTCATAAACAAAGTTTCTTTTTTCTTTGTCTTTTTATTCACGGTCGTATATGTGGGCATCCTGTTCTTCCATCTCTATTTGTTGATCTTCTGATGCGATATACGAATTCATAAGACTTGTCTTATCGTAAAATTTCTTTCGTGCCTTTTGACGACGCTGTTTAAACTTGTTTTTCTTGTTGCTAAATCCATCATCCCATCTGTTTCTATAAGTCTTACCCATGAGCCTCTTGTTTTACGGTACCTCCTTGTTTGAACTCGTCAACGAGTTTCTTATTAATTCCATAAAGCTTTGGTGCCTTATGATCCTTCATCGCAAGCAATAGCTCGGCATCAGCCGGTGTCACTGCTTCCAATAATTGAATGAAAAGCAGTTCACGCTTGCGTTGTTGAAGCGTCGGATGACCACCTTCAACAAACAAATACATACGACGCAACTCAGTATAAAGTTGACCTTCACAATCAAGTTGCTTATTAGGTGTGTACGGCAGTGGACCTTCCGGCAACGCCCATTTAATATTGTCATCGAGTAATAGTTCAAGCATGATGCGCAGACCTTGATGATCATGCTTCTGTAGAATCTCGATCTTGTCTTTCTTGTTTTTCTGTTCTGAAACTTTTTTGAAAATTACACCTAGCGATTCAACTCTCATGGTAACTCTCCCATTTTAGCAAGTATAATAATAACAATCATAGCCACATAACAACATATACACCACCATAAAATAGTTTTGGGTGTTGTTTCAGAAGCACCGGGAATCAGTTGATATAATTTCATTTTGCAAATTTCATATTTAAATCGTTATTAAGGCGCAGTTCGCCACCCTCTTCCTCGTTGAATAAATTGTTTGCTAGGGTCTGAAACGGGTGAGAAATCTCAAAACGCTTGCATAACAAAGAACGAAATGATTCAATAAATAATGCCCCGTCTTTTAAATCTTGTTCTGTTGTAATAGTACAACCGATTGTGGTTAATTAAGCAGATATCATTGGTAGAATAGTTTCAACAATTTCGTTAATGTATGCATGGTGTAATAATTTAATGTTCGATTTTACCTCATCAACCGTTTGGGGAATTGCTATCTTAGGTTGGTAACCGACACTTTCATTGTTTGCTATCCGATTTTTGGGGAACAAAATAATATTGTCATCCATTTATTTTTATTTATCATCACGCAACTCTGTACTCAAATGATTTTTCTGGTTCTGTTATTTCTCGTGGTTCGTTCGACGCAAGAATTGATTGTAGGAACGCCATCCACTGCTTGGTCCGCACCGCTTCCCAATTATAAAAAGCGTTGACAAACGCGCGCTGTGACTCCTGACGACCAATCTGGTTCTCGTTTTTAATATTCTTGATCACATTATCGAGCATCATGTAATGCATTTTGGCATGCTCGTTCAAATCCTCATGCCAATGATACATCGTGGTCCAACCGGCACCAGTCTCATACAGCGCCCCATAATTCGGATGCACACAATTCAGACCAGCACTCATTGCTTCCATCAGACACAAACAAGATGTTTCCGGCCAAATCGACGGATAAGCAAAGATATCGGCCTGTGAAAGTGCTGTGCGCACCTCCTCATTGGATACTGAGCCATAGTTTGTCATATTCGGATGGGCTTCAATAAAATCAAACAGTTCCTTATACTGTTCGTCGCGCTCGGCCCACCCATACAACTTGAACGACGAATATACATCAAGTTGAAGGTTGTTATATGTCTCACACAGCTTATCAAACACCGGCAAAAGCAATTGCAAACCACGATGTGGTGTTGTGTGATAAATCAACTTAACGAAATCGTCGTCTCTCTTCACCTTTTCAGGCATAGGTTCAATCGCGTTCTGCATCACAATACAACGCGACCATGGGATATTGTATAATTGAATAAAGTTCTGCATCTGCCAGTTGCTGACAAATACAATACGATGAAAACGATGCCATGCGCCATCTTCAAGATTATTCTTGGCTTCAGGATCATTATGTAGATCGTGCAACCAGAGAACGCGGTACTTGTCTTCTTTCAGGTCGCGTACACGAGAGGGAATAATCTGAAACTCTTTCAGAATATCGCGCGGCAATGATGAATACAGACGCCGCAGCATCTGCTCGGTTCCGCCATTCGCATTCTTTGATAGATCATTAATTTCCATTAAATCAAAATTATCAGTCATTAAATGTTTCTCCAACATTAGGTTTAGCCCATTTTATTTTCGTTAATTCTTCTCTAATGATTTGTCGAAAATGATCAGAAATATTAACCTCGCTTGAATAACTACCCAACTCGCCCACAGCGTGTTCACGCCAAATCAAATCACCATTTCTATTCTTAGAAAAACCTTGATGTTTGGTCATCACTCTGCCTCTCGTTTGAGTGGAAATTCAACTCTACACCCGGCCAGTACTTTTCCCTCTAGTTCATGATATTGAAAATCCTGCATGAACGATTCAACGGCTTCTGTACATTCTTCGAGACTGCTCATTGGACCTTCTTGAATATAAGGTTCCGACAATCCCGGAAGCGTCAACATTACAATAAATACAACTTTTCCAAATATCACAACTGCTCCTCATCTGGTAATAATTCGAGTTGTTCCGCATCAATCTCGTTAACATGGTCAGTAATATCTCCAAAAATCATTGGATCATCCTTGAACCGTTCTCGTAATTGTACAAGAGACAGTTCCTCTACTCCAATAATCTTTTCACCGAGAAAATTTTGTGAAAATTCGCTTAATTTACTCTGATCAATCAGGTGTTGGATACGACCATTAGTGTTCTCATTTTTCGTTGCAACGAGATAACGCAAAACAAATTGAGACTGTGATTCAACAAGATAATATTTCATTAGTAACTCATCAACATTTGCATTGAAAGAACACGGTCTGTTCTAAACGAACGCCATCCTTTGTTCTGAACATCCCACACCGTCATTGCTTGTTCGCCTTCTTGACCAGCAACATCATTTTCCAATGTGATTGTTGACATGTCAGTATTGTCAGGCAAGTAACGGCCCATCAAAGTTCCTCGAAGAACGCGGCGTTCCCCGTTCAGCTTATCAAATACTATCTCAATCACATGTTCTCGTAGATCAGAGAACACGGTGCGCTTATTCACTGGAATGTACATAATATTATCCTTCCAATAAAAGTTGAAATTGTTCCGGGTGTGTGATTTGTTTTCCATCCATCATGATGATGGGGACCATGCGTTGTTGAGGAAACTTGGCGATTACAGCTTCGCGTGTAACATCCTTACCAACAACATATTCAGTAAATTCTACACTTTTTTCTCGCATCATGCGTTTTGCAGTTTCGCACTGCGAGCATCCCTCTTTTGTATAAATTTCTACTAATGGTGCCATACGATATTATCCTTTTGAAATGCTACATTAAACTTATCAGATGGATTTGTCAATGTTTCTTTTATAATCTCGTTCTTATTTCTTCCACGACTTTTCTGTAATTGTATTAAAATTTGTTGTTCATGCTCATCCTCATAAGGTTCAAGATCAAGATCGGGTGGTAAAAATTGTATTTTTTGGTGATAGGCGTTCTTAATTTGTGGTTTTAGATATTTGGAATAGGCCCACCAGTTCACCCCATGCTGCCGACAAGCCAACGCTTCAACATACTCGGCAATATGATGGGCACGCTGGTAAGGCTCTTTGAGAATAACAATAATTGCTTTTTCCACCAGCTCATGCACAACCAGAAAATCAGAAACATCAATGATCTTACCACGATATCGCCATTTCGTTTTTACATCCTTATCGACATAAATCGTTTTTCCATTTTTCGAATATCCTGCGAGATAAGGAACATCAAACTTGGTGACGATCTTAACCGGCTGCGCAATGCGTTTCAGAAAAGCAGGATTGGCAAGAATGCGTCGAACAGCAGGAGAAGAAACTTTAAGGAGTTTCATAATTAAGTTGCACTTCCTAATACTGCACAATAAATTGCATTAGTCGTATGGTTCCAACACACATGCGATCTTCCATCTGGTGATTCACGCGGGTCTGATTGATTTGCTTCAATTATCACATCAGGAATCAAAACAGGTCCATTTGCTGTCCGTAATTTTGCAAAATAATGACCATTCTGATAAACAATTTCAGCCGGTTCGCAATCCTGCTTATTACAACAAGAATTCAATCTCCGACCATTTGGATCACCGCGCGGATCACGCAAATCAAGATCAGGACGATACCAATTTGAATAAAATTTCTCATGAATTTCCATATCTTCCGGTCGATGTTGTGCCGGGGACAAAGTTATGAAAAACATCAAAAACATTCCGGCTAATAAAACAATAAACAATCCCACACAAATTCTATCAATTATTTCCACTGTTTCTTTAACTCCTGTACTAACTCATATAAACGGTTTACCATTGGACCCTGTTGTTGTTCTGCCTCTAATGTTTTGTATGGGTCCATACTCGCCATAAGCCACAAGTTCTCCGCATCACAACGCTTCTTGATACGAAGGATGTAATTCACAAGCGCACGAGACTCTTTTCTTAGC
>Ga0134128_10012397_pt1 | contig 10168 bp, 6 predicted proteins | sample KB31754_FD_96462 | JGI IMG/M metagenome (GOLD analysis project Ga0134128, IMG submission 96462) | Terrestrial soil microbial communities with excess Nitrogen fertilizer from Kellogg Biological Station, Michigan, USA - KB3-175-4 | ecosystem: Environmental > Terrestrial > Soil > Unclassified ...
GCCCGGCACGTCGAGCCTCGCCAGCGCCATCATCGTGCCGGGGATCGTCTTGTCGCAGCCCGAGAGCGCGATGACGCCGTCGCAGAGCGCGCCGCGCACCGCCAGCTCGATCGAGTCGGCGATTACCTCGCGCGAGACGAGCGAAGCACGCATCCCCTCGGTCCCCATGCTGATCCCGTCGGAGACGACGACGGTGTTGAACTCGATGGGCGTCCCGCCGGCGGCGCGGATCCCCTCCTTCACGTGGACGGCGAGGTCGCGCAGGTGCACGTTGCACGGCGTGGCGTCGGTCCAGGTGTTGGCCACCGCGATGAGCGGTTTTTCGAGGTCGGCGTCCTTGAGCCCGGTCGCCTTCAACATGGCCCGCGCCGGAGCGCGGTTGATCCCCTTTAACAGCGCGTCGCTTCTTCTCACAGCGAGGGGCTTATACCACGCCGCGCGGGCGCCGCCCGCCGGTCAGGCGACCAGCTTGGGCTTCTCGGGCGCCCGAAACGTCGCGCCATACCAGGCGATGTAGACGTAGCAGAGCGCGGCCACCACGAAGCCGTAGTGGATGCCGATCTTGTCGGCCAGCGCGCCCTGGATGACCGGGACGATGGCCCCGCCCACGATGGCCATGCAGAGGATGCCGGAGCCCTGGCTGGTGTGCTTGCCGAGCCCCTCGATGGCCAGCGTGAAGATGGTGGGAAACATGATCGAGTTGAAGAACCCGACGGCGATGATCGTCCACATGGCGATCGATCCATGCGTGGCCATGGTGAGCAGCACCAGCGCGACCGCGGCGGTCGCGTGGACCATCAAGACCTTGCCCGGCTTCCACATCCGCAGCGTGCCGGTGCCGATGAAGCGGCCAACCATCGCGCCGCCCCAATAGAACGAGACCAGCCTGGCACCGGCCGCTTCGGTCAGCCCGCCGATCGACGGCTCCTTGAAGTAGTTGACCAGGAAGCTGCCGATGGCAACCTCGCCGCCGACGTAGAGGAAGATGGCCACCGCCCCGAGCACCAGGTGGCGGTAGCTCCAGGCGCTCTTGCGATCGGCGCCGCCGGCCTGCGCCGCCGGCGTGACGTCTTCGATCTTCGGGAGCTTGAACGCGGCGATGGCCACCGCCAGCAGCACCAGCGCGGCGGCCAGCCCGAGGTAGGGGCGCTGAACGGAGGCCGCCTCCGCCAGGCGGTAGGCGTCGGCCGCCGAAGGGCTCATCCGCGCGATCTGGGCGGACGACTTGGCGGCGGTCGCCAGGATGAGCAGCGACCCGAACTGCGGCGCGATCGTGGTCCCCAGCGAGTTGAAGGCCTGCGTGAGCGTCAGCCGCGAGGAGGCCGTCTCGGGCTTGCCGAGCACGGCCACGAACGGGTTGGCCGCCACCTGCAGCAGGGTGATCCCCGAGGCCAGCACGAACAGCGCCAGCAGGAACAGGTTGTACGAGCGCGCGGCGGCCGCCGGATAGAAGAGGAGGCAACCGATCGCGGCGCCGCCGAGGCCGATGATGATTCCGTTCTTGTAGCCGAAGCGGGTGACGATCTTCCCCGACGGCAGCGACATGACGAAATAGGCGGTGAAGAAGGCGAACTGGATCAGCATCGCCTTGGCGTAGTTCAGCTCGAACACCGCCTTGAGGTGCGGGATGATGATGTCGTTCAGGCAGGTCAGGAACCCCCACATGAAGAAGAGGGTCGTGAGCACCGCCAACGGCGCCAGGTAATTCCTTGCCTGACCGTCCTCGGACGCGGGGAGGCGTTCGAGCGGAGCGACGGGAGCGGTTCCGGCCATTTTTGCCTCTAAATCACGCGCAAAGGCGCGGGTTCGGCACCATAACCGGCGCCTCCCGGCACGTCAACGCGCGCCCGATGCGTGGACGCGCTTACGACTGGGCGAGCGCGGGTTGCGACGGCGGCGGCGAAACCGCGGCCGCGGGCTCGGGGAGCTGGATGTTGAGCTCGAGGACCTCGCAGCCGCCGCTCTTGTCGAGGTTGACCGTCACGTGCGCGAGATCGATCTTCTCGTAGCGGGCGATCACCGCCAGCAGCTCCTGCTGCAGCTGTGGCAGGTAGTCGACACCCGCCCGCGTCCCGGCGCGCTCGCGAGCGACGATGATCGACAGCCGGTCCTTGGCCAGCGTCGCGCTCTTGGGGGCCCTTCGGAAGTAATCGAGAAACGCCATGGTGGACTCTCCTCCCGGCGGGTTAGCCGAACAGGCGGCCGAAGAAGCCGCGCTTTTCCTCTTCGATGAAGCGGTGCTGGCGCTCCTGGCCCAGGTAGCGAGAAACCACGTCGAGGTAGGCCTGCGCCACGTCGGTCGTCTCGTCGAGGATGGCCGGCGTGCCCTTGTTGGAGGATTGCAGCACCGCCTGCGACTCGGGAAGCACGCCCAAGAGCGGAATGCCCAGCAGCTCGAGCACGTCGCCCACGCTCAGCATCTCGCCGCGCTTGACCATCACTGGCGAGTAGCGCGTGAGCAGGAGGTGCGTCTTGATCGCCGGCCCGCCCACCTCCGCGCGGCTGGTCTTGGCCGAGAGCAGGCCGAGCACCCGGTCGGAGTCGCGCACCGACGAGACCTCCGGGTTGGTGACGACGATCGCCTCGTCGGCGAAGTACATCGCCATCTGGGCGCCCTTCTCGATGCCGGCGGGCGAGTCGCAGATGATGTACTCGAACCCCTGCTGCTTGAGCTCGTCGATGACGCGCCCCACCCCCTCGGCGTCGAGGGCGTCCTTGTCGCGCGTCTGTGAGGCCGGCAGCACGAACAGGGTCTCCACCCGCTTGTCGCGGATCAGCGCCTGGTTCAGCTTGGCCTCGTTGCGGATGACGTTGACGAAGTCGTAGACCACGCGCCGCTCGCACCCCATCACCAGGTCGAGGTTGCGCAGCCCGACGTCGAAGTCGATCGCCACGACCTTCTTCCCCTGCTGGGCGAGGCCGGTCGCGATGTTGGCGCTGGTGGTGGTCTTGCCGACCCCACCCTTACCGGAAGTGACGACGATGACTCTGGACGCGTTCGACAAGGGCTGCCTCCTTGGTGCTGCTGCCTGATTCCATTCAACGAGCGTTCGACGGAGGTGCCAAATTTTTTCTCCGTTTTTTCACAATCGCGCGAGCGGAGACGGGCGTCGCCCGTTCGGAGCTCGGCGTGGCAGGGGTCGGGAACCCTGCCAGGGTTCCCCTCAAAGCGGTTGAATCCGGCAGGCCTCGTCTTCGAGGAAGATCTGCACCGCGCGGCCGCGGAGGCCCGGCGGGATCTCGTCGGCCATGACGTAGGCGCCCGAGACGGCGACCAGCTCGGCCTCCAGCTTCTGGCAGAAGATCCGCGCGCCCGGCAGCCCGGCGGCGCCGGCCACCGCCCGCCCGCGCAGCGGCGCGTAGATGTGGAGGTGTCCGTCGGCGATCACCTGCGCACCGGGGTTGACCGGCGCCAGAACCACCATGTCGTTGTCGCGGGCGTGAATGACCTGACCGCCGCGCACCGGCTTGGTGACCACCACCGGACCGGTGAAGGGCGCCCGGATGGCGGGCCCGGCGGGCGCGGGCTCGGGAGCTGGTGTCTCGACGTCGGCGTCGAGCGCGGGGCGCGCGCGCCCCCCGAGGGGCGCGCGCCAGAGGCCCAGGCCGGCGTCGGAGACCGCACCGCGCAAACCGTCGGGGACGTTGGCGGCGGCCACCGGCATCAGCCTGCAGGCGCGCATCGCCCGCACCAACTCGGCCACCGGCAGGGCCCCCGCCTCGTCGCCGAGCGCGCCCAGGTCGACCAGGACCGGCGCGTCGAGGAACAGGCTGGGGAGCTGGGCGGTCTTGATCCGCAGCTGTCGCTCACAGAGCTCGACGTCCGTGCTACGCAGCCGCAGCACGGTGAACGAGGCCATCGTCCCTTTGAGGTCGAAGGCCTCCTGCCGTTTGGACGTCAGAGGCGCCGCGCCGGCGGCGGGGGATAAAGAGAGGGCCGGTGAGACCGTCACCAGCCCATTCTGCGGCGCCCGCGGCGGGCGTCAAAAAATCAAGGTCTCAGGTCCCCCCCGAGCCCCCCGTCCCCTGATTGCTGCTGCAGCTCGAGTCGATGCAGATGCTGAGCTGGCACTGCGCCGTGCAGGGCGCCCCCGGCGTGCCGTTGGCCGCCCCCAGATCGCACGCCTCGCCCTCGTCCGCGTCGACCTGGGCGTCGCCACAGCAGTGGGCGAACTGGCAGGTCGAGCTGCACCCCTGGCCGCAGGTCGACGAGTAGGTGATGCCGTTGTTCGGCCCGTCGTCGCACTGCTCGCCGCCGTCGGTCTGTAGCGTCCCGTCGCCGCAGAACGGACCGTACTTACACTGCGTCGTGCAGCCGTTGTACGCGGTGTCGTTGTTGTTCATGCCGCTGCAGGCGGGATCCTGCGGCGTTACGCCGGCGTTCCCGCAGTCGCACTCCTCGCCGCCGGTCCGGATGCCGTCACCACAGGTGGGACCGCACTGGGTCTGGGTGGTCGAGAATCCGCTCAGCGTCAGCTGGAAGTTCGACTCGGACGGGTGACCGTCGCGGGTGAAGATGGCGATCTCGTAGGTGCTCCCGGTCTTCAGCCCCAGGGCAAGGGAGGGTGTATTGGTCGGGTTCCTCACGCGGCAGTCGCAGGTGGCCTCGCCGGTCAGGCAGTTGCCGGTCCCCACGGAGTTGAAGGCCACCTTGGTGACGGGATCAACCGCGGCCGCGGTGCCGTCGCAGGGGATGAGGTCGCCGACATTGGCGCCGGCCGGCAGCGTCTCACCCGGCAGGTAGACCTCGCCGCCCTCCTGCGTCGTCGCATTTCCGTTGGCATCGACGTGCACCTTGCCGGGAAGACGCTGGTGCACACCGCCCAAGTCGACGACCAGGACGCCATTGATGAACACGAACGTGTCGTCGTCGCCGTAGAACTGCAGGTCGAAGGGACCGTTGAAGGCGAACAGGTAGCGGACCTCGGTGGAGAACCACGAGTCGTGGAACCAGCCCTGCATCGTGTTGACCCAGTTTCCGCCCGGATGGGTGGCGAACGACACGCTGGGCGGGAACAAATATTGGTTGCCCTTGCAGCCCGCGCCACCGCCGAACATCGTGGTGCTGTTGCTGTACGGGCTGTACCAGTAGGGCCACAGATCGCACAGCAGTTGCTCTCCGGACGGCATCATGTGCGTCGCCCCGGGCCCAGCCGGGGTCCCGTTCACCGCCCCAGCCGCGCCGTTGTACGCGAGGCCCGTGGTGGCGTCCATACCCGCCAGCTCAGTCGCCGTATAGTAGAGGGGGAACATGTTCGTCGTCGGATCGAGCGGGAAGAAGCCGCCGAAGACGCTGTTCTGGGCGCTCGAGAACTGGTAGTAGCCGGCGTTCCCCGCCAGCGTAGCCGGCGCCAGCTCGAGGATGCCGACCGCGTGCTTGCTGGCGCTGGTACCGTCGCTCTCCCAGGTCCCGTCCGCCCACCACTGACCGAACGTCGAGGAGCTGGTCACGACCGGCGCGCAGCCGTGGTACATCGGGTGGCCAGAGGCGCCGGAGGTATACGTCAACCCGTTCGTCGGACCGTTGGCGGCCTGGGTATAGCCAGGCACGTTGCCGCCGTTGGTGTCGTGGCTGAAGTCGGTGAACTGGCAATCAGCCATCGTGGCGACGTTGTTGCAACCCGTGCGCTTGGAGTTGAAGGTCGGCTTGCCGGTGCAGTCGAGGTTCGCCGCGGCGATGTCCCAGGAGCGCGCGGTCGAGTCGTTCTGGCGCGCCGGACCACTCGAGTTCGGCACGCAGTAGCGCTTGGTGAAGGGCGTCGCGGCGGCCTGCCCCTGCACGCCAGCGATCGACTGGTAGCGGGGGTCGGTCGTCGACCAGGTCGCCCCCAGGTAGAAGAAGTCGTCGTGCCCGCCGGAGAGGCTCTCGTTCTTGAAGTCGCGGTACTTGACCGGCAGCTCGAGGCACTTCCCGCTGTTCCCGTTCTGCACGCAGTCGGTGGCATCGGGCAGGGGAACGTTCTGGCAATCGAAGCCAGGCTCCTTGGTGCAGGTGCTCGAGCAGCCGTCGCCGTCGACCTGGTTGCCGTCGTCGCAGTCCTCGCCCGCCTCGACGTTGCCGTTCCCGCAGCTCGTCGAGCAGGCCGTCGTCGTGCCCGCGCTGCCGGCGGCGCACGTCCCCGAGCTCGAGCGACAGGTCGGCTCCTTGGTACAGGTCTTCGAGCACCCGGTGCCGTCGCCGTTGAAGAGACCGTTGGGCCCGGTGCAGCCGCTCGGCAGGGTCGTCGGGTCGGTGCCGCAGTCGCAGGACTCGCCGGCCTCTTTGATGCCGTTGCCGCACTTCGCGACGGTGCAGGCGCCGGCCATGGGCGCCGTCACCGTGCCCGGACAGGTGGCGCCTGGCTCCCGCTGACAGCTCGACGAGCAACCGTCGCCGTTATCGGTGTTGCCGTCGTCGCACTGCTCGCTCCCGGTGATGACGCCGTCGCCGCAGAGCGGGACGCAGGGCTTGCCGGGCACGCGACACTGCCACCCGGGTTCGACGGTCTTGCAGTCGGCCGAGCAACCGTCGCCGCCGACCTTGTTCCCGTCGTCGCACGCCTCGAAGGGCGCGGTGACCATCCCGTCCCCGCAGACGACGTTGCGCGTACAGGCGCCCACCTGAGGGCAGATCCAGCCGCTCTCGACCTGACAGAGCGGGGTGCAACCGTCGCCGCCGACCTTGTTCCCGTCGTCGCAGCTCTCGCCGGGATCTTGCATCCCGTTCCCGCACGTCATCGTGATGTTGCCCGGGAGGTCGACGCTGCCGCCGTCGAAGTTGATGTGGCTGCCGCCGCTGCCGCCCTTTCCGTTGCCGGCGCCGCTCCCGCCGGTGCCGGTGCCAGGATTCTGTTTCACGCCGGCGCAACCGCCGAACGCGAGCCCAAAAATGAGCCCAAAACCGGCCGTCAATACACCTAAGCAACGGGACAGCTTCATGCGCGCACGATAGCGCTGGTAAATTCCCGCCGCGCGCACAATTGATCCGCCGGAAACAAATCAGGAGGACTTCCTGCGACATGTCGGGCGCTATCGGCCGAGGTGCCCTCTTTCCCGGGCCGTCCGGGCCACCGCCGCCCACCGCCGGCCGTCCGTGGCGACCTCGAATTTCCGAGAACGGGACAACTGCTTGATTGCGCGCTCGATTCTGAGCGCCGTCCCCTGGTCCCGGCAGCGGTGCGCCGCGAGCAGCTCGATCGGCCCCCGCCCGCGCGTGTAGCGGGCGCCCTTCCCTGAAGTATGCGCCGCGATGCGGGCCTTCACGTCTCGGGCAATGCCGCAGTAGATCGACCCGTCCCCGCAACGCGCGAGGTAGACCCACCAGGTCCGGCGCGCCGCTACGGCAATGACGTCTCGCCCATCAAGTAGCGATCGACGCCGCGGGCGGCGGCGCGACCTTCGGCAATCGCCCACACGATGAGCGACTGGCCGCGCGACATGTCGCCGGCGGCGAACACGCCGGGGACGCTGGTCGCCTTCTCGCCGTCGACGGCGACGTTGCCGCGCGCGTCGAGCGCCACACCCAGATCGGTCAGGAGGCCCGGCTTCTCCGGGCCGACGAAGCCCATCGCCAGCAGCACCAGCTCGGCCGGCCAGGCGCGCTCGGTCCCGGGCTTCTCCTTCATGTTGAGCCGCCCGTCGCCGTTCTTCACCCACTCGATCTCCACGGTGTGCAGCTCCTTGACGTTGCCGGCGGAATCGCCGACCAGGCCCTTGGTGACCGTCACGTACGTGCGCGGGTCGGCGCCGAAGAGCGCGGCCGCCTCCTCCTGCCCGTAGTCCAGCTTGTAGACGCGCGGCCACTGCGGCCAGGGGTTGTCGGCGGCGCGCATCGTCGGCGGCCGCGGCAAGATCTCGAACTGCACCAGGCTCTTGCACCCATGGCGCAGCGCCGTCCCCACGCAGTCGGTGCCGGTGTCGCCGCCGCCGATGACGATGACGTTCTTCCCCTTGGCGTTGACGTACTGGCCGTCGGCGAAGTTGCTGTCGAGCAGGCTCTTGCAGCTCTTCTGCAGGAACTCCATGGCGAAGTGGACGCCGGAGAGATTCCGCCCTTCGACGGTCAGCTCGCGCGCGGCGGTGGCGCCGCCGGCGAGAACGACGGCGTCGAACGAGGCGCGCAGCTTGTCGGTCGGGTAGTTCTTGCCGATGTGCGCGCCGGTCACGAACTTCACGCCCTCCTCCGCGAGGAGGTTCACGCGCCGGTCGACGACGTGCTTCTCCAGCTTCATGGGCGGGATGCCGTACATGAGCAGGCCCCCGATGCGGTCGTCGCGCTCGAACACGGTCACCGTGTGTCCGGCGCGGTTCAGCTGGGCGGCGGCGGCGAGGCCCGCCGGGCCCGAGCCGACGACGGCCACCGTCTTGCCCGTGCGCTTGAGCGGCGGCTCGGCGACCACCCACCCCTCCTCGAACCCTTTGTCGACGATGGCCGCTTCGATGCTCTTGATGGTCACGGCCGGCTCGTTGATGCCGAGCACGCACGACCCCTCGCAGGGCGCCGGGCAGACGCGCCCGGTGAACTCGGGGAAGTTATTCGTCTTGTGCAGCCGGGTGAGCGCCTCCCGCCACTGCCCGCGGTAGACGAGGTCGTTCCACTCCGGGATGAGGTTGTTGATGGGACACCCGGACGCGCCGCCCGAGAGGAGCGTCCCCGTGTGGCAGAAGGGAACGCCACAGTCCATGCAGCGCGCCCCCTGCTCCTTGAGCGTCGACTCGGGCAGGTGGTCGTGGAACTCGTTCCAGTCCCGAACGCGGGTGTGCGGATCGCGCCCCGGGGGCTCGCGCCGCTCGTACTCCATGAAGCCAGTCAGCTTTCCCATTTCGAAAAACGTCTTCTTCTTTTACTTGCCGCCCAGGCGGGCGGTGTCCTTGGAGTTCAGCTCGAAGGCGGCCATCTCGGCCTCCTCCTCGGAGAGGCCCGTCTCGCGCATCTTCTTCTGGGCCTCGAGCACGCGCCGGTAGTCGTTGGGCATCACGCGCACGAAGAACGGCACCCACTGGCTCCAGTTGGCCAGGACCTCTTCGGCCCGCTTGCTGCCGGTCGCCTGCGCGTGCCGGAGGACGAGCCCGTGCACCAGCTTGGCCTCCTCCGCGTCTTCCAGCTTGCTGAGGCTGACCAACTCCTTGTTGCAGCGCTTGGCGAAGGTCTGGGCTTCGTCGAGGATATAGGCGACGCCGCCCGACATGCCGGCCGCGAAGTTGCGCCCGGTGGCACCGATGACGACCACCCGGCCGCCGGTCATGTACTCGCAGCCGTGATCGCCCACCCCTTCGACGACGGCGCTGGCGCCGCTGTTGCGGACACCGAACCGCTCGCCGGCGACGCCGCGGATGAAGGCCTCACCGCCGGTGGCGCCGTAGAGCGCGACGTTGCCGATGATGATGTTCTCCTCGGCGACGAACGTGGCCTCCTTGGGCGGATAGACGACGAGCCGCCCGCCCGAGAGCCCCTTGCCGAGGTAGTCGTTGGCGTCCCCCTCCAGCGTCAGCGTCATGCCGCGCGGGACGAAGGCGCCGAAGCTCTGGCCGGCCGAGCCGGTGAACTTCAGCCTGATCGTATCGTCGGGGAGACCGGCCGGGCCGTACTTGCGCGTCACCTCGCTGCCGGTGATGGTGCCGACCACGCGGTTGACGTTGCGGATCGGCAGCTCGGCGCTGACCCTCTCGCCCCGCTCGAGGGCCGGCTGACACAGCGCCAAGATGGTGGTCATGTCCAGCGACTGTTCGAGCCCGTGCTCCTGCGCCAGGGTCTGGTAGCGGCCCACCTCGGGCCCCACCTGCGGCTGGTAGAGGATCTTCGAGAAGTCGAGGCCGCGCGCCTTCCAGTGCTCGAGGGCCGACTTCATCTCCAACACCTCGGTGTGGCCGATCATCTCGTTCAAATTGCGGAAGCCGAGCTCGGCCATCAGCTCGCGGACCTCCCTGGCGACGAACCGCATGAAGTTGACCGCCTGGTCGGGCGTGCCGGTGAACTTCTTGCGCAGCTCGGGGTTCTGCGTGGCCACGCCCACCGGGCAGGTGTTGAGGTGGCAGACGCGCATCATGATGCAGCCGACCGCCACCAGCGGCGCCGTCGAGAAGCCGTACTCCTCGGCGCCGAGGAGCGCCGCCACGATGACGTCGCGCCCGGTCTTGAGCTGGCCGTCGGTCTCGACGACGATCCGGCTGCGCAGGTTGTTGAGCACCA
>Ga0134128_10012399_pt1 | contig 10167 bp, 8 predicted proteins | sample KB31754_FD_96462 | JGI IMG/M metagenome (GOLD analysis project Ga0134128, IMG submission 96462) | Terrestrial soil microbial communities with excess Nitrogen fertilizer from Kellogg Biological Station, Michigan, USA - KB3-175-4 | ecosystem: Environmental > Terrestrial > Soil > Unclassified ...
GGGTCCACGAGCGCCGCCTCGCCGTCACCCAGCAGGAGGTAGGCGAGGGTGTAGCGCATGGGGTTGCCCGGGAACGGGACGGGGATGGACCACACGCCCGGGCGGACTTCCTCCACGGGCGGCATCACCTTGTTCTGCCACGCCGTGAACTGGTCGTGGCCCGTAATGCTGATCATGGTGCCCTCCAGGCGCTGAGAATTGACTCGATGTCCGCAGCCGCCGCATCCGTCACCGGCGGCGGCGCTGCCGATCGGGAAAAACGCGGAGCCGGGGCAGCCACAATGTCAGCCCCGGAGCCTGAAAGCGTCCCACGCGCGGCCAGGTGGGGATGCAAGGCGGCTTCGGCAAACGTCAATACGGGCGTCACGCAGGCGTCGGTGGCTGCGAACAGTTCCGCCCATGCGTCCCGTGTCCGCGTGGCAAAGGCGGCCGCCAGGACTGCGGCGAGTGCCGGCCACTGGGAGGGGTTGTCCCGGTCGGGCAGGCCTGCACTGCCGGACCCGGAACCGGCGCTTCCTGAACCGGCAAGCCCCAGTCCCTCCAGCAGCGCCGCGTAAAACTGCGGCTCGATGGCGCCAACGGCAACGAACCCGCCGCCGGCACATTCATAAGTGCGGTAAAACGGGGCGGCGCCGTCCAGCAGGTTGGCTCCGCGGGTGTCGTTCCACAGCCCCACGGAGCGCAGCTCGAGGATGAGCTGGGAGAGCACGCTGACGCCGTCGACCATGGCCGCGTCCACCACCTGGCCCAGCCCCGAACGCTCCCGCTCCCAGAGGGCGGCCAGGATGCCGGTGACCACAAACAGGGAGCCGCCGCCAAAGTCGCCCACCAGGTTCAGCGGCGGGACTGGCCGGTCTGCCGGGCCCATCGCGTGGAGGGCCCCGGTCAGGGCAATGTAGTTGATGTCGTGCCCGGCCCGCCGCGCCAGGGGCCCGTCCTGGCCCCAGCCAGTCATGCGGGCGTAAACGAGCCGGGGGTTGGCGGCCAGGCACTCCGCGGGACCCAGCCCCAGCCGTTCCGCGGTCCCGGGGCGGTAGCCCTCGAGCAAAACGTCGGCGGCGGCGACAAGGGACCGGACTGAGGCCAGCTCGCCGTCGTTCTTCAGGTCTGCACTCACCGTGGTGCGGGAGCGCTGGAGGTGGGTCTCGACGCGGTACCCGCCCACGGGAGGTGCCGGGCCCACCACGCGCACCACCTCGGCGCCCAGGTCCGCCAGCATCATGGCCGCGTGCGGGGCCGGCCCCATGCCTGACAGTTCCACCACCTTCAGGCCCGCCAGCGTTCCACCCACTACCCCTGCGCCCCGGCCGTTTCCTGCGCCGCCCGTTCCTGGGCCGCCGCGTAGCCCTCCCGCAGCTCCCGCTTCAAGATCTTGCCGGCGCCGGACACTGGCAGCGCTTCCAGGAATTCAAAGCTGCGCGGCACTTTGTACCCGGCAATGTGCTCCCGGCAGAAGGCCTGCAAAGCCGCCGCGGTGGCCGCTTCCCCTTCCGTCCCGGAACTGGCGGCTAGCACCACCACGGCGTGCACGCGCTCGCCGTAGTTCTCATCGGGAACGCCAATGACGGCTGAGGACGCCACCGCCGGGTGCATGCTGAGCGCGTTCTCCACCTCCGCCGAATACACGTTTTCGCCGCCCGTGATGATCATGTCCTTGAGCCGGTCCACCACGAACACAAAGCCGTCCGCGTCAAGGTAGCCCAGGTCCCCGGTGTGCAGCCAGCCCCCGCGCAGGGCTTCGGCGCTTTGTTCGGGCTTGTTCCAGTAACCCTGCATGACGTGGGCGCCGCGGCAGCAGATCTCCCCGACGTCGCCATCCGCCACGGGGCGCCCGTCCAGGTCCAGCACGGCCACCTCCGAGTGCGGCGCCGCCCGGCCGCCGGAGCGCAGCCAGTCGCCGTGGTGGTCCTCCGGCAGCAGCAATGTGACTACCGGAGAAGCCTCCGTCTGCCCGTAGGCCTGCACCAGGCGCAGCCCCGGCAGCCTCTCCATGGTGCGCCGGAGCACGCCCTCGGCAATGGAGGAGCCGCCGTACAGCATCCGCTTCATGGAGGACAGGTCGTAGTTCGCCGACTCCGGGTGGTCCACCAGGACCTGGATCATGGTGGGCACCAGCAGCACGTCGGTGGGCCGGTGTTCCTGGATGGCCGCCATGACGGAAACCGGCTCGAAGAACGGCACCATCAGGTGTGTCCCGCCCAGGATGGTGAGCCCGCTCCAGGCGGCCAGGTCTGCCAGGTGGAACATGGGTGCCGCGTGCAGCAGCGTGGCTCCGGCCTCCAGCAGCTCGCCCGTGGCCACGGTGCCCAGGCCCGAGGTCACGAAGTTCGTGTGGCTGAGCATGACCCCCTTGGGGAAGCCGGTGGTGCCGCCGGTGTAGTAGATCCCGGCCAGGTCCTCCCCGTGCCGGTAGGCGTCTTCCACCGGTTCCGATCCGGCCACCAGCTCCTCATAGGAGAGCATGCCGGCAGGGGTGGGGCCGTCGCCGCAGTGGATGTACGTCTGGACGCCCGGGGCGGCCTCCCGCAGCACGGCCGCCATGGGGGCGAAGGCGTCGTCGAGCAGCAGCACCCTGGTGCCGGAATCGTTCATGGCATACGCGACTTCAGCCGGCGTCCAGCGGATGTTGATGGGCGTCACGGCGCCACCCGCCCACGGCACGGCCATCAAGTATTCGGCAAAGCGGTCCGAGTTGAGCGAGACGATGCCCACCCTGTCCCCGGCAGCCACTCCCAGTTGTTGCAGGGCCCCGGCAAGACGCGCCACCCTGTCACCATGTTCGGCATAAGTGTGCTGCCGGTCTTTGTAAATGGTGGCAATGGCGCGGGGCGTGGCTTGCAGCGAACGGTGCAGTCCTTGGGTCAGATACACGGTGACTCCTCAATCCATGTCGTGGGTGACAATCAAAAAAGCAGTGTGTAAAGCGGCGCCAGGCACGGCTGCCGGGCGGTTGGCGTTCGACGCCGGCCCTCACCTTCCCTGGAATTCGGCAGGCCTGCGGTCCCCGAGGGCCGCAACGGCCTCGGCGAGGTCTCCGCTGTGGAGGAACGCCGAGTTCCACAGGGCCACGTGGCGCAGCCCGCGGGCAATGCGCTCCTCCCGTTCCTCGTTGAGCACGGCCTTCGTGCCGGCCACTGCCAGCGGCGAATTGGCGGCCATCTCAGCGGCCATTTCCAGCGCGGCTGACAGCAAGGAATCCGGGTCTGGGTGGACATCGTTGACCAGGCCGATTTTCTCCGCGCGCTGCGCCGAAATGTCCTTGCCCGTCAGCGCCAGCTCGCGCAGCTGGCCTTCGCCGATGATGCCGCGCAGGCGCTGCAGGCTGCCGACGTCGGCCACGATGGCAAGCCGTGCCTCCCGGACGCTGAACTTCGCGTCGGCCGAGGCGAGGCGCACATCCGCGGCGCTGATGAGGTCCACCCCGCCCCCGATGCACCAGCCGGAGACGGCCGCGATGACGGGCTTGCGGCAGGCCGCGACGGAGGTGACGCCGTCCTGCAATTGGCCTATGAGCCGCAGCAGCTCGGACCGGGCGGCCGCCGTGGGGCCGGTTTCGGCATTGAGCTTCAGCAGCCACGGGCCCAACACCTCCTGCACGTCGAGCCCCACGCTGAAGTGCTTCCCGGCACCGGCGAGGACCACTGCGCGGACGGTGTCGTCGGCATCGAGCGCGGCGAACAGCAGGGGCAGTTCGGCCCAAAAGTCCAGGCCCATCATGTTGCCGCGGCCGGGTCCGCACAGCCGGACGACGGCGACACCCGGAGTGGGCGCCGCCCCCACGGTGAAAGCCCTCCAGGCCTGGCCCATGGCACCACCGGCCAAGGTCGCTGCGGAACCGGCGGCCATCAGTACTTTTCCCCGCGCCCGGCCTTGGCCTCGAGCGAGTCCGGGGGCAGGAAACGGTCGCCGTACCGGGCGGCAAGCTCACGGGACCTGGCCACAAAACCGGCCAGGCCGCCCGCGTACCCGTTCATGAACTGGACCACCCCGCCGGTCCAGCCGGGGAAGCCGATGCCCAGGAGGGAGCCGATGTTGGCGTCCTCGACGCTGCGCAGCACGCCCTCGTCCAGGCACTTGACGGTTTCCAGGGCCTCGGCAAAAAGCATGCGCTCTTTCATGTCCTCGAAGGGGATTTCCGCCGTGCCGCCCCAGGTTCCCGCCAGGCCTTCCCAGAGCCCGGTGCGGTGGCCGCCGTCGTAGTTGTAGAAGCCGGCACCGCCCAGCTTGCCGTTGCGTCCAAATTCCCCGATCATCCGGTCCAGGAGCTCGTAGGCGGGGTGGGGCTGGTACTTTTGCACGCCGCCGTCGTGCTCCAGGCCTGCCTTGGTTTCCTTCTGGATCTTCGACATGAGGGTCAGGTTCAGCTCGTCGGCCAGCTGCAGCGGCGGGGCCGGATACCCGGCCTGCGCGCCGGCCTGTTCCACGGAGACCGCGGAAATGCCCTCGCCGACCATGCCGATGGCCTCGTTCAGGAACGTTCCGATCACGCCGGAGGTGAAGAAGCCGCGGGAATCGTTGACCACAATGGGCGTCTTGTGGATTTGTTGGGCAATGTCGAAGGCCCGCGCCAGCGTCTCGTCGGAGGTGTTTTTGCCGGCGATGATTTCCAGCAGCGGCATCTTGTCCACGGGGGAAAAGAAGTGCAGGCCGATGAAGTGGGGCTGGTCCCGGACGCCGCCGGCCAGTTGGGTGATGGGCAGCGTGGACGTGTTGGAGCCGAGCACGGCGCCTTCGGCCACCAGGTCCTGGATCTCCTGGAAGGCCTGTTGCTTGACGTCCACGTTCTCAAACACGGCCTCGATGACCAGGTCCGCGCCCGCCGTGTCCGCCGCATTCGCCGTGGGGGTGATCCTCGCCATCAGTTCATCGGCTTCGGCCTGCGTGGACTTGCCGCGGGACACGGCCTTGTCGGTCAGCATCCGCGAGTGCTCCCTGCCGCGCTCCGCCGCCTCCAGCGACACGTCCTTGAGCACCACCTCCATGCCGCCGCGGGCGCACACATAGGCAATGCCGGCCCCCATCATGCCCGCCCCGAGCACGGCCACCTTCCTGGCGGTGTATTTCCCAAATCCTTGCGGGCGGCTGCCGCCGGCCTTGATGTGCGCCATGTCGAAGAAGAACGCCTTGATCATGTTGGTGGAGACCTGGCCGGCCACCACCTCCACGAAGTAGCGCGACTCAATTTCCAGGGCCGTGTCGATGTCCACCTGGGTGCTTTCGACGGCGGCCGCCAGGATGGCCCGCGGGGCCGGGTAGTTGGCGCCCTTGAGCTGTTTGCGCAAGTTTGCCGGGAAGGACGGCAGGATGGCGGCAAAGCCTGGGCTGGCGGGGGGGCCGCCGGGAATCCTGTACTGGGGCTGGTCATAGGGCTGGACGGCGTCCGGGTGCGCGGCAATCCAGGCCTTGGCGGCGGGGATGAGCTCCTCCACGGTGTCCACCACCTCATCCACCAGTCCAATGGCCTGGGCGTCGCGCGGCTTGTATCGCTGGCCCTGCAGCAGCACCTTCATGGCGGCGTCGGCCACGCCCATGAGCCGGACGGTGCGGACAATTCCGCCGCCGCCGGGCAGCAGGCCCAGGGTGACTTCGGGCAGGCCGATCACCGAGCCGCGGGTGTCGGCCGCAATCCTGTGGTGGGCGGCCAGGGCAATTTCCAGGCCGCCGCCCAGCGCTGCGCCGTTGATGGCGGCCACCACGGGGCGGCCCAGTGTTTCCAGCGCGCGCAGCGGGGCCTTGATGGCCTGGCCGAGGTCGAAGATCCGCTGGGCGTCCCCGGGCCCTGCAGCAATGAGGTCGTTGAGGTCCCCTCCGGCGAAGAATGTCTTCTTGGCGGAGGTGAGGATGACGCCGGTGATGGAGTCCTTTTCAGCCGTGAGCCGCGCCACGGCGGCCTGCATCGACGCCGAGTAGGCGTCATTCATGGTGTTCGCAGACTGGTCCGGGTCGTCCATCGTGAGGATGACCACCCCGTCGGCGTCCCGGTCCCAGCGGATGGTGTTCTTGGTGTCAGTCACGTTTTTAGACCCTCTCAATCAAGGTTGCCACGCCCATGCCGCCGCCTATGCACAGGGTCAGGACGGCGCGGCGGGCATTGCGCCTTTCCAGCTCGTCCACCATGGTGCCCAGGATCATGGCGCCCGTGGCGCCCAGCGGGTGCCCCATGGCGATGGCGCCGCCGTTGACATTAAGTTTGTCGTCCGGGATGCCGAGGTCCTTTTGGAACTTAAGCACGACGGCGGCGAAGGCCTCGTTGATCTCGAACAGGTCAATGTCGTCCACCGTCAGCCCGGCCGTTTTCAGCAGCTTCCGGGTGGCCGGGGTGGGGCCGGTAAGCATGATGGTGGGGTCGGCACCGGACGTTGCGGTGGCCACAATCCGGGCCCGGGGCACCAGCCCCAGCCGCTCCCCCATTTCGGCGCTGCCCACCAGGACCAGGGCCGCGCCGTCGACAATGCCGGAGGAATTTGCCGCCGTGTGGACGTGGTTGATGCGCTCCACAGTGTGGAACTTCTGGAGGGCCACGGCGTCGAAGCCGCCGGCGTCGCCCATGCCCGCGAAGGACGGTTTCAGGGCCGCCAGGGACTCCACCGTGGAGTCCGGGCGCATGTGCTCGTCATGGTCCAGCACCACCAGGCCGTTGCGGTCGCGGACCGGGATGACGGAGTTGGCGAAGCGGCCCTCCCGCCAGGCCGCTGCCGCCAGCTGCTGCGAACGCACCGCGTAGCTGTCCACATCCGTGCGGCTGAAGCCCTCGATCGTGGCGATGAGGTCGGCACCCACGCCTTGGGGCACAAAGTAGGTGTCGAAGTTGGTGGCGGGGTCCATGGCCCAGGCGCCGCCGTCGGACCCTATGGGCACGCGGGACATGGACTCCACGCCCCCGGCAATGATGAGGTGGTCCCAGCCGGAGAGGACCTTTTGGGCCGCGGTGTTCACTGCCTCCAGCCCGGAGGCGCAAAAGCGGTTGATCTGCATGCCGGCCACGGTGTCCGGCATGCCGGCGGCCAGCGCGGCCGTGCGGGCAATGACGGCGCCCTGGTCCCCCACCGGGGAGACGACGCCCAGGATGAGGTCGTCAATGAGGTTTTCATCCAGTCCGGGGTGGCGCCTGCGGAGTTCGTTGATCAGGCCCACCACCAGGTCCACGGGCTTGGTGCCGTGCAGCGATCCCTTCTTGCCACGGCCGCGCGGGGTCCTGATGGCGTCATAGACGAATGCTTGTGTGTTTCCTTGTGGGCTCACCTTGGGCCAGGTCCTTCCAATCGGTTTCAAGAGTTGTGGGTTTTTAGAGCGAACGGGCAATAAGTTCCTTCATGACCTCGTTGGCCCCGGCCAGCACCCGCAGCACCCTGTTGTCGGCATACATGCCGGCGATCGGGTATTCCAGGCAGTAGCCGTAGCCGCCAAAGAGCTGCTGGCAGCGGTCCACCACTTCCCCGGTTCTGTCGGTGATCCAGTACTTGGCCATGGAGGCCGTGGCTGCGTCGAGCCCGCCAGCAACGTGCCGGCTGATGCAGTCGTCCAGGAAGACGCGGTTGACCCGGTTGATGGTGGCGCATTCGGCCAGTTCAAAGCGGGTGTTTTGCAGTTCAAAGAGCGGCTTGCCAAACGCCTCGCGGCCCTTGGTGTACTCGAGTGTGGCGGCCAGTGCGGCCTCCGCGATGCCCTGGGCCATGATGGCGGTGATGAGCCGTTCCTGCGGCAGCTGGTTCATGAGCTGGTAGAAGCCCTGTCCCTCGGTCCCGCCCAGGATGTTAGCGGCCGGGATGCGCAGCCCGTCAAAGAACAGCTCCGAGGTGTCCTGCCCCTTCAGCCCGATCTTGGCCAGGTTGCGGCCCCTTGTGAAGCCGGGAGTTTCATCGCCCACCTCCGCCACCAGGAGGGATACGCCCTTGGCGCCCTGGCTGGTGTCCGTCTTGACGGCAATCACCACCAGGTCGCACAGCTGGCCGTTGGAGATGAAGATTTTGGAACCGTTCACCACGTAGTGGTCCCCGTCGAGGCGTGCCCGCGTGGCGATGCCCTGGAGGTCGGAGCCGGCGCCGGGCTCGGTCATGGCAATGGAGCCGATCCATTCGCCGCTGCACAGCTTGGGCAGCCAGCGCAGCTTCTGCTCCTCGGTGGCGTAGGCCAGCAGGTAGTGGGCCACAATGCCCTCGCTGACGGCAAAGCCCAGGGAGCCCGCTCCGGCTGCGGTTTGCTCCTGCAGCAAAAGTGCCAGGTTGGCAAAGGTGCCGCCTCCGCCGCCGTATTGCTCAGGGATGCTCATGCCGCACAGGCCCAACTCCCCCGCCCGCGCATACAGTTCCCGGTCCGGGTGGCCCTGGGCCTGGAACTTTTCTTCCAGCGGCGCCACTTCCTTGACAAAATAGTCCTGCAGCAGCGCGGCAACGTCGCGCAAATCCTCATCGATCCATGGCGCGGAATAAGTACTTGTTGACATACTGCCAATAGTGCTTAACTATTGACAGCGTGTCAATGGCACGCCGGGGTTAATCGGGAAAGTGATGATCATGAGCACGTACACCGCCATCAAATGCACGTTCGACGCCGGGGTTGCCACGGTGTCGCTGAACCGGCCCGGGGCCCGCAACGGCTACACGCCCACCATGGCCCATGAACTGGAGCGGGCCCTAAAGGCGGCCGACGCCGACCCTGCCGTCCGCGTGGTGGTCCTGACCAGCGAAGGGCCGGACTTTTCCGTGGGTGCCGACCTCAGCGGCGGCGGCTTCGACCTGGTCCCGGAAGGAGTGGACCCCGAATCGTGGCAGGAGCCGGCGGGGCGTTGCTCCAAAACCATTTACGGCATGGACAAGCCCGTCATCGCAGCCCTGCGCGGGGTGGCCGTGGGGGGCGGCATCACCATCACCCTGTCCTGTGACTTCCGCCTGGCCTCCACCGACTCCCGCTTTTCCTTCCCGTTCAGCCGTCGCGGCATCTTTCCCGAAGGTGCTTCGGTGTGGTACCTGCCGCGACTGGTGGGCATGACGCGCGCTGCGGACTGGATGTTGACGGGCCGCCTCTTTGGCGCGCAGGAAGCGCTCGACGCCGGTTTGGTCACCTCCGTCCACGAACCGGACCAGGTGCTGGAGGCGGCGCATGCCCTGGCCCGAGACCTCATCGCCAACACGTCCGCGGTCTCCACTGCCGTGATCCGGCAAATGCTCAACCGGCTCAGCGGAATGGATTCGCCCTACCCCGCCCATGCGGTGGACTCACGACTCATCGCCGGGCTGGGATCCAACCCCGACGCCGCGGAGGGAGTGGCCTCCTTCCTGGAAAAACGGGCACCGCAGTTCCCCCTGGCCGTTCCGGACGACCTCCTGCCGTGGCTGCCCTGGCGCTCCGCAGGGACCACACCGTGAACGCGGCCCCCGTGCGGCTCCGCACCGACCCGGAGACCGAGGTGCCCGGCGTCGAACTTTCCGGTGGCGGGACGGGCCCCCGGCGGCAGCGCCTGGCCCCTGACCAGCGGCGCGAGCAAATTTTTGCCTGCGCCCAGCGGCTTTTCAACGACCGGCCCTACGAGGACGTGTCGGCGACGGACATTGCGGCCGCTGCCGGGGTGGCCCGGGGGCTGGTGAACCACTATTTTGGCAACAAGCGCGGGCTGTACCTGGAGGTGGTGCGGCTGAACTCCACCGTCCCCGAAATGGCCGTGGCCGGACTGCCGGAGGGCACCTTGGATGAGCGGATCGACGCCTCCGTGCACTGGTTCCTGGAGGCGTTGGAGCGCACGGGCGGCACGTGGCTGGCGCTGGGGTCCGGCGGCATGGGCCGGGATCCGGACCTGGAACGCATCCTGGTGGAGGCGGAAAATGACTCCGTCGAGAGGCTTATGCAGGCCATGTGCCTGGCCGGGAACAGCGCCAACCACGAGCAAATTCACGCCATGATGCGTGTGTACGCGCAGCTCGCCCGCAGCGGCGCCCGGGAGTGGCTGCTGCGCAAGACGCTGACCCGGGCCCAGGCGCACACCCTGCTGGCGAGCACCCTGCGCGTCATAGTGAATGAGGCCATCCCGGCCATCTGACCCCGACGCCGCACCACCTTTCGACGCGAATTCCCCAACGCCGCACCACCTTTCGACCGGAATTCCGCAACGCCGCACCACTAAGTGCAGACGCATCGCGACAGAGGGGTCAGAAAGTGGTGCCGCGTCGGGGA
>Ga0134128_10012401_pt1 | contig 10166 bp, 9 predicted proteins | sample KB31754_FD_96462 | JGI IMG/M metagenome (GOLD analysis project Ga0134128, IMG submission 96462) | Terrestrial soil microbial communities with excess Nitrogen fertilizer from Kellogg Biological Station, Michigan, USA - KB3-175-4 | ecosystem: Environmental > Terrestrial > Soil > Unclassified ...
AGGCATTTCGGGCGCACTGGAGCTTTTCTTTTGGGCGTTCGCGCCTTTCCAGCAATTCATCGGCGAAACAACTGGTCACACAGTTCCACTCTTTCAACGCATCGATCAAGCCGGTTTCAAACTTCCGCTCGATGAGCGCGTGCTGGCAGACACTGACACGCTGCTGGTCTTCGGCTTGGACCACAACATCACACAACAGGAAGCGACTGCTGCTGAGATCGAGGCCGTCCGAGATTTTCTAAAGCGGGAAGGAACTTGTTTGATTCTTGGTCCACATCATGAAGTGGGCATCTCTGAGAATCCCGACCTCAGAAACATGGAATACAAACATCACGGCGACGCGCTGGTTCCTCGCCAGCAACGCTTCGGGCTGTACACACGTTCATTGATGAACGGCCTCGGAATTCCAGTAGAGAATCGCTACGGTCTCAGACCAAAACGTGACCAGCAAACTAAAAAACTCGCGCCCTTGTCGATCGCTTCCGATCTCGACACCAAACATTGGTTGAAAGGCGTCACCACTTTTAACTTCCACATGCACTTACCGCATTACGCAGTGACGTCTGATGACGGATCGGTACACGTGCTCGCGAAACAGCCAATCGATCAATCAAGACCTCACCCATTCCTCGAAGCCGGCAACACCGAATTCAACATGTTCCTCTGGATGCCTCCGAATGGCGATCGCGCCGGCGATGTGTTGTTCGCTGACTCGACGATCTTCAGTACGTTGTTTGGCGCCGACGATAGCCTGAGAAATTTCTGGCGGAATATTGCGACTTGCCGCTGAGCATTATGTCTGAAGAAACAGACAATGTACTGGAACTCGACGATATTCAGAGCGGCGTATTGCGTCCGCGTCCCACTCCATACGTAGCTACTTACATCGCCTTCCGCATCGATGATCCCAAAGCAGGCCGTGACTTGATCTCGCGCATATCGCGCGTTGTGACCTCCGCCGCGAATCCCACGAGTCCGTTGGCTGATACGTCGGTCAGCGTTGCGTTGACGTATCAAGGTTTGAAAGCACTCGGTGTCCCGCAGGAAGTGCTCGATAGTCTTTCGTGGGAGTTTCGCCAGGGGATGGCCGCGCGCGCGAATGATTTAGGCGATACGGGCGAGAGCGCGCCCGAGAACTGGGAAGAACCGTTGGGAAGTTCCGATTTGCACGTCGTCCTCGTTGCAGTCTCGCCTGATGAACAACGACTGGAACAGGCTCTCGAACGTGCGCGCGAGGCTTACCGTAAGATGTCGGGAATCGAAGCGATCTGGCGCCAGAATTGTCACGCGTTACCCACCGAGACCGAGCCGTTCGGATTTCGCGACGGCATTAGTCATCCCGCAATCGAAGGCAGCGGCATTCCGGGAAGTAATCCACAGGAACGTCCAATCAAAGCGGGTGAGTTCGTGCTGGGTTATCGAGATGAGCTCGGTGGTGTGCAAAAAACTACTCCTGAAATTCTCGGTCGCAACGGAACGTATGTAGTGTTTCGCAAGTTACACCAGCGCGTCGCTGCTTTCCGCCAATACCTCAAAGCGAATTCAACCAGTGCTGCAGATGAAGAATTGCTGGCCGCAAAAATGATGGGCCGCTGGCGTAGTGGTGCGCCGCTGGCTCTCTGTCCGTTCCATGACAATCCGGAGCTCGGCAGCGATCCGCGACGCAACAACGATTTTCTTTTTGAAGCTGATGATCCAACTGGGCTCAAGACCCCGGGTGGCTCTCACATTCGTCGTTGCAATCCGCGCGATGCAGCGATTGCGGGCGTGGCCCGTATACACCGCATGATTCGCCGCGGTACTGCTTATGGACCAATGCTTCCTGAGGGAGTCACGGTCGATGATGGGATCGATCGCGGGCTGATGTTTGCGTTTGTCGGCGCAAACATTGGACGGCAGTTTGAGTTTGTTCAATCGCAATGGGTCAATGACGGCATTTTCTTCGGCGCCGGAGATGATAAGGATCCGATTGTTGGATCAGGCGAAATCAACTTTACCCTGCCCCGCAAACCCGTGCGAAAACGTCTTCAGGGTATCCCAAGGTTTGTAGTCACGCGCGGTGGTGAATACTGCTTCATGCCAGGTCTGCGAGCCTTGCGCTGGCTCGCCGAGCTCGAAAGCTAACTCTGCGTAACCTCTGCGCTCTCTGCGTCTCTGCGGTTAACTTACACCGCAGAGACGCAGAGAGCGCAGAGGTTACGCAGAGAGATTCAGGGAACATGATCGTTATACGAGTCGTCATCGTGGCCCTTTGCATTCTCGCGCAGGTTGGATCGGTTCGAGCACAGGTCAGAGGCGTGTATCCGCTTGGTATGAGCGCTACTAATTCCGGTGTGACGCCGCAGCCTGGATTTAGTTACTCAAACCTTTTGGCAATCTATTCGCGTGACAAGTTTGTCGGGCCGGAGGGCGAAATTCTCGCGACCGGGCAGCAATCAGTGGTCATGGATCTGAACTCCGTTGTTTGGGTGAGCACAGGCAGAATCATGGGTGCAAGGTTTTCGATGTCAGCGACATTGCCAGTCGCAAACAACTCACTGACTTCCGATGTTATCGGACCAATCAGCGGCGGCGAGGGATTCGCTGACTCTTATTATCAACCGTTCATTCTGGGTTGGGACACGAAGCGCGCCGCTATTCGGGCCGTCTATGGATTTCTCGCGCCCACCGGCAAGTTCAAGGAGGGCGCAAATGACAACGTCGGTTCCGGCTATTGGACTCATGCACTCTCTTCCGGCCAAACGTTCTACCTGACAAAGAACAGATCAACTTCTGTCTCTGCTTTTCAGATGTATGAGATTCACACGAAGCAAAAGAGCACTCAAATTCATCCGGGACAGACGTTGAATCTCGACTACTCAGTGACACACGCGATTCCGTTCGGTAACGATCGGCGTTTGCAGCTCGGCATGGTTGGGTATCATCAGTGGCAACTCACCGATAAGACTGGACCAGCAATCACACCCGACCAGGCAGGTGCGCACTACAAAGTAAATGCTCTTGGCGTCGCGTCGAACTTGAACGTAACGTCGAAGGTAAACATTGGCTTCAAGTATTTTCAGGAATTCGCGAACCGATCTACGTTCCAGGGACACTCGATTCAGTTTTCAGGCTCGATTAGTTTTTAGTATGACTAGGAGAGGCTTTGCTGCAAGAGTCAGGATCTCTGTTGGACACGGTCAGTACCACCTGCGATAGCGGGTGGGTGCGCAGCCGTACGGCGACTAAGCTCATCAACGCAGGCTTGAAGGCTACGCACCCACCCGCTATCGCAGGTGGTACTGACCGTGTCCAACAAATAGACCTAGAGGCAAAGCAGTGAGGAGATAAACATGAGAGACATGATCCTGCGTGCGTTGACGAACCTCGCCGCCAGAGTCGGTGGTCCAATGACGTTCCGGATCATTCTTCAGCCGCTCATGGCCTCGCTGTTCGCCATCCGAGATGGGTTGAAAGATGCTCGCGAAGACCGGCCACCGTACTTGTGGACTCTGATCACCGATCCATCTCAACGCGTCGACTTGATCCGCCAGGGCTGGAAAGCAGTCGGAAGAGTCTTCATTCTCGCCATCGTCATGGATGTTATTTACCAACTGATCGTCGTGGGTTGGATTTATCCGGGCGAAACTATAACTGTGTCGATAGTGCTGGCGGTGATTCCCTATCTTGTGCTTCGTGGTCCGGTGAATCGACTGGTGCGAAGCCGGCAAAGTGGACAAATCCGCAACGCCGCTCGGGAACGAAGATGATCGATGTACTGGTAATCGGTGGCGGCCCTGCTGGTGTGGTTGCGGCACTCCGCGCGGCGGACTCAGGCGCGAAGACCGCGCTCATCACTCGCGACGAGTTCGGTGGCATGGCTGCGAATGATGGTCCTGTTCCGGTGCGCACCCTCGCCCACGCGGCGAGATTGATTCGAGAGTCTCGTCAACTCGGGCGTTACGGCATCGTCGTGGGCGAGCCGGTGCTGGATTATCAGCGCCTGCTCGAACGCGTGCGCGAAGTGGTTAACGACGTGCGCGCTCATTCAACCTTTCGCCGGCAGATCGATTCGGTGAATGTCGCTGTTCATGAGAACACCGGTTGCGCGCGTTTCGTCGATCCTCATACAGTCGAAACCGCATCCGGCCTGCGTCTCAGCGCTGACAAGTTCATAATCTGCACTGGCGGCGTGAGCCGTCGTCTTACGTGTCCGGGAGCGGAATTCACCGCGACGCACAGCGATGCCTGGGCGCTAACTTGTGTACCACCGTCAATGATTGTGATCGGCGCGGGAGCAACCGGCGCGCAGGTGGCCTCAATCTTCAACGCGTTCGGATCGAAGGTTCAGTTGTTTCATGCGGGCCCGCGAATTCTGCCGACGGAAGATGAAGATGTATCGGTCGCTGTCGCCGCAGCCTTTGGCGAATCGGGTATCGTCGTCAGAGAAGACTTCGGCGTTATCGATGGATTTGAAAAGACTGCGACCGGCGCCCGCATGACTTTTACGAAAGACGGCAACCGCGAGAGCGTTGAAGCAAGCGTGATCGTCTCGGCAATCGGTTGGGCAGCAGAAACATCGACATTGGGCCTCGCTAAGGCCGGCGTAGAAACTAACAAACGCGGCTTCATCTGCGTTGACGAATTCCTCCAAACATCGGCCGCGCACGTGTTCGCAGCCGGCGACGTGACAGGTCGACTGATGCTTGTGCCGCAGGCAATTCAGGACGGCTTCGTCGCGGCCACCAATGCGGTATGTGGTCCAACCACAAAGCTTCCCGATCAAGCCGCCCCGATTGGTAGCTTCACCGATCCCGAGTATGCGCAAGTTGGACTCACTGAAACCAAGGCGCGCGAAACTCACGACATCGTGACAGCCATCATTCACTTTAACTCTACAACCCGGACGATCATCGACGGGCGCACAGACGGATTTTGCAAACTGATCGTCGATCGCGAGACACGCCAGATCCTGGGCTGCCACGTTGTGGGGGAGCGCGCGGTAGAGATCACGCAGGTTGCGGCCGTCGCGATGTCGGGCAATATGCGCGTCGACGATCTCGCGCGCGTCCCTCTATCTTTCCCGACCTACGCCGGAGTGCTTGGTCGCGTTGCGGGAATGGCCTCACGCCAGCTCAACCTTAACGTAAATCCTGTAAGAATCCTGTAAGACAGACCTGTCAACTCTGACAGTTATCGCCTCGGTACCTACTTACTAACATCTACTTCCGACTGATCTGAGATAAACACCAAAGGAGACTAACCGTGAAGAAGTTGATCTTTTCATGTCTGATTATTGCAATGACAATCGGCGCCGCAAACCTTACCGCGCTGGCACAAAAAGAAACCGCCGCGGGCGTCGACGTCGAGCAAGACATTCTCTTACTGCGACGCGACCTGCGCGGAGACAAGAAGAAGCTGATCGCTTTGAACCTGCCGTTGACGGAAACTGAAGCGACTCAATTTTGGCCGGTTTATGACCAGTACGCGGCTGAAATGGGCAAACGTAATGACGCGTTTTACGCGCTCATCAAAGACTACGTCGCGAATCAAAAGACGCTCACTGACGATCAGGCTGCCAGTATGCTCAAGCGATGGGCCGAGCTTCAGCTCGAGGCGGCGCAAATACGACAGAAATACATTCCCCTCGTGGAGAAAGTCATCTCGCCGAGAAAGGCAGCGCTGTTTTTCCAGATCGATCGCAGGCTCTACGCAATGATGGATCTGCAAACGTCAGCGCAGCTCCCGTTGCTCATTCAGTGACTGGTGGGATCGAATAGCGCGCCACGATCACAGTGACGTTGTCGCGGCCCCCGTTGTTCAGCGACAAATCGATCAAACTGCGACACGCCGACTTTGCGTTAGTCGCAGTGTTAAGCACCAGCTCGATCTCCGTATCGTCAACCATGTCTGTTAGTCCATCGGTGCAGAGCAAAAGCTGATCGCCATTCGCAAGCAGGTAATCATCAACTTGCGGATCGCATTCACCTTCCGGAGAACCGAGCGCATCGACCAGGACGCCGCTCAGCTCACGCATAAGCGGATCCGTCTCTGCGATGCCGCCCGCCTCGCGATGGTCGTGCGTTAACTTAATCAGATTTCCCTCGTGTAAAAGATACGCACGGGAATCACCGATATGACCGATGACTAGATCGGTTCCGTGCGTTAAGGCGGCGGTCATTGTCGTCCACATGCCACCACGGCTTACGTGAACGGCGGCATCGCGCAGGAGAGCAGCATTCACACGGCGAAAGCGATCTCGCATGCGAAACATGACCGCGTTTCTCTCTTTCGCTCCCCAGCGAAACTGCCAATCCGGTGTATGCAACGCCAGACCAAGTAGCGTGTAGATCGCCTGACGACTCGCAACCTCGCCGCCGACCACACCACCCACGCCATCAGCGACAATCATGCCGTAGCCGGCTTCTTCGTATAACTCACCCGGCATGGTTTCTTCTTCAGTGAGGCTGGTGAGCACAGTCTCGACCGCGCGTCCACAACGAACGATCAGGAAATGATCTTCGTTCCTCGTACGCACGTATCCTTTGTCGGTCATGCCATAGCAATCGACGTTCACGCGCGAAGAGAATGGCGGCGGCGGAGATTCATCCAACGGCGTTGCAGTCGCTTCTGTATCGTCTAATTCAGGGTTGTCATTCATATCGATCGTTCTTCACCGTATCGCTCGACATCACGCTCGAGAAAGTAGTTGAGGAAAGTGCGGATGACTGCGATGGCGCCTAGCTGGCCAATCTCGGTCCAACTCGGCGCGATTGCAGTCCGCACGATGTCTGCAGCCAATTCAAATTCAAGTCCCAGCAACAACCATACGCCGAAGCGCAACCAGATCATCTTCTTCCGTCGAAAAGGCTTCGCTGGATCTCCGCCCGTCGGGTTGAGCAACTTGATGATTGCCCCGACCGCGCCCACCGTGATCACAATCGCCGCGACAGCTTCCAGTAACAGCGCGACGTGGCTGGCGTAAGTTTTGAAAAGTTCTTCCAAGCTTTTCTTGTAATCTGCAGCGGGGGCAAGCCACTCTTCCAATAGAAACGATGATCTTTTTTGTGCTTTATGTGCCTTTTGTGGCTAAAACTCTTTGTGCCTCTTTGTGGCTAAACCCGGACGATACATCTAAAACCGAGGTGACACGTCGAGGTATCAACCGGCTGAGCCATGCGCGCGGCGGGCCGGTAGCGACGGCAGTAATTCGGAGCGCACAGGAACGATCCACCTTTCATCACTTTGCGCGGAATCGGGATCGACGCGGTACACGGATCGAAACTCTCCTCACGCAGTGCCCCACGTGGATTGAAGCTTCCACAACAACTGTGCTCGATCTTGCTGTGCTCCTGATACCAGTCAGCGGTCCATTCCCAGACGTTGCCCGCCATCTCGTACAAACCGTAACCATTCGGCGGAAAAGATCCGACCGGCGCAGTCCACTCGAAACCGTCGGTGAGCAGGTTCTCGTTTGGAAAATCTCCCTGCCACGTATTCGCCATCACCTTTCCATCCGGTTCAAACTCGTCTCCCCAAACAAACTCCGCACCTTCCAGTCCACCGCGTGCTGCAAATTCCCACTCGGCTTCCGTCGGCAACTCCTTGCCGGCCCAATCCGCATACGCCGCCGCATCTTCGTAAGCGACGTGAACAACCGGATGTTTGTGCAAACCTTTCAATGAGCTGCCTGGTCCAAGCGGATGCCGCCACGACGCGCCCGGCACGTACGTCCACCAGTTGAGGTGATTCCTCAAATCAACCGCATGCCCCGGACGAATAAACACGACCGAAGCAGGCACAAGCATCTCGGGTTTTGCGCCCGGATAATCTTCCGCACGTGGCGCACGCTCCGCACTGGTAACGTAATTTGTATCCTCAACAAACCTCGAGAACTGCGCATTCGTCACCGTGTGCTGGTCCATCCAAAAACAATTCACCGTGACGGGATGCGCCGGCGCCTCTTCCGGGTAATGATTGTTTGAACCCATCATGAAGGTCCCGCTGGGAATCCACATCATGTTTTCGAAAGGCGCCCTGCCACGGCGACGTGTCCGGGGTTTGCCAAGTGAAACCAGCGATGTAGCAATACTTGTTTTCACTTCAACACTCCCAATTTGATCTTTAAACCTGTGGTCAATATCAGATCGTTCTTCTCGAAGCCGAACGGCGGATTCGAGAGGTAACGATCGCTCACTGTCAGTTGCCAACCAATGCGGCGTGTCACGTCCGTCACGAGTGTGGTATCGAAATTGATCCGGTATTCACCGCCGCGGGTCAGGTTTGGAAAGAAGAACAACTGTTCTTTCAGCGAAACGCGCGAATTGAAACGGTGTACAAGTGTCTGGCCGGCTTGCGCTTCAGCGGAGCTGCGATCGTTGAAGTCACCTTTGAAATATTCCTTGTTCCACGCCAGGCCGCCGAGCAGATCCAGTTCAGTTCGTTCGTTGCGAATCGCGTGGTAACCGATACCGCCGCCCGGCACAAAACGCAGTGTCAGATCCTGCAAACCGTTGTGCTCTAGATCGACGAAGCCGTAACCAAACCAGCGCTTGTTGATGTCGCGGTCGTAACGCACGCCGCCGCGAACGGTGTTGGCGATTGTATTTGAGTCGCCGCTCGAGCTATCGCGGCTGTAAACCGAGGCTGCGTAAATGGTCGTCTTGTCGTTGCGCGTTTCGCGTGACATGCCGAGACCGATAGCGAGATTTGTCGTGTCGGAGTTTCCGGAAGTGAGCGCGAAGCCGACGTCGGCGCCGCCGGTCCAACCTTCGAGCCAGCCGGGATCGAGTGAACGCTGGTAAGCGAGTTGTTCTTCTTCAGAGCGAATCACCTGGATATCGGACCGGTTGAATGAAACTGCATTCGCGTTTGTTCCACGCAGCTCGGCCTTGGCATCGGCGACGGTCATCACACCGGAAACAGTTCGGCCGTCGGCAAGCGTCACGTACAACGGCTCGTCCGTCGTGATGCTGGTAACGACAGACAAGTCCACGGTCACGTCGCCAACCAATTGCGTCTTGATCACTAACTTGCCGCCATCTGCTTTGACGATCTTGCCGGTCAGTCGATCGCCGTTCTTCAACGTGATCTGATCGGCAAGCGCCGGTACACAAAACATGACGCTCAGGAATGTGACGGTGAGTACCTTTTTCATGATCGCGCCCTTGCTACTCCATGACTGTTTTCGTGAAAACTTTTCGCGCCTGCATAAACCGTGCGAAAGAGATTCTCGTCTCCGATCTTCTCGGCAACGCCTGCACGCTCGAGCATCAGCAGAAACAAACCGCGCGCGCGTGCGATGCCGAGCACGATTCCCTGTTCGGCCAGCTCGGACCGCAATGCGCTCAAGGTGTAAACGCCGGAGACATCGACAAACGGCACCGCCTCGGCGTCGAGTAAAAAGTGACGAGGTTTCGTGGGGGCTTTGCTGATCATCGCGCGCACGCGTTCGCTGAAATAATCGGCATTGAAGAAAACGATCGACGACTCAAAGCGATAGATGATCAACCCTGGAACCAATCGACCACCTTCTTCTTCGGTCGCGCAGTAGGCCTCCCCGTCGCTCTGGACCACTCCGAGAATCGCATCACGTGGGTGCGACGCCTGACGCAGTAACTTGAACAGAGCAAGCGCAACTGCGATCAGCACGCCTTGCAAAACACCAAGTGTCATCACGCCAATCATGGCTACGATTGACTGGCGAAACTCCGGTTTGCTGAGACGGTAATAGTCGCGCAGTGAAGCGAAATCGAAGAGGCCCAGAGCCGACGAGATCAAAATCGCGGCGAGTGCGGCGGCAGGTACGTACGCGAGTGGTCGCGTTAGAAACAGCAAAACTATCGCCATTACAACCGCTGCGACCAGAGAAGCAACCTGTGACTTGCCACCGGCCGAGTCTGCGACTGCGGTGCGAGAGTCTGCGCCGCTCACTACGAAGCCACGATTGAACGTTGAAGCGAGATCGCAAACGCCGAGTGCAAACATGTCGCGATTGACGTCGATGCGATAACCGTTTTTTGCGGCGAAGCCGCGGGCTGTAGTCATCATGCTGCAAAAACTCACGAGCGAGATTCCGGCAGCGCCGAAGAGCAATGGTCCAAGCTCATTAGTGTGGACTGTGGGAATGAGCGGTGCGGGAAAGCCTGCGGGCACGGCGCCGACCACCGCTACACCTTTCGTGATGA
>Ga0134128_10012403_pt1 | contig 10166 bp, 6 predicted proteins | sample KB31754_FD_96462 | JGI IMG/M metagenome (GOLD analysis project Ga0134128, IMG submission 96462) | Terrestrial soil microbial communities with excess Nitrogen fertilizer from Kellogg Biological Station, Michigan, USA - KB3-175-4 | ecosystem: Environmental > Terrestrial > Soil > Unclassified ...
AAGACGGCTACAGCTTCATTGGTAAAGTGCGATCACTGCCCCGCGAAAAGGGTGGAGCAACGCCCGCGGCGGCTCTGACTGCTTACGCGCGCGACGTCGATCGAACCCAGGCACTCGCGGCGGGTTATCAGATGCACATCGCTAAACCGATCGCCGCAACTCAACTCGTGACGATCGTGGCTCGTCTTGCCGGTAGAGAATAGGTCCTTTAAGTCAGATTTTCTTGTGATAAAGTATTCGGCGCCATGAAGAAGTCACCGGTCGGAATCGGAATTGTTGGGACGGGGTTTGCCCGCACGACCCAAATCCCAGGGTTTCGCGATTGCATGGGTGCGAAAGTTGTCGCGATTGCGAGTCGTAATCGCGAACGCGCCGAAGACGTCGCGAAAGAGTTTGGAATCGAACACGCCTTCTCAGATTGGCGCCAACTCGTCACACACAACGACGTCGATCTCGTCAGCGTCGTCACTCCTCCAGCCACTCACATGGAGATCACTCTCGCCGCGTTGGATCAACGCAAAGCAGTGCTTTGCGAAAAACCGATGGCCCTGAACGCGAGCGAAGCCGCGCGCATGGTTGAGAGAGCGAAGTCGGCGGGTACGCTTGCGTTGATCGATCACGAGCTGCGGTTCCTGAACAGTCGTCGCGTGATGCGCGGTATGCTGCAAACCGGCGCGATCGGATCCGTGCGCCACTGTAATTACGTTTTTCGCTCCGATTATCGCAGCATTGCGGACCGCGCGTGGGATTGGTGGTCCGATGCCGCGATGGGAGGCGGCGCTTTGGGCGCCATCGGCTCGCACGTTGTCGATTCTTTTCGCTGGATGCTGAGCACGGAAGTAAGCCACGCGCTCGGCATGTTATCGACTCACATCAAGCAACGTCCTGATAAATCCAACGGCGGTATGCGCGACGTGACAACGGACGACGAAGCAAAACTCTTGTTCCGCTTCGCTGATGGACCACACACGGAGGACGCAACCGGCGGCGCATCGATCTCGGTAGTCGAGTCGGGAAAGTACGAAAACCGTCTCGAGATCTACGGCACGAAGGGCGCGCTCATGGTTGAAGAGACAGGCGAGCTCTGGCTTTCGCCGATCGGCTCAGGCGCGTGGCGTCCGGTGCAAGTGGAACAGGACCACATGGCCCAGGGCATGCGCGCATCTAGCTGGTCGCGCGGGTTTACTCAGTTTGCAGTTGCGATCGTCGAGATCATGCGCGCTGGAAGAACAACCGTAAAAGATGCCGCGACTTTTGAAGACGGCTATCGAGTGCAGCTAGTGCTGGACGCACTGCGTGCTTCGAATGAAAGTGGGTGCTGGGTAACGGTTGGCCAGTAGACAACTCATACGCATCGGTGTTGACACCGGCGGCACGTTTACGGATTTCGTCTTTGAACATGACGGACGCTTAACACTCTTCAAAATTCCTTCAACTCCTTCAGATCCTTCGTTAGCCATTCAACAGGGACTCGAGCGCATCTGTGCGGAAACAGGCGCGCAACTCGATCGACTCGAAGTGGTCCACGGTACGACCGTCGGCACAAACGCGCTCTTGCAACGTCGCGGTGCGCGCATCGCTTTAGTCACAACGCGAGGGTTCGAAGACGTGCTCGTGATCGGCCGGCAGGCACGACCCGAGCTCTACAATCTCAATGCAGTCAAACCGCCGCCTTTGGTTGAGGACGAACTCCGCTTGGGTGTTCGCGAACGCGTTGTTGCGTCCGGCGAGGTGATCGAGCCGCTCGACGAAAGCGACGTGGAAGAGTTGGTCGAGAAACTGAAGGGAGTTGAAGCTGTCGCAATCTCGCTGTTGTTCTCGTTTCTGCATCCGGAACATGAGGAACGTATTGCCGCAGCGCTTGCGCCGCTCGGCGTGCCGTTGTCGATCTCGAGTCGTATTCTTCCTGAATACCGCGAATACGAACGCACCTCGACAGTAGCCATCAACGCCTATCTCCAACCATTGATGGGCCGCTATTTGAACCGACTGTCTGCCGCGAAACTGCGTGTAATGCAATCGTCTGGCGGCAGCATCTCCGCCGAGGTCGCCGCGGTCGAACCGGTGCGAACGATTCTTTCCGGACCATCGGGCGGCGTCGTCGGCGCGCTTCGCGCCGCGCAATCGGCCGGAATCAAGAACGTAATCACGTTTGACATGGGCGGCACTTCAACCGACGTCGCGCTGTGTGACAGTGGCGCGATTCGCACCACGAACGAAGCCACAGTCGCCGGTTTGCCCGTGGCGGTTTCCGTGATGGACATTCACACGGTTGGCGCGGGCGGTGGATCGATTGCGCGCGTTGATGAAGGTGGTTCCTTGCGTGTTGGTCCGGAGTCAGCGGGCGCCGATCCTGGACCAGCGTGTTACGGTCGATCGCTGCTGCCGACCGTGACTGACGCGCATGTTGTCCTGGGCCATTTCGGCGGCGCGGGTTTACTGGGTGGTGAGTTCAAGCTCGACGAGCAACGGGCGCGCGATGCGATTGCGAAGCTTGCGGACGACTTGAGCAAAGTGTCGGGTAAACGAACCAGCATCAAGACGGCGGCTCGGGGAGTGCTAGCGGTTGCGAACACGAACATGGAGCGCGCGCTCCGGCATATCTCAGTCGAGCGCGGGCATGATCCGAGACAGTTTGCACTGTTGCCTTTCGGTGGCGCCGGTGGACTGCACGCTGTCGACCTTGCTCGCGCGCTGCGAATCCCGACAGTCATCGTCCCTACGGCACCCGGCGCGCTTTCGGCGGTGGGCGTGCTTGTTGCTGATGTGATCAAGGACCAGAGCCGCACGGTGATGTTTACGTACGGCGCGGAAAAGATCGCGAAGCTCGGAAAGGTCTTTGTGGAACTGCAAAGGGAAGCGACGAAGGTATTGCGCGGCGAGGGCTTTCCGCGTTCAAAGCAACGGCATGAACGTTCGCTGGCGATGCGTTATCGCGGGCAGTCGTTTGAACTGGAAGTGAGAGATATGACCGGCGATCTCGCTGCAGCATTTCATCGTGCGCATCGCGACCGTTACGGTTATGCGCAGGAGCAGAGCGACATCGAGATTGTCAGCGCGCGCGTGCGTTCGTTTGGTTTGGTCGAGAAGCTGGCGCAAAGAAAAATCTCAACGGTCAAGAACAAATTCCACGGGAATATTTATAGACGGGATGAACTCGGTGCGGGAGCCAAATTAAAAACGCCGTGCATTGTGACTGAGTATTCAGCCACAACGCTGATTGACGCGGATTCAAAAGCACGGATTGATAGCTACGGCAACATTTTGGTAACGGTTGGCTGATGAAGCCTAAGTTTGATCCAACGACGCTCGAGATTTATCGCGCGCTGTTCACTTCGGTAGCAGATGAGATGGGCGTCGCGCTGCGTCGCACCGCGTTCTCTCCCAACATCAAAGAGCGACGCGATTATTCGTGCGCTGTCTTCGATGCGAAGGGCCGCGTGATCGCGCAGGGCGATCACATGCCGGTGCATCTCGGATCGATGCCGATGGCAGTCGCTGCTGCGCTTGCGGAGATCGATATCGTGCCGGGAGACGTCGTCGCCCTCAACGATCCGTTCGCGGGCGGCACGCATCTTCCTGACGTGACATTAGTGATGCCCGTTGCGATTCGAAAACGCATCCTTTTCTACGTCGCGAATCGCGCGCATCACGCGGACATCGGCGGCGCGACGCCTGGCTCGATGGGTCTCGCGACCGATATCTACGGTGAGGGAATACGTATTCCGCCGATTCGTCTCGTTCGAGGCGGCGTGGTCGATCGCGATACTATGCGTTTGCTGCTCGCAAATGTTCGTGGGAACGTCGAACGCCGCGGCGACTTCGACGCCCAGATCGGATCGCTAAAAACAGGCGCATCGCGTCTGCTCGAGATCGTCGAAAGGCGCAGTGAACGCGAAGCCTCTGAATACGCGACGCAATTGATCAACTACTCCGCGCGCCTGATGCGACACACGATCGCTTCGATTCCCGACGGTTCATACGAAGCTGAAGACGCGTTGGACGATGATGGCGTAGAGGATCGCGCGGTGCCGATTCGCGTGCGCGTAACAATCAAAGGCGAACGGGCAGTAGTTGATTTCACGGGCAGTGCGCCGCAAGTCACCGGCGCGATCAACGCTGTCGAAGCGATCACGGTATCGGCAGTGAGTTACGTGTTTCGCTGTTTGATTGGTGGCGAAGTGCCGGCGAGCGCGGGGCTTGTTGAGCCAATCGAGGTGATTGCGCCACGCGGTACGGTTGTGAACGCGAACCCGCCCGCATCGGTCGCGGGTGGCAACGTGGAAACGTCGCAACGCATTGTCGACGTGCTGTTCAAATCGTTGGCCCAGGCGCTGCCCGACCGCATACCGGCAGCGAGTCAGGGCACGATGAACAATCTCACCATCGGCGGAATCGACACCCGCAGCGGCCAGGAATTCTCGTATTATGAAACCGTCGCCGGAGGAATGGGCGCGCGCCCGGGGGCTGACGGCATGAGCGGCGTACACACGCACATGACGAACAGCTTGAACACACCCGCCGAGGCGCTCGAGTACGCGTATCCGTTACGTGTCCGCGAGTATCGATTGCGCCAAGGTTCCGGTGGAGCAGGTAAGCATCGCGGCGGCGACGGTGTCGTGCGCGAGGTCGAGACGCTCGTGCCGTCGCGTATGTCGTTATTATGCGATCGCCGCAAGCATGGACCATACGGTTTATTCGGAGGCGAGGACGGTGCAGTTGGTCGCAACCAGATCAACAATCGAGACGTGCCCGGCAAAGGCTCACATCAACTCAAGGCCGGCGATCGAATCCGAATCGAAACGCCCGGTGGCGGCGGCTGGGGCAAATCCGCGTAATCTGCGGCTAAGTAGTCAGTCTGCGATAAATGCCAGGCAGTCGCTCAGGTAACGAGAGGACATCGTCGATAATCGTGTACCCAACCTCACCGTACAAATCCCGTAGCTCAGCCTCCGACTCGCGGTCGATCGTAATGCAGAACGCGGTGATGCCTTCATTCTTTGCTTGCCGCAGAGCCTCGCGTGTGTCTTCGCGCGCATAACGTGCATCGCCGTAATCGTGATCGTAGGGACGTCCGTCTGAGAGCACGATCAAGAGCCGCGTGCGTGCATCCTGTTTCGCTAGCTTCGCGGTCGCGTGACGAATCGCTGCCCCGAGTCGAGTGTTGTTCTGGTAAGTGATCCCGCCGATACGTCGCTTCACTTCGTCGTTATATTTCTCGTTGAAGTCTTTAACGATATAAAACTTCACGTTGCGACGCCCCTCGGACGTGAAGCCATTGATCGAATAAACATCGCCGACAGCTTCGAGCGCTTCACTCATCAGCACGAGGCCTTCTTTTTCGATCTCGATGATGCGCCGCCCGGGGCGCGTGTACGGCTGCAACGGATGCCGCCCAATCGTGCGCGCCGTCGATGACGACTGGTCCAACAGGAATGACACAGCCACGTCGCGCCGTCGCCGCAGCCGCTTCGTATAAATTCTCTCCGACTGATAGCCATCCGCACGACGATCAATTACAAAATCAATCACGGCGTTTAGATCAAACTCTTCACCATCGACCTCATTCGCAACGCGCGTGAGATTCTCCGGCTTCATCAGTTGAAACTGATGCCGGATCGACGAGATGACGCCCTTGTGCCGCTCCTTCGTGAGATCGACGAAGTTCCGATCGCCGTGCTTCACCTTCTTCTCAACGACGCGACACCAGCCAATGCGGTGATCGGTCAACTCTCGATCCCACTCGTCGTAGTTGTACGCAACCTCGCCTTCCGCGAGGACTTGCTCGGGCGTCTCTGCTTCAGACCACGCCTCCGCGCCCGCCAGCTCGTCAGGGTCGCCTTCCGCCGAAGGATCGTTCCAGGCATTGAACAACTCGCGCGCGTCGCGGCGTTCCGGCATCCGCTCAGCGTCCCGTTGCTTCATGCGTTCGCCTGCGGATTCGTCGTCAGACTCTGTCTCGTCTTCAGGCGCATCGATCTGCTGCACGGAATCGTCAACCGGTATCACAGACTGAAATAGATCGTAAACGCGGCTAGTCGCCATCAAAGTGTCGGCAACCGAAGTCTCGTCACGCGAAAGATACTCGCTGACGATTGTCTCCAACTCCGAAACGATCTGGCCGTAAGCGAGTCGCGCATCTTCGCGCGCGCCGCCGAGCATCGTGATCTGAAACAGCAACTCGAACGGGACGAGCGAGCCGGGCAGTTGCATAATTTGAGGACGGCTGCGGCTCAGATGCTGGCGAATCAAGTCAAGGTCGCGACTCAGACCACGATAAGCGCGTCGCAGCCTGCGATCGATGCGGCCGTTCTCGAGAGTTCCAAACACTCTGCGTGCAAGTGGGGGCATCGGAAAAACCTTCAACACTTCGCGATAACCGATCTCATCGGGTGGTTTCATAATCGGCGCCACGACATCCGGCTGATCTTCACGGAGTTGGACCATCTGATCGGCGAGCGCAAACGCGTCGAGCGCGTCGACATTTTCGGGCGAGTATCTCGCCGCGATCGCGGTGTAAGCCACCGGCAACATGCCGTCACGCTGGTATGTGCCGAACTCGATTTGTCCGGCAGCGTGGGCCGCGAGCACTTTGTAGAGACGGAAATCAAGGTCGTCATCACCAAATTCGTTGACGAGCGAAGGCAGGTGAATCGTGCGACCATCATCAATGCGAGCTTCGTCAGGCACGGCGGCAAGCGGCGCGATCTCGACTTCGCGTCCGGTGAGTGCCTCGACGTACAAGCGCAGCAGGTGTTGGACCATGTCGAGCGCGAGACCGGCACTGCCGCTCAGTAGCGCTTCGTAACTGCCGCGCGTTTCGAGTGAGAAGTAACTGCGGCGCGCGCGCGCATCACTGCGGCCGGAAGTCAGGCCGCGCCGCGCCCACGTCTCAAACTGTTCGATCGAAACGCTGCGCAACGCGCGCGCACTCGAGCGAAAGCACGCCAGCCCTGCCTCGCCATCGACTGCCGCGATCTCTTTCGTTAGCGCGAGGACGCGACGCGCAAGTTCGACAGCCGCAGTGCGACCGGTGTCGGCATTCAGCAGTCGAATGAATCCGGGGCTGCTGCGAACGAAAGCAACGAGACTCGCGTTGCCGTGCGTCGCGACTACCCAAAGCAGCGCGATCCATTCGTCGAAGATCTCGGGAGCACGACGCAGGATCTCGCCGCCGGCGATAAGAATGTGCAGTGCGGCGCCGCCGCCGCGTTCGAGAAAGTCGTTCGCACTGGTGAGCAGGCGAACCGCGTCGGCTGCGGAAAGTTCGGCCAAACTTTCCGGAAGCGCGGCCCACGCATCCGCTGCGATGCCGCCGGCTCGCGCTGCGAACGCACCGGCTAGAGCAAGCGCGGCCGCGGTTACGCCTTCGTTCTGGAAACTCTTAATTTCGCGTGCGACGGTGCTGCTCGCGTTGAGAAACTCGGCACTGTGTTTTGCGGATCGGCGTGCGATTTCGGTCGCGATCTCGAGTATCGAACCGAGCAGTGCGTCGTCATTGATCTCGGCGCTCAGAGTGGGAACGGAGTGGAGCGTCTCGCGGCCGACGACGGTTGAGAGCGCCATCTGTCGAGTGCATAAGAGCAACACGGCGGATCGCAGCTCGGGCGCGATGCTGCGCAGCGGTTCGACGCCTTCGGTGAAGAATGCGACCGCCGATTCATAATCAGCCATCGCCAAACGACGGCCCATGTCACCCCACGCGCGCAGTTCCGGCGATTGCAGGATCTGGGCGGCTGCGGGTGCGGCGCGCAGGAACTCGATCCCCGCGCGTAACGAGATCGCGGCGATGGCCGCACTTGTTTCGAGCACTGCGGCCGTCTGGTCCAGCGGCAAACTGCTGATGCTGCGCGTCAGTTCGAGAAACGACTGTCGTTCAGCAGATTGATGTTCATCCGCGCTCATCCGTGAAGATCCGTGGCTAAATAACTGTGGTCACGATCTCGCGAATGCTGCGTTGCAGCTCGCGATCGTCAGTGATGGGCGAGCACATCGCGACGTCGGCGGCGTCGACTGGAGGAATGCCGAGCGCGATGAGTTGGGCTGCGTAGATTAGAAGCCGCGTCGAGACACCTTCTTCGAGACCGTGACCGCGAAGGTTGCGCACCTTCTGTCCGATCAAAACCAGGTCGCGCGCCGTGCCTTCATCCACACCACCTTCGCGCGCGACGATCTCGGCTTCCATCTCAGGCGGTGGATAGTCAAACTCGATCGCGACAAAACGTTGCCGCGTCGACTGTTTTAAGTCCTTCAAAATCGACTGATAACCCGGGTTGTAAGAAACGACGAGCATGAAGTCCCCAGGCGCTTCGACGATCGTGCCCAATTTCTCAATCGGAAGCCGGCGACGGTGATCGGTCAACGGGTGAATGATGACGACCGTGTCTTTGCGCGCCTCGACCACCTCGTCCAAATAGCAGATTGCGCCATTTCGCACTGCGGAAGTGAGCGGGCCGTCGTGCCATATCGTCTCCTCACCTTCGAGCAGGAAACGCCCAACCAGATCCGTCGACGAAAGGTCTTCATGACACGCGACCGTGATCAGCGGCCGCTCCAGCCGCCAAGCCATGTGCTCGACAAAACGTGTTTTGCCGCAGCCGGTCGGACCCTTGAGAATAACCGGAAGTCTCGCAGAATGAGCGGCCTCGAAGAGCTCCACCTCGCGCGAGACAGGCAGATAATAAGGTTCGTTGACGACGCGATAATCCTGGGTTGCGGTTTCAGCCATCGTAGTTCACAAGTTGCACAGACAAGAACGGCATCTTAACATTCGAGTATAGAGGTACCAAATCGGCAGTGAAAATCGCAGTAGCAATGAGTGGTGGCGTGGATTCTTCCGCGGCCGCGGCAATTTTGAAAGAGCAGGGTCACGAGCTCGTCGGCTTTACGATGCAACTCTGGGATCAGCGACGTGGCATCAACACCGACGAGAATGGCGATCCGCTGCCGTCGCGTTGCTGCTCGCTTGACGACGTTTACGACGCGCGTCGCGTTGCTGAAGAGCTCAGCTTTCCGTTTTACGTTTTGAACCTCGAGCGCGACTTCGAACGCGACGTGGTCCAACCTTTTGTCTCGAGTTATCTGAGCGGTGAGACGCCGATTCCATGTGTTTCGTGCAACAGTCGTCTGAAGTTTGCTTCGCTCGATCGACTCGCGCTGAGTTTGGGTTGTGAGAAAGTCGCGACCGGACACTACGCCCGCGTCGAGCTTGATTCGACCACGAATAGTTACAAACTGTTGCGCGGCAGGAACCAGCAAAAAGATCAGTCGTACTTTCTTTGGGAACTGACGCAAGCACAGTTGTCGCGCGCTCTCTTTCCGCTCGGTGAGATGTCGAAACCCGAAGCGCGCGATGCAGCGCGGCAACACGGTCTCATCGGTGTTTCTGAGAAGAAAGAGTCGCAGGAGATCTGCTTCGTGCCCGACGGCAATTACGCAGGGTTCATCGATCGGTATCTCGAAGCGGAAAATGCAACCGAGCGCTTGCCGGGCGCGGGCGAGATCGTCAACGTTGCCGGACAAGTAATTGGCAACCACGAAGGCATTCATCGTTACACGATTGGGCAACGTCGCGGCATGGGGATCGCAGGCGAGCGACCGCTTTACGTGATCTCGATCGATGCGGAAAAGAATCGTGTGACGGCTGGACCAGCGGAAGAGTTGTTGAGTAACGAGTTTACTGTAGCGCGCGCGAATTGGATCGCTTTTGACGATCCGCGAGAAACAGTGCGCGCCGAGGTGCGCGTGCGTTATCGTCACACCGCGGCCCCGGCGACGATTACTCCGCTCGACAACCAGCGCGCGCGCATCGTCTTCGACGAACCCCAACGCGCAATCACGCCGGGCCAAACCTCGGTCTTTTATCGCGGCGATGAAGTCATCGGCGGCGGCTGGATCGTCAAATCCGCGTTATCCGCGTAAATCTGTGGCTAAACCTTTTCTCTAATCGTTGCGTACTCACATCAAATCAAACTGAGGATCTAACAAATGTCAGGAACACGAAAGACAGCTTTAATCATACTCGGCATTCTAGGCGGGCTACTCCTGGTCGCCGTCATCGGCATCGCAGTGCTCTGGGCGGTGTTTCGCAAAGGCGAACCCAGCATTCGCGACAACAGCGTACTCACTCTGCGCATCGCCGGCTCGCTGCCCGACTACAGTCCTGA
>Ga0134128_10012404_pt1 | contig 10166 bp, 13 predicted proteins | sample KB31754_FD_96462 | JGI IMG/M metagenome (GOLD analysis project Ga0134128, IMG submission 96462) | Terrestrial soil microbial communities with excess Nitrogen fertilizer from Kellogg Biological Station, Michigan, USA - KB3-175-4 | ecosystem: Environmental > Terrestrial > Soil > Unclassified ...
CACCAGCAACTGGGATAACTCGGGCGGCATCAACAACCCCGGCCAGTCGGGCAATGTGGATAGCCCTCTCTACCGGGATCTGTATCCGCTGTGGGCGCGGGGAAAGTACTTCCCCATTTTCTTCTCGGAATCAAAGGTGCGGTCCGTGGCCGAGTCGAGCGTGGAGCTGGAGCCCGCACGTTGAGTATGATGCAAACCTCTGATCCGACCGGCCGGGGGGAGCATCATCATCAGAACCGGCGCGTGAACCTGGCAGTCCGCTGGTCATGTCGATTTGGCCGGCGCCCGTTCGGCCAAGGAGCAGAGGCTGCCGCAATCGTTGCGCGCCGCCATTGCGAAATCACCCGCTGGAGAGTCGAGCATGAAATCGCCCCTTCCCGTCTGGGCCCGCACCGCGGTCCTCAGCGCACGTATCATCTTCGCCGCCGTCTTCGCCATGGCAATGGCCTTCAAGTTCGCGGGGATGGCCGCAACCGCGAAATACATTGCCGCGGCCGGAATTCCCGCCGCCTACCCGCTCGCCTGGGTCGCAGCATTTTTCGAGCTCGCGCTCGTCCTGTGCTTTTTGTCGGGGGCGTTTTTCCGCGAAGCGGCTCTCGCCGCCGCGGCCTATGTCCTGTTTCTCGCCTGTGTCTTCCACGGTCCGGCGCACTGGAGCGGGAACCAGGACCAGTTCGGCTTCTTCGTCGATCATTTCACCTTCATCGCCGGCCTCCTCTTTGCCGCCGTCATGGGTCCCGGGGATGTCCTTGCACCGGCCCGACTGAGTCTGATTCGTCTCGCTTAGGCAGCGGTAATCGCACTCGCGGAGCGGCCGCGCTTCTCGGGCAGCAAGAAGAATATCGATTCCACTGACGTACCGAGTTGACGCGCGAGTTTCAACGCAAGGAATACAGACGGAACGAAGACGCCGTTTTCCACCGTGTTGATGGTCTTTCGGGATACGCCGACGAGCTCGGCCAGATCGGCCTGGGTGAGATTCTTCGCGGCACGCCACTGCTTGAGACGGTTGCCGAGTTGTTCGTCAGCCATCGGCTGCGGCCCGACGATCGAGACGGATGTACACCAGGCTCGGTATGAGAAGGCAAGCCGCCAGTACGAGCGGCAGCAGCAGACCGATGCAGGCCGGAGCAAAAAGGTAGGCCAGGTACAAGGCCGCGAGAGCCGCAATCGCGGCGACATAGCCGGCCTGCAGCATGCGTGCTTTGAAGAAAGCCAGGAGCTCGTCGCGCCGATCCGGCAACAGCGCCTCGCCTGGGTGCACGACGAGGTTCAGCTCGACCGCGCAGAAAAGAAGAAAGAGCGGTACTCCCAGAGCCAACAGGCGCGTGCGATGAGGTGGAGGGGCCATCCAGCCGAGGACGATGAGACCCAGGAAGCACAGAATGAAGAGCCACCTCGCCCAGAGCGGGATCCGTTTCACGCGGCCCTGCCTCAAAGCTCCCCTGAGGGCGGCCTGATCGGCAGCCCATTCTCCGCGGCGGAAGAAATGCATATAAAGGAACTGACCGACACTCGAGATCGCGACGAAGACGAAATCGTCCAGGAGGTAGCCGCCATGCCTCTCTTCGAATGCCCGGAAAGCGGACACGTGCGCCAAAGGCCTGTAGAAAATGACGAGCAAGCAGCCCGCCATGAATAAGACGAATTGGGCCCAATGACCCCGGCTGCGCGGCCGGCGTCGCCAATGAAAAGGCGCCTCACTACGCCGTCGTCGACCATCCTTCATGGGTGCCCCGGTTTGCGAAAATCAGGTCACAGAGTAACCTATAGGTTACACGTCCGCAACTATCCGGACCATTGCGCGCACCAGCGCGAGATGTGATGCTCCGCGGCGGATGCGACCCGCATCCGATCGAACGGGGAGCGAGCCGGTGCGGATTCACGACACGATAACGATAGCCGCGGGTATGGCGCTGATCTTTTTTGCCGGGACGTTTCCCGGCGCGGCGCAAGCTGCCGCTCAGCGGGATGCGGCTGTGTATCGAGCGGTCGAGGCGAGCCGCCCGAGCGTGATCGCGCTCCTCAAGAGCATCGTCAATGTGGACTCCGGTTCCGGAGACATTGCCGGCGGCAAGCGCGTGGAATCGATTCTGTCCGTGCCCCTGCGAGCGGCGGGTGCGCAGATACGCACCGTGCCCGCCGAAGTGAGCGGGGTGGCGCCGAATCTGGTCGCCGTATTTCACGGCAGCGGCAAGGCCAGGATACTCATCATCGCTCACGTCGACACCGTGTTCGGTCCCGGCACGGTGGCGAAGCGGCCCTTCCGTATCGCAGGCGACCGCGCCTATGGGCCTGGCGTGGGCGATGAGAAAGGCGGCGACGTCAATGCCGTCACCGCGCTCAAGATCCTGCACCAGCTCGGATTCAAAGATTACGCCACGATCACATTCATGCTCGACGGCAGCGAGGAGTTGGGCTCGCCGGGCTCCACCAAGCTGATCGAGAGTTTGGCACGGCAGAGCGATGTCGAATTCAACATGGAGCCGGGAGACCCGCCGGATGCACTCACCGTCTGGCGCAAGGGTTCCGGGGATGTCGTCGTCCAGGTCCGGGGGAGCGCGGCGCACGCGGGCATGGCGCCGCAGAACGGTCGCAATGCCGCCATGGAGCTGGTCCATCAGATCGGGGCGCTGCAGGGCAAGTTTCCGCAGAGCGGGGACGGCACCACCGTCAACCTGACGGTGATTCGCGCCGGCGACCGCACCAACATCATTCCCGATCTGGCGGAGGCGACTTTTGACGTCCGCTTCAGAAATCCGGGCGATTTTCCCGGAATCGTCAGTCGCATGAAGGCCTCGCTCGCACCCACGAGCGTGCCGGACACGGTCGTGGAGATAGCGTCCCAAGGCTCCGCGTACCCGCCGCTCATCGACAATGCTGAGGTGCAGGCTCTCGGACATCGCGCCCAGGCGATCTATGCCGAGCTCGGCAAGACTGTCGCCCTCTCCGGCAATGGAGGCGCTTCGGAGTCGGCGGTGGCCATGTCGGTCGGCACGCCCGCGCTCGATGGTCTGGGCTACGTTGGAGCGGCCTTCCACACCGACCACGAGTGGATCGATGTCGGGAGCATCACGCCTCGGCTTTATCTCTTCACCCGGCTGCTGATGGAGACGGGCCAGTCACCGCCTTCGAAGTAGAGGCAGAGCCGACGTGCCGCATGATCTGAGAATCGCCGCCGCACAATTCGAGAATCGCAGCGGCGACAAAGCGTTCAATCTCGCTGCGATCGCGGATCTCTCGGCACAGGCGGCGGGCTCGGGCGCCGACGTGGTCGCCTTTCATGAGTGCTCGATCACCGGATACAGCTTCGCACGGCGGCTGTCGCGGGAGCAGCTCTGGGACCTGGCCGAGGTCATCCCCGGCGGGGCCAGCATCGAAGCGCTCACCAACATCGCCCGCCGCCATGGCGTCGCCATCCTCGCGGGACTCTTCGAGCGGGGAGACGACGGTGAGGTATACAAAGCCCAGGTTTGCGTCGATAAGGACGGTGTCGTCGCAAAGCACCGGAAAATCCATCCCTTCATCAGTCCCCACATCAGGCCCGGAAACGCATACACCGTTTTCGAGCTGCGCGGCTGGAACTGTGGGATCCTGATCTGCTACGACAACAATATCGTGGAGAATGTGCGCGCCACCGCACTCCTCGGTGCCGAGATCATCTTCATGCCGCACGTGACCATGTGCACGCCGTCGACACGGCCCGGCGCCGGCTATGTCGATCCCGCGCTTTGGCTGAATCGGGAGAGCGATCCGACCTCTCTGCGCGCCGAGTTCGATGGCCTCAAGGGCCGAGCCTGGCTGATGAAGTGGCTGCCGGCACGGGCCTACGACAATGGTATCTATGTCGTGTTCTCGAACCCCATCGGCATGGATGACGATCAGCTCAAGAACGGCTGCTCGATGGTGGTCGATCCGTTCGGCGATGTGATTGCCGAATGCCGCAGGCTGGACAATGAGGTTGCCATCGCGACCTGCAGCCAGCAGAAGATCGCGATGTCGGGTGGCCACCGGTACCGCGAAGCTCGTAAGCCTGAGCTGTACCGGCACATCCTTGGCGCGGAACACCGCTCGAAGCAAACGGTGCCCTGGATGTCGATGGCGGGACCGCGTGGGCGAGGCGGGAGCTGACCTCCCGCCTCGGCCCGCGCGAATCGATTCTTTACGCTCCCGCCGACTTCGTCTGCATCTGCTGCACCATCTCGAGCGCCTTTGCGACGTGCTCAGCGGGTGTGACCTTGCTGATCACACTGACGATCTTGCCGTCCCGCGAGATGACGAAAGTCGTCCTGTCCGCGAAACCATGACCGATCTCGACGCCGCGCACATCTTTGAGGCCCGCACGTCCCGCATGGACGTCGACCTCGTAGGCCTTGGAGATCGCGCCGCCCACATCCGAGGCCGTGGGAAACTTGCCCGCGCAATACTTGGGGTCGGCGGAGAAGTCATTGAGCCGCTGGATACTGTCGAGCGACACACCGATGATCGTCGCGCCCGCACTCGCGAACTTCTCGCTGTCCTGCGCAAAGGTGTGCGCCTCGATGTCGCAGCCGCCCGTATAGGCGGAGGGGTAGAAGTAGACGACCACAGGGCCTTTTTTCAGCGCCTTCTTGAGCGAGAACTGGAACGTCTTGCCTGCAAGAGAAGCTTGCGCCGTGAACCGGGGAGCCGAATCGCCCTCCTTCAGGGCAGCCATCGCGGGCAGGGTCGCGAGGCTCATCAGGAGCGTACCGAGCAGCAAACGTTTCATGTCGAACACCTCGATTGAAGTCGCCGTACCGTTGTTCGCACGAGCCGCCTTCCGCGGCTGGGAGCGGGCGCATATTGTATAAGAATGCCGTGGATTCGCCGATCCTCTCGTTGATTTGGCCGCCTGGAGAGGGTCTTTGGAACCCGAAGCCTGAAAGAGGGAACTTACCTGGTCCCTGGTGGTGTTCTAGCCCTCGCCCTCTACAAACCTGATATCCCGCTCGGCGTCGTCGCCGAGCGCGGCGAGCGCGGCCCGGTATGCGGGACTGTCGTAAGCGGCTCTCGCCTTTTCGAGGTCATCGAACTCGATGATGACCGTACGCTGTACGATTCCGGCTTCGCGCACACCGGCGGGCATGCCTCGGACCAACGCGCGTCCACCAGCCGCCTGGATGGCCGGGCCCGCGAGCTTGGCGTACGCCACGAGGGAATCGGGCCTTCTCACCTCGCGATAACAGACGACCCAGTATGCTTTAGCCATCGATCGTTAGCCTACGGATTTGCTCCTGAACAGCGATCGATTATACCCTCGGGGTAACGAGGGCCGAGTCGTACGAGACCGCACGTGAGCCGGAACCTGAAGAGACAGCCTGGAGGTCAGGTCCGGAAATACAAAACCTATCGCAAGATGCCCTGGCGCAACGGGAGAGGGTTCACCCTCGAGATCGCGCGAGAGCCGACCTTCGGTGAGGACTTTGCCTGGCGTTTGAGCCTCGCCGACATCGATCGAGGCGGCGAGTTCTCCTCCTACCCGGGTTACCGCCGGGCGCTGGTTCTGGTCTCCGGAAACAGCCTGCAACTGCGATTCCGGGGACACGGCAACCGCTTCCTCGACCCGTCGCGCCGCGGCGCGAGGTTCGAGGGAGACTGGCAAACCCACTGCGCAGTCCCGCAGGGACGTTGTACGGATCTCAGCCTGATCGTCCGCCGGGGACGAGCCACCTCGCCTGCATCCGTGGTTCGCGCGCCGAAAATCCTGCGCGTCAAATCGAGCGCGCGGGTGGTCATCGGCAGAAATCTTTACGGAGCCCTGTTTGTCCTCGACGGATCGGTGGCGGTGACCGAATCGGCTCGCACCCGGCCTCGCGTCGTGTATGCCCGGGACACCCTTCTCATCACAGCCGGCGCGCAACGGACTTCGCGGCTCCGCAACCTCGGGCAGTCCGCAGCGCTGCTCGTCTTCCTGTGTTGGCGCCCGGGCCGAGCGTGTGCGTCGCCGCGCTAAGGCCGCGCGGCGGTCATCACGATTTCGACCCGGTACGCCGATGAGGCCAGCGGCGCCCCGACTGTCGCCCGCGTAGGTGCGCAGCCGGGTGCGATCCATGCCTCCCAGGCAGCGTTCATTTCGTTGAACGTGCTCATGTCAGTCAGGTAGACCGTCGCCGCGAGCACGTGTCGCTTATCCGTGCCGGCTTCCGCGAGCAAGCTGTCGATGGTCGCAAGAATCTGCCGCGTTTGACCCGCCGTATCGGCCGAGGTATCGGATGCGACCTGGCCGGCCAGATAGACCGTATTGCCGTGCACGACGGCCTGCGACATGCGGGAACCGGATTTTATACGCGTAACCACTTCGTTGCTCCTGTACAGCGGAAAATTCGCAATCGTCTACGCGTAGTGTAGTACGAGCGAAGTCTCCTTGCGGAGACCGACGCGGGATTGGCATGATGTTATCGCTCCCATTGAAGCCGACCGTCTCATCATGAGCAGATTCGCATGCCTTCTTTTTTTCGTGGCGCCGGTAGTAATCGCCCTGGGGCAGTCCCCCGCCCAGGCGCATTCCGCGCCGCGGAGCATCGTCGCCGACATGAGGGACATTGCCGGAACACGTGACCTCTTCTGGCAGGATTGTGTGGGCGCGGATCACGGTCCGCTGATGCTGCGCAGCACCAATGAGGCACAGCTGCGCATGATCCATCGGGAGACAGGATTCAAATACGTCCGGTTCCACGGCATCTTTACCCATACCCACGTATACCGCGAAGTGGACGGCAAGGCGGTCTACGATTTTTCCGAGATCGACGCGATCTACGAGGCCGTCCTGCGCGCCGGCATGAAGCCTTTCGTCGAAATAAGCTTCATGCCGAGCTCGCTGGCGACGGGTCGCAAGACCATCTTCTACTACACGGCGAACGGCTCACCGCCAAAGGACTACGGGAAGTGGTCGGACCTGGTCACCGCGTTCATCCGTAATCTCGAGTCGAGGTTCGGCAAGGCAGAGGTGGAGAGCTGGCGCTTCGAGGTATGGAACGAGCCCAATCTGGATGGCTTCTGGACGCACGGCGATCAAGCGGCCTATTTTCACCTCTATGATGTCACGGCGCGGGCTGTCAAGGACGTCGATCCCGCTCTCCAGGTGGGTGGTCCCGCCACGGCGGGCGCCGCCTGGATTCCTGAATTTCTCACACATGCTCGCACTGCGAGAGTGCCCGTCGACTTCATCACCACCCATACGTACGGGGTCAACGGAGGCTTTCTCGATGCAAAAGGCCAGGCGGATGTCGAGCTGGCGCGGGACGCCCGCGCCATCGTCAGCGATGTCTGGAAGGTGCGCCGGCAGGTAGACGACGCGGGGCGAGCGCGGCTTCCAGTCTATTTCACGGAATGGAGCACGAGTTACAACCCTCGGGATCCCGTCCACGACGCCTACCTCAGCGCCGCATATATCCTGGAGAAGTTGAAACGGGTGCAGGGTGCGGTCCAGGCGATGAGCTATTGGACCTACAGCGACCTCTTCGAGGAGGCCGGTCCACCGCCCTCCTCCTTCCACGGTGGGTTCGGCCTCGTCAACCGCGAAGGCATCCGCAAGAGCGCGTTCTTCGCCTACAAATATCTCGACGAGCTCGGACCCGATGTGCTGCGGGACAGCGATCCGGAGTCCTGGCTGACCCGCAGCGGCGGCAGCTTCGCCGGCCTGATCTGGAATTATGCGCCACCTCGGCAGACCGTCGGCGATCGCTCCTATTTTCGCGAGCTGCATCCGGCCAGACCGCTGCCGCCGGTCAACCTCGAGGTCTCCGATCTGCGCCCAGGCACTTACACCTTGACGATATTCCGCACGGGCTACGGCGCCAACGATGCCTACTCCCAATACATCCGGTGGGGTCTGCCGACCGACCTCACCCGTAGGCGGATCGCGCTATTGCAGCAGCTCACTCGCGACACGCCGGAGACGAGCATCACGATCCACATCGGCGCAAAGGGCGAATTCGATCGGCAGATCCCCATGCGTACCAACGATGTCGTGCTCATCAAGTTGAGCGAGGCACGCTGATACGACACCTCACCAGCGAAGCCGCACCACCCGCGCCAGAGCCACGACCCCGTACGCCATGATCGCCAGGATGACTCCCGACGTGGCCAACAAGAGGCCGTACAGCGGACCATGCGGGGAAACCGAGAAATACAGCCATGACGGAAGCGCCGCCAGCACATCGAGCGCGTAATGCGAAGCGATGCTCCAGCGCAGCCCGAAGCTCACGCGGACGTAGGCAAGCACGATGCCCGCCAGAAATTGCGGCGCTACCAGTGCGAATCCCCACCAGGCAAAGCTGTTGGTGTAAAGCACGGTGTGCCCGGCCCCGAATACGCCGCACGAGATCCAGAATATCCAGCCGGCTCGGCGCTGAAAAAGCCTGATTACCGCGTCCCGCCGGTAGCGATATAGCAGCAGGCTGACCGCCCCGGCCCCCAGTACGACCCAGGATGCGTGGAGGTACCCGGTCAAAGCCGCGGCCGGCGATGCCGGGATGGTGACCCGGACGAGGTTGTTCCGGATCAATACGAAGACATAGGCGGGAAAAAACGCGAGCCCCGTGAACACTAATTTCGGGGCTGAAGAAAGGAATGCCCGAAACCCCAACTCTTCCAACGCCGGCGCGGGAAGCATCATGGTGACCGCCACCCACGACGGACGACGCAGCACTTCCATCCACGCACTGTGGGCCGGCACGCTCCAATGGAAGGTATGCACCAGAAATGAATCGAGCCCGCTACCCAGGACCGCAACCACGACCAGCAGACCCACCCATCCGACCCAATCCCACAGAATCAGGCGAGTGGGGGCTGAAGAGGCGAAGGCGGGACGACGAAGAAAACTCAGCAGGGGCCGATGATGCATGCGGCCCGACTATATGCCGAATCGGCGAGGCAGTCTCGCTACCCGGATCCGGACGCCGTCACTTCCCGCGTGCTTTCGCCATCTGGTCGATGGCCCGGGCCATGCCGGCGGTGATGCCAAAGATGTTGCGTCTCGCCCGCGGGGAAAGCGCGCACCAGTCTTCGAGACATCCTATGCCCGCCGCCATCAGGCGGTCGAGCAGGTACTGATCGCTGAATGCCGGCGAATCCTGATCGTCGATCTCCTGATAACGCAGATTTCTGATCATGACGATGCCCTCACTGCCTCTTCGCCGACCCTGACATATCGCAGTAGGCCGGACAGTGACCGTCATCGCATGTCGTTTGCGGATTGCAATCCCTGATTTTACTTATTCCGAGGGACGCGTGAATCTGTCGATTCCAACACGACACTACTGGCCGCGTACGGAAGCCGGATCGATCGGCGCGCAGTCCGTCCGACCGGACATCACGCAGTCCTGCAACCGGGCCGCGCGGCCCAGCTTGCGGATCAGGAACATCCCGCCGAGCACGAGCAGCAGCGCGATGAGCAGTCCCGTGAGAGCGAGCCAGCGCGGGTCGGGGGAGCGCGGATTTCCCTCCTCGTCCGTCCTGTGCGGCATGAGGTACAGCCGCGGCCCGCTGAAGAATCCCGTCAGTATGCGTAAGCTCGACATACCACGTCAGAGCAGATTCTTGTGGAACCGACCCGCCTTCATGATGGCCGACAGGTACCGTCCCTGATGCTGCAGGAGATCCAGGTTGGCTACCGGGTCGCCGTCCACCAGCAGCAGGTCGGCGATGGCGCCGGGCTCGATGATGCCGAGCCGATCCGCCATGCGGACGATCTCCGCGCCGATGACAGTCGCCGAGCGGATGGTCTCGAGCGGGCTCACGACCTCTGCACGGAGCAGAAACTCTCGCGACTGCTCCTCCTGCAGCTGGCCCAGGAGATCACTGCCGAATCCGACTTTGATGCCCGCTTTGCGGCAGATCTCCAGTGACTCGAATCCCCCTCGCAGCACCAGCTCGTTTTTCGCGAGTTTTTCCGCGCTCATGCCAAATTGTCCGGCGCGCTCTTTCATTACGACGTACGCGACGAGATTGGCGACGAGGTAGCCCTGCCTGTCGGACAGGAGCTGCGCGGCGCTCGCATCGATGAGATTGCCGTGCTCGATCGTACGCACGCCCTGCCCCACCGCGCGGGTGATCGCTTCCGACGTATACGCGTGCGCCAGCACGTAGCGCTTGAAGGCAACAGCTTCTTCCACGGCCACCGCGATCTCGGGGATGGAAAACTG
>Ga0134128_10012406_pt1 | contig 10163 bp, 8 predicted proteins | sample KB31754_FD_96462 | JGI IMG/M metagenome (GOLD analysis project Ga0134128, IMG submission 96462) | Terrestrial soil microbial communities with excess Nitrogen fertilizer from Kellogg Biological Station, Michigan, USA - KB3-175-4 | ecosystem: Environmental > Terrestrial > Soil > Unclassified ...
CGCGTCAGCTTGATGTTGAGATGCTTGGGCCCGGTCTGGTCGGCGGTGATGAAGGGCAGGTTGACTTCGGTCTGCATCGACGAGCTGAGCTCGATCTTGGCCTTCTCCGCCGCCTCCTTGAGGCGCTGCAAAGCGAGCCGATCGTTGCGCAGGTCGATGCCCTGCTCCTTTTTGAACTCGTCGGCCAGATAGTCGATGATGCGCTTGTCGAAATCCTCGCCGCCCAGGAAGGTGTCGCCGTTGGTCGCCTTGACCTCGAAGACGCCGTCGCCGATCTCCAGCACGGAGACGTCGAAGGTGCCGCCGCCCAGGTCATAGACCGCGATGATGCCGCTGCCCTTTTTCTCCAGGCCGTAGGCGAGCGCGGCCGCCGTCGGCTCGTTGATGATGCGCAACACCTCGAGGCCGGCGATCTTGCCGGCATCCTTGGTCGCCTGGCGCTGGCTGTCGTTGAAATAGGCGGGAACGGTGATGACCGCCTCGGTCACCGGCTCGCCGAGATAGGCCTCGGCGGTCTCCTTCATCTTCTGCAGGATGAAGGCGCTGATCTGCGACGGCGCGTATTTCTTGCCGCGGCTCTGCACCCAGGCGTCGCCATTGTCGCCCTGGATGATCTTGAAGGGGACGAGATCCATCTCCTTCTTGACCATCGGGTCGCTCATGCGCCGGCCGATGAGCCGCTTGATGCCGTAGAACGTATTCTCGGGGTTGGTCACCCCCTGGCGCTTCGCCGGCTGGCCGACCAGGCGCTCGCCGCTTTCCGTGAAGGCGACCATCGAGGGCGTGGTGCGCATGCCCTCGGCGTTCTCGATCACCTTCGCGCTCTTGCCTTCCATCACGGCGACGCAGGAATTCGTCGTGCCGAGATCGATACCGATAACCTTCGCCATAGCCACCTCTTCTTGAGCAGGGTTCTCGCAGCCCCCGAAGGCACTGCGTCCAACCCCCTAGGAATGTCCCGGACACCAATCCCCTGTGTCGGGCAGGGTCTATATATGAAGGCGGCCCGCGCCCTACAACGGCGAAGACCGACCCACACCGAAATGTCACACTCGGATATGGGGAGACAGGGCATGCCCGTACAAGATGCGGGAGGGCCGCGGCGCTCACGCCGCCGTCGGATCGACGCGCCGGACGGTCACCGACAGGCGGCTGCCATCGGCGGTGACCGGCGCCAGCGTCGGCAGCAGGCGGTCGATGCCGTGATAGGCCAGACGTGCCGGCCCGCTCATCACCACCACGTCGCCGCTGTCGATGGCGACCCGCTCCACCCGGTCCTTGCGGGTCGCGCCGCCGGACAGGAACACGGCGCTGGCGCCGAGCGACAGGGTGACGATGGGCTGGGCGCGGTCGCGCTCATCCTGGTCGCGATGGAGGCCCAGCCGTCCCGTTCCGGGTGAGTAGCGGTTGACGAGATAGCATTGCGGCTGGAATGCCGCAGCCGCGCGGGCGCCGAGTGCGGCATCGACCGCCTCGGCGACCGCGGCGGCCAGCGCCGGCGGCGGCGCCGGCCAGCGCGCGCCGGTCGAGGGATGGCAGCGCGCATAGCGATAGCCGTCGCGGTCCGACAGCCAGCCCCACTCGCCGGCATTGGTCATCTGGACGCGGAACGGCCGGCCATCGGCCATGACCGGCGTGATGAACGGGGCGAGGCGCGCCACCGCGTGGCAGGCCTCGACCAGCCGTGCCTGCGCGGCGCGGTCGAGGAAGCGCCGCAACAGCAGGAAGCCGTTCACCCGGTCGATGTCCGCGAGCGCTTTCGGCGGGTTGGCGCCAATGGCTTGGCGAGAGGAGATCGGCATGGCCTCGACTTGCTGCGCGGCGACCGGCTTGTCAACGCCGCGGTGCGCGCCAGCTAGGTCCGCGTGGCGACCGGGCGGCCGGCGGGGCGAGCGAGCAGGAGCGCCCCCATCAGCAGCAGGCCGGCGCAAGACAATGCCCCCAGCAGACCGCCATAGCCCACGGCGGCAATGACATAGGTACCGAACCAAGGCGTCAGCAGGATGCCGGCACTGAACATGGCGTTGAACAGAGCGATGGGGGTCGTCCGCTGCTGCGGATCGAACTGCTCGGCGACCCAGACGCTGAGCACCGGGTAGGCGACGCTATAGCCGAGGCCGAAGACGATGCCCGCCAGCATCACGGGCACGATACCGATGGCGCTGGCGACCACCAGATAGCTCGTTGCCATCGCGCCCAACCCGACGGCGACCACGCGCCGCCGCGTCCACGTCTCGAAATACCGCACCAGCGTGAAACGCGCCGCAAACAGCACGACGGTGAAGCTCGTGAAGAAGAAGCCGAGCGGGACCGCCTTCGCCTTCAGCACCGATGCCATGTAGGAGGGGATGAGGCCATAGATCGCACCCACCACCATGATGGCGATGAGCGGCTGCCGGAGGCCCGGCAGCAGCGCCGTCTGCAGCAACGGCAGCTGACCGCGCGCGCGCTCCGCGCGCTCGTCGGTCAAGGCCAGAGTGAGCAACGCCGCGATGATGCCGGGACCGGCGCCGACGACGAAGAAAAGGTGGTCACCGAAAGCGTCGAGATAGGCCTCGGCCAGCGGCGGGCCGACGGCGTTGGGCAGGGGGACCATGCTGGCGTAGATGCCGAACAGGTAGACGAAGCGCTCCTTGGTCAGCTTGCCCTTGGCGAAGGTCATCGCCGTCGGCATGAACAGGCCATAGCCGCCGCCCTGCAGCAGGCGCGACAGCACCGCGGTCGGGTAGTCGCCGATAGTGAGCTGATAGCTGAGATGGCCGGCGATCAGCAGGACGATGCCGAGCCGCAAGGTCGCGAGGTTGCCGAGCCGCGCCGCGAGCGGCGCCGCCACCAGCATGAAGACGATCACGGCAACGCCATAAACGGAGAGCACGATGCCGATCTGCGTCAGCGGCAGACCGTGACGCTCCATCACCCGCGCCAGCAGCGCGGTCTGCGACACCGTGGTGAAGCACAGGAAGGTCGCCAGCGACAGGAGCCAGAATTCGACGCCGGCACCGTGATCGCGGAATCCCTGCAATCGGCCCCCCGTCAATCGCCGTCGGCGAGCGAGAGTGCCGCCGCGGCGCTCTCGTGCGGCGGCGGCACCGCGCCCAGCATCGATTCGATGAGCGAGAACAGGCTGCCGCTGACCTGGTTATAGGTCGCGACGATGACCTGCTCGATCGCCTGGTCGGGAGTGCGCGGCATCGTCTGGTGCCAGCGGCCGGCCGGGACCACGAGGAAACCGCCAGGCCCGGTGACGTGCTCCTTGCCGTCGATCACGGTCACCGTCTCGCCTTTGATGCGGTAGATGATCTCGATGAACTTGTGCACTTCGTGCGGCAACTGGGCACCGGCGGCGATCGTCGAATAGAACATGCCGACATCGCGCGTCTCGAACATCTTGCGGATGCGATGGATCGGACCATGGTGAGCGACGACCATGGCAGGCTTGTCGGCAACGCGCTGCAGCTCAATGCTCATATTCATACTCCATCAACTCGTCGTCGCGAACCAGGAAGTCGAGGATTTCCTGCTCCAGCCGCCGCGGCTCACTCACCCGCACATTGTGGCCGCAGCCCGGGATCACAGTCACGGAGCTGCGCGGGAAGAGCTCCACCATTTCCCGAATGAATTGCGGCGGCGTCAGGAAATCGTACTCGCCCTGCACGAAATGCGTGCGCGTGGCGATCGGCTTCAGGCGCGAGCGAGCCGCGTGGTCGGGATCGTAAGAGGCAACGATGGCGGCGATATTCGCGCCGAGGCCGCGCCGCGTGTGCGTTGCTGCCAGCAGCTTGGCATAGCGCGCGAAGAAATCCGGGTCGCGCGAGAAATAGCCGGGATTGAAGGCCCACGGCACGAAGGTCTCGACGAAAGGCAGGAGGTCGTGCGGCGGCGAGCTTTCGAGCGCGTGAAGCCACGACTTGAAGATCGCACGATAGCGCGGCGCCAGCTTCTCATTGCTGGCGCCGATCAGCACCAGTCGCAGCGGTTGGTCAGGCTGGGTCTGGGTGAAATCGGCCAGGATGCGCGCGCCCATCGACAGGCCGACACCGACGAACTGCCCGATGCGCAGATGCGCTAGCAGCTGGGCGAGGTCGCGCACATGGCGCTCGGTCCGATAGCCGTCGCCGCCCTCCTCGACCATCCCCTGGTTGCGCAGGTTGTAGGTGACGACGCGGAAATAAGGAGCCAGCACGCCGGCGGTACTGCTCCAGCCGTCCTTGGTGTCGGGCAGCCCGTTGACCAGGACCAGCGGCAAGCCCTCGCCACGGACGTCGTATGCCAGGGCGACACCGTCATCGGTCCTAAACATTGGCCGGACCGAAGCTGTTGAAGAAGGCCCCGGGAAGCTGCTCCAGGCCGAAGAAGAGCAGCGCTTCCGCACCCCCACCGCCGGCGGCGAGCGTGCACATCTGTCCCTCTTGCACCACGGCGTAGCTGCCCCGCTCGACAATTGTTTCCTCGCCGTCCTCGGTCAGCACGACCCTGCCGTCGAGGCATAGGATGACGCTCACGATCTGCTCGTGGCCGATGCTGACCGGCTGATCGCCATGCAGCGCGAGGTGGAAAAGTCCCGTCTCTTCGCTTTCGAAGATGCGGCGCAGCGCCGCGTCCGACGATACTCGACAAAGCAGTGAAGACTGTTCGCGAGTATCGCCGCCGATCACCTCCCTCATTGCCTGTCCTCTCCTAGAAGTTCACGCGGCGACGCGCAGTTTCTCCGCGAGCGGCGCGATCGCGCAGATGTTGCCGGCACAGATCCGCTCCTGGTCCTCGGTCCGCAGCTTGAGCAGCTCGATCTTGCGCAGCTCGGCGCCGACATGGTGCACTGGGCCCTCGGAGCCGAAGACGAGGCGGCCCGCGCCGACACGGCGCACCGCTTCCTGAATGGCGACGAAGGACCCGACGGAGGTCTCCAGGTAGACGTTCTCGCGGCGGCTCGCCAGCTGGATCGCGGACAGGTCGGTCGACGCGAAGCCCATGTGGCCGAGGATGAGCTTGAGCTTGCCGAAATCCTTGAGCAACAGCTCGAGCGCATCGAGCGACGCATCGCCGCTCAGCACGATGTGCGTGTAGAGCGGCAGGTCGCGGCTGACGAGGTACTCGCAGAGCTCCTTGACCTCGGACGTCAGAAAAGAGACGCGGTTCACCAGGGGATTGAGCTTGAAGCCGACGAAGCCTTGCTCCACCGCCTCGTCCCAATCGTCCTGCATGTGGTAAGCAGGATCGACGTGGAAGAAGCCGGAGAACGAGCGCGCATGGCGGCTGAACACGCTGCGCACGAAGTCATTGTCCGGGGCGCTTGTGGTCAGCGCTTGGCGCCCACGCAAGAAATCGCCGAACCCCAACAGCGGAATCATGCCGCCCGGCACCAGGATGGTGTGGTCGACTTTGGCGTCGGCCATGTAGCCGAGCGCGATATCGACACCTTGCTCGGACGGAAGGATGTGGCAATGCGCATCGATGATCATCGGCTCTTCCTCAAATCGACAGGGGCTGCCCGGTGCCCGAGCGGAGCTGGGCGCTATCGATAACGTTGATCTGCAGCTCGGCCGCCTGCTCGGCGGCAGCAAGCCCGCGCAAGTCGGTGAAGCGCCCGCTCTTTTTCTTGGGGATGCCGAGCTTGTCGGCGAGCCCGCCTTGCGGCCGCACCTCGACATCCGCGACAAGCGCCAATTCCTCGCGCAGGGACGACTGGACGCTGCGCGCAATATCGTCCGGCGCCGTGAGCGAGCCCCAGGCGCGCTCGAGAATTAGCTTGAGCGTGCCGTCCGGCCGAATGACGAAGAGATATTCGTGGCCGACGTCGGCGTTGCCATAGACCACGTTCTCGACATCCATCGGGAACACCTCAGCGTCCCCCTGCACATAGGCATCGCTGACGCGACCACGGATGATGTAGGCGGGCGTTGCTTGACCGCAGCCGCACTTGCCGCGCAGCCGGCGTGCGATATCGCCGGTGCGATAGCGCACGATGGGAGCGTGATTGCGGCGCAGCGTGGTGAAGACCACCTCACCCCAACCGTCGTCGCCGGCACCGCGCGGCAGCAAAGTCTCCGGATCGATGATCTCGGTATAGAGAAAGGGCGAGGGCGGCTCGTGATAGCGGCCGAGCGCGCAGGTCTGCAGTCCGGAGTCGACTTCGGTCAGGCCGTAATGGCCATAAATCTCCGCGCCATCCCACAACGCCTGCATGCGCGCCCACTTGCCGGCTGACATCGCCTCGCCGAGGTAGAAGAGCTTGACGATCTTGGTGTCCTCCGGCGCGATGCCGCGCTCACGGAGCGCATCGCCAAATCGCAGAATCTCGAAGGGGCGGCTGAACAGCGCCTCAGGCTCGAGACGCAGGAGCAGGTCGAGCGTCTTTTCCGGCGGACAGATGGTCGAGCGGACGCCGCAAGGGATGACGGTGATCCCGGCATAGGGCAACGCCATTTGGAAACGAATGCCCGTCGGGTTCATCTCGAAGGCAAGCGCGACGATGGCGCGGCGCACGCGATCCTTGCGCAGGTTCATCCAGCGGTCGAGGAATTCGCCGAAACTCTTCGCCTTCTCGGCAGAGAGGTCGGGAAAGCCCGGCAGGAACGTTCCGCTCGTACCGGTCGACTCGTAATAGGCGGCAGCCGGCGGCCCACCGTCGCATACGGAGCCGAACGGCGCCACTTCGAGGAGCTCGCTGCGTGTCGTGAACGGCAGCGCGGCGATATCCTCGAGGCCGCGGATGCGCTCTACCTCGAGCCGCTCGAGCTTGCGGCGGTAGAAAGGCGATCGGGCGCGGACATGCCTCAGTATCTCGACGAGATTGGAGGAGCGCTGCCGCGCGAGATCGTCTAGTAGGTCACCAACCATTCTTGGGGCCTGTTGTCGTCGAGCATGGCGGATTTGACGGTCCGCACATTGGCGAATTTGCTCTGGTCGAGAAGCGCCGCTTGAGCACCGCCAACGCGCACCAGTTCGACATCGATCCTGGGCCAGATCTCGGCGCGCAACGCCCCTTCGATCTCGTCGCGCAGCCCCGGCCGGTTCGGATCGTCGACATCGGCCGTGACCGTCACCTTGATCTGGTTCCCCTCGCCCTCGATCGGTTCGTAGCGCAGGCGGAAGAGGCCCGTAGTGGTGGTGAAACGGGCGACGACCTCCTCGAAATCGATCGGCAGGCGGAAGCGCTCGCCGAATTGCGCCGCGTCGCGCAGGCGCCCTTTGACGTCGAGCCGCGGCACGCGGCGCCCGCACTCGCAGCGGCCGTAATGCAGCATGCCGAAATCGCCGGTTCGATAGCGGATCTTGGGCGACGCCTCGCGCGTCAGGGTGGTGATCACGATCTCGCCGCCGACGCCGCTGCCGAGTGGCTCGCCGTCGCGCGGATTGATCACCTCGAAGAGGAAGTCGTCCTCGTGGACGTGCATCTCGCCGGCGCGGCAGGTGAAGGTCGTGGCGCCGAACTCCGAGAGGCCGTAAGTGTCGAAGACGGGCACGCCGAAGGTGCTGCGGATCTTGGCCTTGCCGTTGCGCAGCGTCGCCAGGCCACAGAGCTGGATGGCGCGCAGGTGGGCGAACTCGGCCTTCGGGTCCCGCCCTTCCATCTGCAGCAGCGTGCTGTAGACGAGCGGCAGCGAGGTAACCAGCACCGTCGCCTTGAGCTCCTTCATCAGCTCGACGTGCTTGACGTGGCTGCTCAGCATGCTGCCGCTATCGACGGTCACCGCCATGGCACCGGCGGCCAGCGTCGCCTGCATGAAGCCCAGTCCCGAGCTCGTCAGCGCAAAGGGCAGTGCATTGACGACGACGTCGGTGTTGGTGAGCCCGAGATCGGGCGAGAAGCGCCGCGCCACGTCGCGTTCGACGTCGCCGCGCGTGAAGAAGGAGGCGCTCCGCGTGCTGTGGATGGTGTTGCCGCTAGTCCCCGAGGATTCGAAATAGGCAACCGGCGCTTGCGGTCCGACGGCGAGAAAGCCGTTGGGATAGTTGCGGACGACATCCTCCTTGGAGGTGAAAGGCAACCCGAAGAACAGCTCGCGCACGAGCTCCGGCGTCATCGCCTTGCCACGGAAATGCTTGCGGAACAGCCTGCCGTAGAAGAACGTGCGCTCGAATGCCTGGGCGACGCTCTGCGCGAGGAGCTCGCGCTGGCGCGGGCGCGCGTCGAGATACGTCCTGGCATCGGTCTCCGCGACGGATATGGCTTGCCCGGGCGCCGTTTCGCCGCCGATTTCCTCATTCGGGAACTCTTTTATCGGCCAGCCTCGCGGTTCGGCTGTTCTTGCGAGATCGTCCATTGGCAACTCCCTAATTCACAGCATGTCCGCAAAATGCACTCTACACTGATCCGTGGCAGAACCACCATCCCTAATTTCGCCTAACCACTAATTGACACTAGATTATAGTGGCCGGTGGAAGTTCTTCGCCCTGCTCGCGCCATACGTTTGGCAGGGGCGGGCGATAGCGCCGGTTCAGGGAAATAGCCGCCATACGGGAATAATGCAGCTTTAACGTAGTTGTAAGGACTGTCCGATAACTTTTTGGTTGTATTCAGCCGGGACGGCCATGGGGACCAAGCCGGCACACTGAACCGCCAAGAGGGGACGGCGCCACCACCCGGGTCTCACCGCCGGGGCTTCCGCGCCGCGAATGCCGATGATCTTGAAGAGATTGCGCATCTCGTTGCGGCTGATGCTGTTCATCCCGCTGCTGCTGCTCGCGCTCTTTATCAGCCTGTGGATCGGTCTCGATACCCTGAAGCGCAGCCTGATGAGCGACCGCCAGGAGATGACCAAGGAGCTGGTCCAGGTCGCGCAGGGCGTGATCCAGGCGTGGTACGAGAGAGAGAAATCAGGCGCGGTCACCCGCGAGCAAGCGCAGGCAGGGGCGCGTGAGGAGTTGCGCCCCTTCCGCTTCGGCGACGACAACTACTTCTTCATCCAAACCTACACAGGCATCCCGTTCCTCAACCCGAATAAGCCGGACCTCGAGGGCAAGAACCGCTGGGAAGCCACCGACGCCGACGGCATTCATCACATCCAGTTGCAGATCCAGGCCGCCCGTTCCGGCGGCGGGTGGGTGGGCTATCGCTTCCCGCGCCCGGAAGGCCCGAAACCGTTCCCCAAGCTGTCCTATGTCGTTGGCTTCGAGCCGTGGCAATGGGCGTTCGGCACCGGCATCTACATCGATGACATCGACGCCGTCTATTGGCGCACCGCGATCACGTATTTCGCATTCGGCGGCATCATCCTGCTGGCCGCGGGCATGCTGGCCTTCCGCATCGCGCACAGCATCAGCCAGCCGATGTCGACCATTACCGAGCGTATGGCAATGCTGGCCGACGGCGAGCTCGACGTGGAGGTGCCCTTCCTCGGCGAGCCGCATGAGATGGGGCAACTCGCCCGCGCCCTTCACGTCTTCAAGCTCAGCCGCCGCAAGGCCGAGGAGCTGACGGTGGCGCAGCAAAGCGAGCAGGCGTCGAAGCTGGCGCGTCAGGAGCGTCTGGAGCGCCTCATCGGCGACTTCCACCAGCGCACCGCGCGCATCATCGAGGCGGTGGCGCGCGCGGCCGAGGGCGTGCAATCGCATGCGCGCACCCTGGCGCAGATGGCGAAGCACAGCCGCTCCAATGTCGCCGTCGTCAGCCACGCCGCGACCGAGACCACCAACAACGTGCAAGCCGTGGCCGGCGCCGCCGAGGAGCTCTCCGCCGGCGTCGGCGACGTCAACCGCCGCGTCGTCAAATCGACCGACGTCGTCCGCCGCGCCGTCGACGAGACCGACCGCACCAACGCGACGATGCGCGGCCTGGTCGACGCCGCCAAGCGCATCGGCACCATCGTCCAGGTCATTCAGGACATCGCCTCGCAGACCAACCTGCTGGCGCTCAACGCCACCATCGAGGCGGCGCGCGCCGGCGAGGCAGGCAAAGGCTTTGCCGTGGTGGCGAGCGAGGTCAAGTCACTCGCCAATCAGACCACCAAGGCGACCGAGGAGATCGAGACCCAGGTCGGCGCCATCCAGGAAGAGACCGAGCGCGCCGTCGACGCCATCTCCAACATCGGCCGGACCGTCGACGAGATGAGCGAGATCTCCACCGCCATCGCCAGCGCGATGGAGGAGCAGGGCGCCACCACCCAGGAGATCGCGCGCAACATCGGCCAGGTCGCCGACAGCACCAAGGAAGTCTCGGCCAA
>Ga0134128_10012409_pt1 | contig 10162 bp, 8 predicted proteins | sample KB31754_FD_96462 | JGI IMG/M metagenome (GOLD analysis project Ga0134128, IMG submission 96462) | Terrestrial soil microbial communities with excess Nitrogen fertilizer from Kellogg Biological Station, Michigan, USA - KB3-175-4 | ecosystem: Environmental > Terrestrial > Soil > Unclassified ...
CGTAAATATTCGGGCGTCACATCCTCGGCGAGGATGCGGCCGCGAGCGCCGACAATCCTAGATAGGCGCATGACATAGTAGCCGCTGCCTGCGCCGATATCGGCGACGGTTATTCCAGGTTTCACCGCAAGAAGGCGAATGAGTTGCTCCGACTCACCCGCCTTGTCGCGCTCCTTTTCGTCGCGCCAGACGGGGCTCACGATGGCAGCAACCGGCCGACCGGGTTTTGGAAACGCGTTCGCCGGCGCGTGTTTTGCCGCTGTGAGCTCTTGCGCCGCTGCTGATGCGATCAATGCCGCGACAAGAACCGGCGCAATACTTGCTCGCATTATGCTGACCTGAACTTGACCGAACGGACCCTTGCAACGGCACGAGGCCGGGTATGCATTGCGCGCCATTTGTCTGTCCGTTAGAGCCTTTTCAAGCTTCGCCGCAGGTGCTTTAGTTCCAGTGCCGAGCGGCCATTCGGGAGGAATGCATGAACCTCACCGGCATGCTCTACGGATCGCGTCTTCTCCAATACGTCGATTTCCCTGCATCGGAAATACTTGGCCCCGGGGCCGCGGAAGACGAGATCGGCAGCCTCATTGATCGCCACAAGCTCATCTTTATCAAGCCTATCTTCAAGGGAGGCGTCGGCAAGAAGGGGAAATCCGGGCTCATCGGCAAGGCAACGGATCTGAAGACGGCGCTGGCGGAAAAGGAGCGCCTTTATTTCGTCAAGCACCAGCACGGCAATGCAACCGCACATGCCAACGGGGTGACCTTCGAGGCTGGCGTGCCGGCCGAGCACGAGGTTTATTTCGCGATCAGCGATTCGACCGAGTTTCGCGCCCCGACCATGACCATGACGCACATGGGAGGCATGGACATCGAGGAGCTCGAAAAAGAACATGTTGCGCAAGTCCCGTTCGAAGGGCTTACCGGACTCAAGGCCTTCGTGGTCGCCAATGCGCTCAGCGACATCGGCGCCCCCAAGGAGATCATTTCGCCTCTCGTGCAGCACCTGCCGAAGCTGTGGGAGCTCGTACACCATTACGGGATGACCACGCTCGAGCTCAATCCGATTCGCATGCGGCCGGGCCGGGACGGGCGGCTTACGCCGGTCGCCTGCGACTTCAAATGCGGCTTCGACCGGGATGACCCGCGCTGGCAGCGGCTCGACCTGCCCGATCACCTGTTTGCCGCCGATGCGTCCGACTTCGAGCAGGAAGTCAATCAGCTTCGCACGCACCAGGGCCAGTCCGACGTGTTCGTGATCAATCCGAAGGGGACAATCCTTGCGCCAACCTTCGGGGGCGGCGCCAATTCGCTGGTCACGCAGGTTCTGGGCGAGGCCGCAATCATTTCCTCGGACTTCGGCGGGAACCCGCCGTATGAGAAAATGAAGCAGGTTGCGCGCATTTGCTACAAACACTGGCTCAAGCAGACGAACGTGCTCTTCATCATCGGGGGCAAGTCGAACAACACGGATATCTACGAGACATTTCGAGCGATGGGGGACGCGCTGCGCGAGCATTTCAGTCGCAGCGGACGCTCGCCGCTCTACGTGGTCGTGGGCCGCGGCGGACCCAATCTCGTGCGGGGAATGGGCGCGCTCGACGATGTGTGCGACTCGCTCGGCCTGCCTTATCGGTTCTTCGGGTTCGACAGCGCCATCTCCGAAGTCGTGAACTATGCTAAAAAAGTGGACACATGGATGCGCGCGGGCGGCCGCGGCGAGATCGCCGCATCCATGGGATTGCCGATGACCGCCTGAGCTGCATCACTGTGAGGTCGCGTATGTTTCAGAAGGGCGTTTCCGGTTTTCCTTATTACCTCGGCGTTAATTCCCTCGCCGATGTGGCGACCCGCTCCAATCGCGTGTGCGTGCTCAACATCCTCGGCGGCGAATCGAAGCAGGTGACGCCGGTCAGCCATGCATTCTCCGGCGGCAACGTCGTATTCGGCACCTCTCCCGGGCGGCGTGGACAGGTCCTGCCAACACCGGCCGGAGACATTCCCGTCTACAATAATGTCCGCGAGGGGCTCGATGACGGGCTAAGCTTCGACACTGGGGTGGTTTATCTGCCGCCCTCGGGCGTGCGCGACGGCGTCGCCGAGCTCGTTCGCGTAAATCCCGATCTGCGCAAGATCGTCATGATTACCGAAAAAGTGGCGGTGCACGATGCGCGCGAGATCCGCGCCATCGGACAGGCGAACGGCATTGACATATTCGGCGCCAACTGCCTCGGCGTGGCCGACTCCTGGAACCGCGTGCGCATCGGTGGGGCGCTCGGGGGCGACAATCCGGAAGAAGTGCTGCTCAAGGGCTCGATCGCCATCTGCTCCAACTCCGGCGGCTTCACCACGACCATCGCGCAGTATCTCGCCACCGAAGGCTGGGGGACGACTACGCTCGTCTCCTCCGGAAAGGACGTCTACATCCATTACGCCGCACGCGACTTTGCGCACGCCTTCAACAACGATCCGCGCAGCAAGGCTGCCGTCCTGTATGTCGAGCCTGGCGGCTATTACGAGAAGGGGCTCGTTTTCAACAAGCCGGTCGTGGCCTGCATCGTCGGCCGATGGAAGTCCAAGCTGACGCGCGCGGTGGGTCATGCCGGTGCCATGGCGGGCTCGGGCGACAAGGCGGAAGATAAGGAACGCTGGTTCATGGAGACCTTCGGCGTGGACGCGATATTCACGCCGGAGCGGCCGATATTTTCCGGAAAGGGTGCGGTCGTCACCAATATCGCCGATATTCCGGCGGCGCTCACGGCGGTGATGGCACTCAATCAGGTGCAGCCTGACTTCAAGCCGCGCGGCAGCCTCGCCCTCAAGCCGTGGATGGCGAACGATCAGGGGCTGAAGCTGCCGCTTGAGCTTTCAGTGGCCGCAGTCGAAGCCCTTGCGCCCTACAGCAGTCAGATCGAAGCGCTGCGTCGGCAGATCGGGGCCGTCATTCCGCGCCAAGGAATGAAGGACAAGTCCGGCGCCACCGTCATGGATGCCAAGACGCAGGTGACGAGCGTGCATGGACACTCGGTGCTCGATCTCTCTCTCCTGCCGCTGGAAGCCAATTTTGCGCTGCCTCTGGTGCATGAGATCGCCAGCGAAAACGATCGCGCCATGCTCGACATCGCCGTGGCGGCCGAAACCAATCTGGTCGGCGATACCGCGCTCGTATCGGCAGATGCGGCGCGCGACGCCGGTAATTCGCCCAACACGGTCATGGCGGCGGCAGCCGCAATCATCGGCCCGAAGCGCGTGGAGCGTACGCTTGCCTGCGCCGCAAGGCTCATCGACCTGTTTGCACATTCCGGCCTCATGGATGCGCGCGACGAGGATTTCGATTGCCATTCCATCAGCGTGGAAGAGGCGACGCGCGCGCTCTTTGCCGCAACTCCGGCCGAAGCGGCGGACCCACGCCCCGAGGCCATGCTCAAAGCCGTGCACGATCGCGGCGGCCGATCCCTGTTCCTGAAATTTCTGCAATCTCTTGGCGTGCGACCCTCACGCGACGCCATTCTCGCGGCTGTCTCGATGACGATCGCCTGGGGCCCATTGATGCGCAAGCGCATCTCGCGTCTGACCGCGGAGACGCTGCCGTGGTACCTGCGCCTCTACGGCGTGATGATTGGCGCCTCTATTCCGGGCAAGCATCATCAGCACGGCAGCCTGTGCGGCATTTCGCGCGAGGAACGTTTCGGCCATTGGAGCATGGCCGACATGCTCTTTCTCGCACTCACCGGAAAGAAACCGGCCGAATCCGAAGCGCGCCCGCTGCAGATTTTGATCGGGCTGCTCATCTCCAATGGTCCGGGTTCCATTACGGCGCAGGGCGCCAAGGGCGCAGTTGCGGCAGACGGGCCGCAGACCCCCGCGCGCGTGCAGATCAACAAGGCAATGGTCGGTTTCTTGACCCACAGCGGATACAGCCATGGTGGCAATGGCTTCGAGGGGATGGCTTTCCTGATCGAGCAATTCAAGGGCGTCGATCTCAAGGATCCGACCGACCGCAATCACGGAATCGATCTCAAGGCTATGGCCACCCGTTACGCGGAGGCATACCGGGAGGAGAAATCGCAATCGAAAGAGGCGGGGCTTGACGGACCACGCGCGCTGCCTGGCGTGCATCATCCGATCTTCCGGGGCAAACCCGTCAACTATGACCCGCGCGAGCGATTCATTGCCGAGTTTTTGGAGAAACGCGGCGACTACAACATCTTCCACGCTTTCTACCGCGAGCTGGTGCAGGCCCTTTATGACACAGGCGCCACGCGGTACGTGTTCTGCGTCAACGTCGATGCCGTGATCGCGGCCCTGCTGCTTGCGGTCTTATGGAAGGATTACCGCTCGGGCGCGCTCACCGGGAAGGATCTGGAAACCGCAGCGTTCAACGTTTTCCTGTATGGCCGCATGATTGGCGCCGCCGCGGAGATCGACGACCATCTCAATCGCGGCCGTAACATGGATACGCGCACGCCTCAGGAGCAGTGCGCATACGTGGTGTAAATGAGAGTTCAGCGAGGCAGCACTCGCCGCAAGGCAAGTCGGGAGGAAACATGACAACCATGACGGGTTCTGACCGCCGAGAGAAGATCTGGTCGGTTATTCGCGTTTCCAGTGGAAATTTCCTGGAAATGTACGACTTTTTCGTCTTCGGCTACTACGCAACGGCGATCGGAAGAACCTTTTTCCCGACCGGCAGCGAGTTTGCCCAGCTCATGCTCGCTTTCATGACGTTCGGCGCCGGCTTTCTCATGCGTCCGCTGGGAGGCATCTTCCTCGGCGCCTACATCGACCATTACGGCCGCCGCGCCGGACTGATGCTCACGCTCGGCCTTATGGCGGTCGGAACCGTCACGATCGCCCTCGTTCCCGGCTATGCAACGCTAGGTGCGCTGGCCCCGATCATCGTGGTGATCGGTCGATTGATTCAGGGCTTCTCCGCCGGCGTCGAGCTCGGCGGTGTGTCGGTTTATCTGGCCGAGATTGCGACACCGGGCAACAAGGGGTTTTATGTCAGCTGGCAGTCCGGCAGCCAGCAGATCGCGGTTATTTTCGTCGCGCTCCTTGGTGTCCTCCTGAGCCAGATCGTCCCGCCCGAGGACATGCTGGTCTGGGGCTGGCGCATTCCCTTCCTGATCGGATGCCTGATCATTCCGCTCCTCTTCATCCTGCGCACCTCGCTCAAGGAAACCGAGGAATTCGAGCAGCGCCGACAGGCCGCGAGCCATCCAAAACCGCGCGAGATTCTGGTGCGTCTCGCGCAGAATTGGCCGATCGTCATCATCGGCATGCTCCTGGTCACGATGACCACCGTGTCGTTTTACTTCATCACCGCGTATACCCCGACTTTCGGCCGCGAGGTGCTGAAGCTCGGCAATACCGAAAGCCTGATGGTGACGCTCTGCGTAGGGATCTCCAACCTGTTCTGGTTGCCAGTGATGGGCGCGGCTTCCGACCGGGTGGGCCGCAAGCCGGTGCTGCTCACGTTTACAATATTAATGTTGGTGACCGCCTACCCGGCTTTGTCCTGGCTCGTCTCGGCGCCAAGCTTTTCAAGACTGCTTGTGGTCGAGCTTTGGTTTTCTTTCATTTACGCGAGCTACAACGGCGCAATGGTGGTCGCCTTGACCGAGATCGTCCCGGTGCACGTACGCACCGCGGGATTTTCGGTGGCCTACAGTCTCGCGACCGCGATCTTCGGCGGCTTCACACCTGCTGTCGTGACCTATCTGATCCACCTGACCGATAATCGCGCCGTTGCCGGCGCGTGGCTGATGTTTGCAGCCGTTTGCGGGCTTGTGGCAACTGTGCTGGCGTTCCGTACGAGTCCAGCTGCGCAGACTTCCGGCGGCGCAATGAAGCCGGCGGCCCCTTGAAGATCTCTCGGGAGGATTCCATGATTGCACGTCGCGCGCTTCTTAAGGGAGCATCCTTTGCCGTACTTTCGGCCGCCGCTTCGGGCCTTTCGGCTCGCAGCAGCAAGGCCCAGCAGGCACCCTACTCCTCGGGCAGCGAAGCGCCCAAGCTTGCGGCCCCCGCCAATGCCTGTGATTGCCACATGCACATCTATGACGCCCGCTTCCCGGTGGCGCCCAACGCAACGCTGCGTCCGCCGGATGCGCTCGTAACCGATTACAAGTTGCTGCAAAAGCGCATTGGCACCACGCGCAACGTCATTGTGACGCCTTCCACGTATGGGACCGACAATCGAGTCACGCTTGAGGCGATGCAGCAGATCGGCCCGAACGCGCGCGGCGTTGCCGTCGTCGATACAAGCGTCAAGGATGACGAGCTCAAGCGCATGCACGATCTCGGCATTCGCGGCATCCGCTTCAATCTGGTCCAGGCGGGCGCCACGACGGCGGAAATGATTGAGCCGCTGTCAAAGCGTGTGAACGATCTCGGGTGGCACATTCAGATTCACATGAAGGGCGAACAGATTGCCGGCATCGAAGATTTGTTGCTGCGCGTTCCATCGCCGATCGTTTTCGACCACCTCGGTCGTCTCGCACAACCGAATGCCCTCGACAATCCGGGTTTCAAGACGATCAGCAAGCTCATCGACAAGGGCAGGACCTGGGTGAAGCTGTCGGGCGCCTATCAGGACAGCAAGGTCGGTGCGCCGAGCTATTCCGACACGGTGCCGGTTGCGCGCGCCTACATCAAAGCCGCCCCGCAAAGGATGGTGTGGGCGAGCGATTGGCCGCATCCGACGGAAAAGGACAAGCCGGATGATGCGGTGTTGTTCGACCTGTTGGCAGAATGGGCACCCGAGGCCGCGGTGCGCACAGGTATCCTGGTACAAAACCCGGAAACCCTTTACGGCTTCCCGAAGTCGGTGTGACAGCCCAGGGAGCATACTGAAGTAAATATGAGTGACGGGGCTCTGGACCGCCGCAACTTTCTTAAAAGCGCGGTCGTCGGCGGCGCTGCGGCTGCAACACCGGCGCCTTTGCCCGAAACCGCGAAGGCTGAACAAGCAGCGACGGCAAGCGCCGCGGAAGGATATGCATTTTTCAATCTAGCCGAGACGGCCTTCGTCGAAGCGCTCGTGGATCACATGGTGCCTGCAGACGAGCTCAGCCCGAAGGGAACCGATATCGGTATCAATGTCTATATCGATCGGGCGCTTGCGGGAGGGTGGGGCAAGGGCGAGCGTCTTTATATGCAGGGCCCATGGAAAACGGGGACGCCGAGCCAGGGCTATCAGTTGCCGCTCACTCCCGCGCAGCTTTACCGCGCCGGCATTGAAGCGACGAATGCACATTGCCGGAAAACCTACGGCAAGAGCTTCGATCTGATCAGTGATGAACAGCGTGACGAGGTCCTCGGCGCACTGTCGAGCGGCAAACTCGTCTTCGACAATGGGCTCCCGGCGCGCGTCTTCTGGGGCACGGTTTATCAGACCCTAATGGAAGGAATGTTTTCCGACCCGATCTACGGAGGCAATCGCGACAAGGCGGGCTGGCGACTTCTCGGTTTCCCCGGCGCCATTGCGGTCAATCGCGAGAATGTCGCGCGCTTTCGCGACAAGAAATTTCCAGCCGAGCCGCTCGGCATTGCCGACATGAGCTGATCCCGGCGACCGATGGCCACAAAGCTGAAAGAAGTCGATGCGGTTGTCGTCGGCCTCGGCTGGACGGGCGGCATTCTCGGCAAGGAGCTTGCGGAAGCTGGGCTCAAGGTCGTTGCGCTCGAGCGCGGCGCCATGCGCAGCACCGATAAAGACTTCGCGGTGCCCTACATTCGGGACGAGCTGCGCTACGTGGTGCGACACGATCTGATGCAAAACACCGCGCGCGACACGCTCACGATCCGCAACAATCCGTCACAGGAAGCGCTGCCCATGCGGCGGCTGGGCTCGTTTTTGCCGGGAGAGGTGGTCGGCGGCTCGGGTGTGCACTGGAGCGGTCATACCTGGCGTTGGACCGACATGGAATTCAAGGTGCGGTCGCTCTACGAGGAGCGGTACGGCAGGAATTTCATTCCCGCGGACATGACCATTGCGGACTGGGGCATCACGTACGCTGAGCTTGAGCCGTATTACGAGAAGTTCGAACGCGTAGCCGCGGTATCAGGCAAGGCCGGCAATCTCCGCGGCCAGATTGTCCCCGGGGGGAATCCGTTCGAAGGACCGCGGCAGAACGAGTATGCCCTTCCGCCGCTGGCCACCATCCTTTCGGGCGAGATGTTTGCGGCAGCCGCGAAAAACAGCGGCTATCATCCGTTTCCGCGTCCGAGCGCCAACGCCTCTCGCGCCTATACCAATCCGGACGGCGCTCACTTCGGCGCATGCCAGTACTGCGGCTATTGCCAGCGTTTTGGCTGCGAGGCGGACGCCAAAGGCAGCCCGCACATGACGGTGATCCCGATTGCGCTGCGCAATCCGAACTTCGAGCTGCGCACCTATGCCTGGGTCACCAGGGTGCTCAAGGATTCCGACGGCAAGCGCATCACCGGCGTGAGCTACACGAACCTTCTCAATGGCGAGGAATTCGAGCAGCCGGCCGGCATGGTGCTGCTATGCGCCTACGCGCTGAACAACGTGCACCTGATGCTGCTGTCGCGCATCGGCGAGCCGTACGATCCGGTGCCGCAGACTGGCGTCATCGGCAAGAACTACTGTTATCAGACGGGCACCGCCGCAACGTTGTTTTTCGAAGGCCGGCATTTCAACCCGTTCATGAATGCGGGCGGCACGAATGTGACCATCGACGACTACAACACTAACTGGGAATTCGATCGCGCGCCGCATGGCTTTATCGGCGGCTACAACGTATCCGCCGGCTTCAACACGGTCTTGCCCATCGGGTATCGGCCGGTGCCGAGCGGTACGCCGCAATGGGGCAAGGCATGGAAAGCGGCAACCGCCAAATGTACCAGAGCGCGATGAACATCGCGGCAGCGGGAAGTGTGATGGCGAGCCGCTACAACTATTTGGATCTCGATCCGATCTACCGCAATGCGTTCGGGCAGCCCTTGATGCGCATGACTTTCGACTACAAGACGAACGAGCACAGGATTGGCCAGCACGCGGCCAATGTCGTCAACGAGATCGCCCGGGGCATGAACCCAACGAAGCTCAACCCCGCCGTTGCGCGCACGCAGCCCTGGACCGTGGTGCCCTATCAGAGCACTCACAATGTCGGCGGCACGCCCATGGGGAACAATCCGCGCGAGAGCGCGGTCAACAAATATTTGCAGAGCTGGGATTGCCACAATCTGTTCGTGGTGGGCGCCAACGTGTTCCCCCATAATTCCTCCTACAACCCGACCGGACCTGTGGGGGTGCTCGCCTACTGGACCGCGGAAGCGATCAAGAACCGCTATCTGAAAAATCCCGGGCCCCTCGTCCCCGCATGACCAAAACCGCGGTCATTCCGGGGCGCCGCGGAGCGGCTTTCGCATTCGCGGTCGTCGTGGCCGCGCGCCCGTCGGTTGCCGCAGACGCGGTGCGCGGGCAGCAGCTCTATGTGGAATGCATTGCCTGTCATTCCCTCGAGCCGGGCATCCATGGCATCGGCCCGAGCCTGCACGGCGTGTTCAATCGTCAGGCCGGCGTACTCGAGGGGTTCCGGTACTCTCCCGCGCTCAGGCGCAGCGGGATCATCTGGACCGCAGATACGCTCGACGCCTTTATTGCCGAGTCCCAGAAATTCTTGCCCGGAAACCGCATGCCTTTCGCGGGCATGCCTGAAGCGGCGGATCGCGCCGATTTGATCGCATACCTGCAGCAAGCAGCCCAATAGCAAGCTCAGATCAAGCCTGCATAAAGGTAACTGCCTCAATGCGGTTGCCGTCGGGATCGCGAACAAAGGCGGCGTAATAGCCTTGGCCGTGTTGGGGACGCAGGCCCGGTGTGCCGTCGGACTCTCCGCCGGACTTGAGCGCCGCAGCATGGAATGCGTCAACCAGCTCGGCCGTGCGTACGCGGAGTGCGACATGGGTAACGCAATCCTCGGCAACGGCTGCCATCGCCGGCCGCATATTGACCCAGAACTCCGGATACTCTTTGCCGAAACCCACCGTTCGCGCGCGCGTCTCCAGTCTTCGATGGCCGATCGCAGCGAGGACGGCTTCATAGAAGCGCGTCGCCTTATCCAGGTCGCGCACCGACACAGATACATGATCGATCATCGTCGCTGGAACTCAACCTGCCATTTGAACG
>Ga0134128_10012410_pt1 | contig 10161 bp, 9 predicted proteins | sample KB31754_FD_96462 | JGI IMG/M metagenome (GOLD analysis project Ga0134128, IMG submission 96462) | Terrestrial soil microbial communities with excess Nitrogen fertilizer from Kellogg Biological Station, Michigan, USA - KB3-175-4 | ecosystem: Environmental > Terrestrial > Soil > Unclassified ...
CCTTCGCCCGCAAGCTCGCGGGGAGCATGGGAACGCTCTCGCGCGCCCTGCGCGCCTTCCAGCCGGACCTCGTGCTCGGCATGGGGGGTTATCTGACCTTTCCGCTGGCCTTCGCCGCTTGGCGCCGCGGCATCCCGCGCGCCGTCCACGAGTCCAACGCCGTCCTCGGCTTGGCCAACGCCTCCGCGGTGAAGCTCGGCGCGTCGCTGTACTGGGGGCTTCCGCCCGAGGGCTCCTCCGGCGGCGCGGTCGCCGGCACACCCGTGCGCCCCGCGCTGTGGACGCGACGCGACGCGGCCGACGCCCGCCGCGCCCTCGGGCTCGCCCCGGACCGGCCGACCCTGCTCGCCTTCGGCGGCAGCCAGGGCGCCCAGCGTCTGAACGCCGCTCTGCCGCGGGCGCTGAAGAGCATGCCGGGCGTTCAGATCCTGCATCTCGCCGGCAAGGGCAAGGCCGAGGCCGCCGCCGCCGCGTACCGCGCCGAGGGCGTCGCCGCCGACGTGCGCGAATATCTCGAGGACATGGCCTCCGCTTACGGCGCCGCCGACATCGTCGTCTGCCGCTCGGGCGCCAGCACCCTCGCCGAGCTCGCCGCCCAGCGCTCGCCCGCGGTCCTCGTGCCCTTTCCGCACGCGACCGCCGGCCATCAGGACGTCAACGCCCGCGTCTTCGAGCGCGCCGGCGCGGCCGCGCGCCTGCGCGAGGAGGACCTCGACGCGCGCCTCGGGGGCGTCCTCGAGGATTTGCTAACATCGAAAGGAGCGGACGGCCGCAGGACGGCGATGTCGGCCGCCTACGAGCGCCTGGGCCTGCCGCCGGCCGCGAAGACGGTCGAGGAGTTCGTCGCCGCGCTCGAGACGCTCGCCGCGAAATGAAAAAACCCCGCATTCTCGTCTGCAACGACGACGGCATCAACGGCCCCGGCCTGCCGGCGCTGATCGCCGCCATGCGCCGCCTCGGGCACGTCACCGTCTCGGTGCCGGAGCACGAGCGCTCGGCCGACAGCCACTCGCTGACCCTGCACAAGCCCATCCGCGTGCGGCGCGTCTCGCCGGACACCTATACGCTCAACGGCAGCCCCGCCGATTGCGCCCGCTTCGCCGTGCTCGAGATCCTCAAGGAGCGCGTCGACCTCGTCGTCAGCGGCATCAACCGCGGCTACAACCTCGGAGAGGACGTCATCTACTCGGGCACCGTCGCCGCCGCGATGGAGGCGACGCTGCTGCGCATCCCGTCGCTGGCGTTCTCGCTGGACCCCGACGGCGCCGATTACCGCCCCGCCGCCGCGTTCGCCCAGCGCCTCGCGCGGCAGACCCTGCACCGCGGACTGCCGCTGGGCGTCTGCCTCAACGTCAACTTCCCGGTCGCCCCGAAGGGCGGCTACAAGACGGCGGTGCCGGCCAAGCTCGGCCGCCGCATCTACGGCACCGACATCACGCGCCGCGCCGACCCGCGCGGCCTGGAGTACTTCTGGCTGGCCGGCCGGCAGGTCACGGGCGTCGACGAGCCCGGGACCGACGTCGCCGCCGTGTCGCGCGGCAAGGTGTCCGTGACGCCGCTCAAGATCGACAACACCGACGCCGCCGCCCTGCAGGGGCTGTCCGCGTGGAAATTCTAGCCGCGCTGCTCGCCCTGCTCGCTTCGTCGCCGGCGAGAGCGGCGGGCATCCCGACGCCCGCCCTGTCCTCGGGCGCCGCCGAGTCTCCGGCCGCGTCGACCGCTCCCGCCGCGGACGTCGAGGTCACGCTGAGCGCCGTCGGCGACATCCGCCTCAGCGGACCGATCGCCGAGATCGCCCGGGCGGACGGCGCCGGCGCGCCGTCCAAGGCGGTCAAGGACCTGCTCGCCGCCGACATCGAGTTCGCCAACCTGGAGACGCCGCTGACGCGGCGCGGGACGAAGACGCCCAAGACGTGGAACTTCCGCTCCGACCCGAAGGACATGAAGATCGTGCGCGCCGCCGGCGTCAACGTGGTGAACGTCGCGAACAACCACGTCTGGGACTACGGCCGCGACGGCTTCCTCGACACCCTGGGATATCTCGAGAAGGACGGCTGGACGTACGTCGGGGGCGGCCGCGACCGCGCGGCGGCCGAGGAGGTGCGGCTCTTCAAGTTCGAGGGACTCACCGTCGGGATCGTCGGCCTGACGAGCACCCATCCGGAGGCCGCGTGGGCCGGACCGTCGAAGCCCGGCGTGGCCTACAGCGACTTCGACCGCATGGCGGGGATCGTCGGCCGCGCCAAGGCGCGCTGCGACGTCCTCGTCGTCAGCTTCCACGGCGGCACGGAGCTGGCCGAGGACGCCAACGACATCCAGAAAGCCGTCGCGCACGCGGCCATCGACGCCGGCGCGGACCTGTTCCTCGGCCATCACCCGCACGTGCTCCAGCCGGTCGAGCTCTACAAGGGGAAGCCCATCCTGTACAGCCTCGGGAACTTCCTGTTCGTCTCGCCTCATGCGGAGACGCGCCCCGAGGTCATCGCGCGCGCGCGCCTGGCCAAGGACGGCGTGCGCCGGCTCGAGCTGATCCCGCTCGACGGGAACTGGGGCCGGCCCAAACCGGCCTCTCCCGAGATCGCGGCGGTCGCCCGGACCGATCTCGACCGCCTGGGGGCGCTCGAGGCCCGGCCCGACCTGATCGTCTTCCGCGCGCCGTCCCCCGCGGCCCCGGCTCCGGCCGCCAGCGCCGAGGCGGCCAAGTGAAGATCGCGCGCTGGAAAGGGTGCGCGCTGCTCGCGGCCGCCTACTTCGCGGTGGCCGCGGCCTCGCTGACGGTCGCCATCCCGCCCGGCTACTCGACCATCGTCTGGCCCGCCGCCGGGGTCGCGCTCGGCGGGCTGTGGGTCTGGGGCCTGGAGCTTTGGCCGGGCGTGCTCCTCGGCTCCTTCGCCGCCAACGCGCTCATCGTCGCGCACCGCTCGCATCCGGGGCCCGCCCCCTATCTCGTCGCGGTCTGGATCAGCGTCGGAGCCGCCGCCCAGGCGGTCGTCGCCGCGGCCCTCGCGCGCCGCGCCATCGGCCCCAGCGATCCGCTCGATCACGAGAGCGACCTGCTCCGCTTCCTCGTCGTCGGCGGTCCCATCGCGTGCATCATCTCGTCCGTGTGGGCCGTGATCGGCATGCGGCTCCTGGGGGCGATCGGGCAGGAGGAGATGATCTTCTCCTGGTCGAACTGGTGGATCGGGGACTCCATCGGCGTCGCCGCGGCGGCGCCGGTCGTGCTCCTCTGGACGGCCCGCCGAGCGGGTGACACGAGGCGCGGCCGCATCGCGATGACCGTGGCCCTCGCGGCCGTCATGGCCTCGGCCGCCGAGCTCCAGCAGTACTCGATCCGCGACGAGGAGCGCGGCGTGCGGGCCCGCGCGGAGCAGACGCTCCAAGACCTGTCCCTGACCCTGCGCGTCGGCCTCGCGGGCTATCTGGACGCGGTGCAGTCCGCCGCGGACTTCCTCGCCAACGCCGGCTCGGTCTCGCGCGCCCAGTTCGCGCGCTTCGCCGCCGGAGAGCTCGAGCGGCACCCCGGCATGCAGGCTCTCGAATGGCGGCCGCGCGTGCCGGACTCCGAGCGCCGCGCCGTCGAGGCGGCCGCGCGCCGCGACGGCTTCGAGGGCTTCGTCTTCAGCGAGATCCGCGACGGCCGGGTCGTCCCGCGGCAGCGCGCCGCCGAATACTTCCCGATCCTGTACGTCGAGCCGCTGCGCGGCAACGAGAAGGCGCTGGGACTCGACGTCTCCCGCATCCAGGAGCCCATCTCGGCGGCCGCCGAGCGCGCGCTCGCGAGCGGCCTGCCCACGGCCAGCGGAGGCGCCCGGCTGGTGCAGGAGACCGGCGGGCAGGTCGGCGTCGCCGTGATGACGCCGGTCCGGCGGCGCCCCGGCGCGGAGCCCGCGGGCCTGGCCGAAGGCGTGTTCCGCGTGGGGGACATGATGGAGGCGCTGCTCTCGGGCGTCGAAGCGTCCGCGCTGGGAGTGCGCGTCTTCGACGACACGCCGCCGGGCCCGCCCGAGCTCCTCTACGAGCGCGAGGGGGGGTCCCGGCGGACGTTCGCGCCCCTGTCGATGGCCGGCGACTTCGGCGGCCGGCGCTGGCGCATCGAGCTGCTGCCGAGCGCGGACTTCGAGAAGCACCCGCGCTCCACCCTGAGCTGGTTCGCCTCGTTCGGCAGCCTGCTGTTCGCCTATCTGATCGCCTGGGTGATCCTGACGCTCTACATCCGCGAGGCCGGCGGGCCCCCGGACGGCGCCCCCGGGCGCGCTTGAAGCCCCGGCGGGCGGAAAGCTAAGATAAGGGCGTGAACGGCCCCGGCCTCCTCAAGCGCATCCCTTTCCTCTCCGCGCTGGCTCCCGCGCACCTGCGCGACGTCTATCGCCTGGCGCGCGAGGTGAGGCTCGAGGCGGGGAGCAAGGTCTTCGCCAAGCGCGAGGACGCCGATGCGATGTTCATCGTCGTCTCGGGCCGCGTCAAGATCTTCACCGACTCCGCCGGCAAGAAGCGCAAGACCTACGCCTACTTAAAGGAGGGGGAGTTCTTCGGCGAGATGGCGCTCGTCGAGGACCTTCCGCGCACGGCCTCCGCGCAGGCCGTCGAGCCCACCCGCCTGCTCCTGATCCGCAAGACCGACTTCCAGCGCCTGCTCGCGCGCGACCCGCGCCTGGCGCTGTACCTTCTCAAGACCGTCTGCGCGCGCCTGCGCCGCGCCAACGAGGACCTCGAGAGCATGCTCTTCCGCAACATCCTCGGCCGCGTGGCCCAGGTCGTCCTCCAGCAGGCCCGGCGCTCCGGCGAGCCCTGGAAGGGCGAGGGCCTCGCGCTCAAGGAGCGCTTCACCCAGCAGGAGCTCGCGGACCTCGTGGGAACCACGCGCGAGCCGCTGACGCGGGCGCTCTCGTCCCTGCGCCGCGCCGGCCTCGTCGGCGTGACCGACGACGGCCGGTACGCCGTCCCCGAGCCCCGCAAGCTCGCCGGACTCTGCTCCAACGACTAGGCCGCAAAGGAACCCCGCCATGGACAACACGATGCGCACCCATTCCGCCGGCAGCCTGAACGCCGCCTCGATCGGACAGGACGTCCGCGTGGCCGGCTGGGTGCACTCGCGCCGCGACCACGGCGGCGTCTACTTCTTCGACCTGCGCGACCGCTCCGGACTGCTGCAGGTGGTCGTGCACCCGGAGAACGCGGCCGCCTTCCTCGCGGCGGGCAAGCTCGGCGCGGAATGGGTCGTCTCGATCAAGGGCAAGATCGGCCGCCGCCCGAAGGGCACCGAGAACCCCAAGATCCCGACCGGCGAGGTCGAGCTCACGGCCGACGAGGTCGTCGTCCTCAACACCTGCAAGGTCCTGCCGTTCGAGATCGACGAGCACGCGACGGTCAACGAGGAGGTCCGCCTCAAGTACCGTTTCCTCGACCTGCGGCGGCGCCGGATGCTCAAGAACCTCACGACGCGGCACACGATCGCGATGGCGGCGCGCAACGCGCTGGCCGCCGAGGGGTTCCTGGAAGTCGAGACGCCGATCCTGACCAAGGCCACTCCCGAGGGCGCGCGCGACTTCCTCGTGCCTTCGCGCCTCAACGCGGGACAATTTTACGCCCTGCCGCAGTCGCCTCAGATCTTCAAGCAGATGCTGATGGCCTCGGGCATCGAGAAGTACATGCAGCTCGGCCGCTGCTTCCGCGACGAGGACCTGCGCGCCGACCGGCAGTACGAGCACACGCAGATCGACGTCGAGATGAGCTTCGTGCGCGAGGAGGACGTCCACGCCGCCTGCGAGAAGATGATGAAGGCGATCTTCAAGGCCGCGATCGGCGTCGACCTGCAGACGCCGTTCCCGCGCCTGGACTACTTCGAGGCGATGCGGCGCTTCGGCTCGGACAAGCCGGACCAGCGCTATGGTTTTGAAATCGTCGACCTGACGAAGGAGCTCAAGGACTGCGGCTTCAAGGTCTTCGGCGGCGCGATCGCGGCCGGCGGCGTCGTGCGCGCGATCTCGTGCGAGACCGACTACTCGCGCTCGGAGATCGACAAGCTCACCGACGTCGCCAAGGTGTACGGCGCGAAGGGCCTGGCTTGGATCAAGTGGACCGCGGCGGGGCCCGAGACGCCGATCTCCAAGTTCCTGAAGCCCGAGGAGCTCGAGGCGATCAAGACGAAGACGGGCGCCAAGCCCGGCATGTACACGTTCTTCGCGGCCGACAAGGAGATCCCGGCGGCGACGGTGCTGGGCGCCATCCGCAAGGAGATCATCGCGCGCCTCAAGCCCCAGCCCTCGACGCCGTGGCACTTCTCGTGGGTCACGCACTTCCCGCTGCTCGAGTGGGAGCCGGAGGAGAAGCGCTGGACCTTCGCGCACAACCCGTTCACGCGCCCGCTCGACGAGGACGCGCCGAAGCTCGACAGCGATCCGGGCTCGGTCCGCTCGCACCAGTACGACCTCGTGCTCAACGGCGTCGAGCTCGCCTCGGGCTCGATCCGCAACCACTCGGGCGAGATGCAGCGCAAGATTCTGGGCCTGATGGGCTTCGACGCGGCGGAGCAGCAGCGGCAGTTCGGCCTGCTGCTCTCGGCGCTCGACTACGGCGCCCCGCCGCACGGCGGCTTCGGCCTCGGACTCGACCGCCTCACCGCGATCCTGTGCGGCGAGGACTCGATCCGCGACGTCATCGCCTTCCCGAAGACGCAGAAGGGCACCGACCCGCTCTCCGAGGCCCCCAGCACGGTCAAGGAGCGGCAGCTCAAGGAGCTGCACATCAAGGTCGACCTGCCGCCCGTCCCGGCGGCCGTTCCGGCGCCCGCGAAGGGCTGATCAGAACTTTCGCGGCGGCTTGACCTTCGCGTCCGGGCGGGGGAAAATCCGCGCGGGCGGCGACGGGGGCGCCTCATGGTCTCCTTCATCCTCCGGGGCGGGGCCGGCCGGTCTCGCGGCGGCTTGCTCCGTCGCGAAAGGGGCCATGACCAGCGCCGAGGGATCGCGGACGTTCAGCGGCGTGATCACGTCCTTCTCCGGATCGTCCACGGCTTTTCCTGGAGCGGCCGCGACGGAAGCGGGCTCGACGACCGCGAGCCCTTTCGCCGCGAGAGCCGCCGACGAAGGCCGCTGAGCGGTCCGCGCGGCCTGAGCCTCGAGGTTCCCGTGCCAGCGCCCGGCCTCGTAGCAGGCCGCGCAGAGAGCCAGCGCGGCGGCGACGCGGACGACCGAGCCGAGGGACAAGGAACGGCGCACGCGGTACGCGCCGCCGCCCCACGTCAGCGTCATGGTGAGGCCGCGTTCCGGAGGGGTGTTTTCCATCCCCTTAGGATGCCGCCGGGACCCCGAAAGTTCCACTAAAAGACGGTGAAAGCCGGGGAAAGCGCCGGATAAGGCCTAGGCCGCGGCGGTCTGGACGCTCGGCGCCGAAAGTCCGGGCGCCGGGGAATAGTCCGGATGGCGGGCGAAGAACTCTCGGAGGCAGTCCGCGAGAACTGCGTCCGTGGCCATCAGGTCGGCCGCCGCCGCGGGGTGCCGCTCGCGGCAGCCCGGGCAGGCCCACTGCTCGTCGAGACCCGTCGTCAGGCTCAGCGGCTGGACGCATTTCGCGCAGTGCGGCAGGCCCGAGGCGACGCCGGTCACGAGCTTCTCGTCGTCGCTCGCCGTCAGCACGGGGAACCACAGCAGGCCGCGGCGCTCGAGACGGCACTCGAACTTGCGCAGGGATGAGGGCGTCGCCGGGGGCGGGACGGGCTGGGACGCCGCCGACAAGCGGCGCACGAGCACGGCGAGCTCCAGGCGCGAGGCACGGAGCTTGTCGGTCAGGATCGCGGCTTGGGCGGCGAAGGCGGCGGCGAGCACGGCGAGGATCGAGGCGAGGAGTATCATGCTCCCAGCGTAGCCCCGGCCGCCGGGAGCCGCAACGAAACAAAAAATAAAAAGCCCTCCTCGCGGAGGGCTTTTCTCGGATCTGGTGGACGTGACAGGGATCGAACCTGCGACCTCATCCTTGCGAAGGATGCGCTCTCCCAGCTGAGCTACACGCCCGACATGCTGGATTATGCCAAAAAGAGCGGCCGCCGTCCAGACGGTCAGCGCGCCGGGGCTTGCTGCCGCTGCTTCTGCTTCTCGAGCTTGCGCAGCTCGCGCTTGCGCTGCAGCCGCGCGTCGTTCTGCTCCTCGTTCGTCTCGGAGAAGATGTGGCCGCCCTTCGTGTCGGCGACGAAGTACAGGGCGCGCGTCTCCGCGGGCTTGAGCACCGCCATGAAGCTGTCCAAGCCCGGGCTGCAGATCGGCCCCGGCGGCAGGCCGGCGTGCTGGTACGTGTTGTAGGGGGAATCGATCTTCAAGTCGTCGCGGGACAGCCGCTTCTTCCAGACGCCGAGGGCGTACTGCACGGTCGGATCGGCCTGGAAAGGCATGTGCTTCTTGAGGCGGTTGAGGTAGACGGCCGCGATGATGGGGCGCTCCTGCGGCTGGATGGCCTCGCGCTCGACGATCGACGCGAGGACCAGCGACTGCTCGAGGTTCAGCCACGGCCGCGGGCTCGCGGCCTTGTACGCCGCGCCGATCTCCTTGTCGAAGGCGTCGGTCATCTGCGCGACCGAGCGCTCCACGCCGTAGCCGGGGGGGAAGTGGTAGGTGGACGGGAACAGCCGCCCCTCGAGCTTCTTGAGCTTCACGTACGCCTCAAAGTCGTTCGCGTCGGCGACGCCGTCGGCGGCCAGGCGCTCCGCGATCTGGCTGGCGCGGAAGCCCTCCGGGATCACCACCTTGACGTCGTCGGTCAGGCCCAAGGTCAGCTTGCGCACGACCACGGTCGGCCACTCGTGGACGCGCAGCGTGTAGGTCCCCGGCTTCAGGTGCCGGTCGAAATGCGTGACCTTCAAGAGGACGCGGAACACGAAGACGGAGGCGACCACGCGCTTCTCGCCGAGCAGCTCCGAGGTCTGGCGCGCGGACAGGCGCTCCGGGATGTCGACGCGGACCGGCTCGCCCGGGAGCAGGACGAGGAAGAAGGCCGCGAGGATCCCGGCGGCCGCGAGCGCGGCGAGAGCGGCCCGCTTCACGCGCGGCGGTTCTCCGCCCGGCGCAGGACCGCGCGCACGCGCGCCAGCAGCTCGTCCGCCTTGAACGGCTTCACGACGAAATCGTCCACGCCGAAATGCAGCGCCTCGAGCTCCTCGTCGGCGGTCTGCTTGACGGTCAGCATGAGGACCGGGGTGTCCTTGAGGGCCGGGATCGCGCGCATCGCGCGGCAGAACTGCTCGCCGTCCATGCGCGGCATCATCCAGTCGACGAGCACGACGTCGGACGGCGCGGACTTCAGCAGTTCCAGGCCCTCGGCCCCGTCGCCGGCGGCGCGGACCTCGCAGCCCGCCCCGCGCAGGACCTCCGAGATGATGACGCGGTAGTCCTCCTCGTCGTCGATGACCAGCGCCTTCGTCGCCATATGCCTCCGGGAATTACTCCGCGACCTTCAGGGAGAACGAGATCTTGGTCCCCTGCGCGGGGACCGAGCGGACGTCGAGACGCCCGCCGTGCTGATCCACGATCGACTTCACGATGTAGAGGCCGAGCCCCGTGCCCTTGGGCCCCGACACGCCGTCCATCACGTTGCGGCCTTGGGAGAACGGCTTGAAGAGCCGGGCCTGATCGGCCGGCGCCATTCCTCGGCCCGTGCCGCCCACCGAGACCTCCAGCCAGCGCTGGCCGCCGTCCTGCAGCGGCGCGGCCTCGATCCAGACCCGGCCGCCCGACGGCGTGAACTTGAGCCCGTTGGCGACGAGGTTGACGAGGATCTGACGGATGCGGTCCGCGTCGCCCAGGACGGGCGGCTCGCCGTTCACGCGGTTCTCGATGGCCACGCCCTGCGCCTTCGCCTTGGCCTCGAAGAACTGCGCGACCTCGGCCGCGATCGGGCCGACCTCGACGCGGCGCAGGACGCACTCCATCTTGCCCTGCTCGATCTTGGCCACGTCGAGCAGATCGGTGATGAAGCGGTTGAGCCGGTGCACGTTGGCCTCGATGCGGTTCAAGTACTCCGTGGCCAGCTCCATGGAGGCCCGGTCGCCCTTGGCGGTCTTCTCGCGGATCAGGGGCAGGAAGCTCTCGATGGCGCCCAACGGCGAGCGGAGCTCATGGGTGACGGAGGAGACGAAGTTCTTCTTGGAGACGTCGAGATCCGCCAGGCGCG
>Ga0134128_10012412_pt1 | contig 10160 bp, 6 predicted proteins | sample KB31754_FD_96462 | JGI IMG/M metagenome (GOLD analysis project Ga0134128, IMG submission 96462) | Terrestrial soil microbial communities with excess Nitrogen fertilizer from Kellogg Biological Station, Michigan, USA - KB3-175-4 | ecosystem: Environmental > Terrestrial > Soil > Unclassified ...
CCGGCACGAGTCGGCCGGTGCGCAGCTCGGTCTTGGTGTGGAAGCTCGGGTTGAACGCATCGACGAAACCATACTTGTTGTAGATCGCCCCGCCGTAGCGGCGCTTCATCTCGGCCAGCGCGGGTACCACGATTTCCGGGGCGAAGGCGATCGAGCCACCTGCGGCCGTCGGTGCGATGGTACCGTCGTCGGTGATGTCATCCAGTCCGGCGCCGCGCGCGGTATAGCCGTAGAAGGTCCGTTCGCCATGGGCTCCTTTCACGATCAGGCCGCCGGGCCCGTTACTGGCCGTGAGGCCCCACACGTTGGCGCCATAACCAGTCCAGTGCTGCGGATTGGCGATGGCATAGGCGCGTTGGCTCAGGGCGGCACGTCGACTGTTCTGGAAATAGTCCAGGTCATGCTGGCGGCTCCATGCATCGCGGATACCGCGGAAATCGATCCAGGTCTGGCTGTACTGGTGGCCGAACAAGGGCGCGAAGTTGAGGAAGGTCTGTCCTTCGAATGTGCCCCATGTGGCCTGGTAGGTGGCGCACCACGCCTGCCATGCGCCGTCCTTGATCGGATGGGTGGGTGAGCCCAGCGCCAAGACATAGACCAGCATGCCCTCGTCGTAACCCTTCCAGTCGGCCGGGATGAACCTGCCGCCGGGCGTCCAGCCCATGCTGATCAGTGGCGCGCGTGGCTGCATCCATGGCCAGTCGACGGCGCGATAGATCTCGTCGGCAAGCTGCCGGATCTGCTGCTCCTGCGGCGTGTCGCGCTCGTAAAAGGACTCGGCAAACAGGACGCCGCCGAGCAGCAGGGTGGTATCGACACTGGACAGCTCCACATAGCGCCCGGCGCGGTGGCCGGTCTCCATGTCCAGGAAGTGATAGTAGAAGCCGTGGTAGCCGGTGGCGTCGTCCTCGCTGTCGTTCTGCGCCGCGTCATGGAAGAAACGCAGCGTGGCGAGCGTGCGCTGCACGGCCTGCTCACGCGTGATGTAACCGCGTTCGACGCCCACACCATAGGCGGTCAGGCCGAAGCCGACGGCGGCGATGCTGGAAAACGAATGACCCGGCGCGGAATCCGGCACCAGCCCGGTTTTCGGATCGGCGGTCTGCCAGAACCACTCGAACGTGCGCCGTTCGAGGTCGTCGACCATGGCCTGTTGCGCGGACGAAAGTGTCGCGTAACCGGAGACCTGGTCCGGACCCTTTGCGAGGGTCGGCGCGGACCAGCCGGCCCCGAATGCCAGCAGCAGGAAACACAGGCTGACGGGCAATTTGCGCACAAAGACTCGAAACATGCTTGAAACACTCGGTTGTGAAAGATGTATGCCGACCACCCGCGACGTGCGAGGGCTGGCGCCGCCGGAAACGCCGCGGCGCGCTCAGGTGGGCAGCGCGGGAACGGCGCAGTAGCGGTCGATGAAAACCTGATGCATCGGCATCGAATCGACACAGCTGGCAACTACCTTGCCGACACCGCTGATGAACTTGCGCAGATCCTGCTCGGGCATCTGGTCGACCATCGGGTGGTAGCCACGCGGGAGAATGCCCTGGCCGATCATCACCTGCACCCAGCTCACCAGCGCGAACATCTCCTCGGCATCGCGGAAGAAGCGACCGCTGTCTCGGAACAGGGCGATGTTGTCGCGCAGCTGATCCGGGATCGACATCGTGCGGCACTGGTTCCAGAACGGCGTGTCGTCCCTCTGGGTGGCGTGGTAATGCAGGATCAGGAAGTCGCGGATGCGCTCGTATTCGAACACGGCCTGCGCGTTGTACCGATCGATCACCACCTCGCTGAAATCGCGCTGCGGAAACAGGTTGAGCAAACGCGCGATGCCGGACTGGATCATGTAAATGCTGGTCGATTCCAGCGGTTCCAGGAAGCCGCTGGACAGTCCCAGCGCCACCACGTTCCTGTTCCAGAATTTCTTGCGCACGCCGGTGGTGAAGCGCAACTGGCGCGGCTCGCCGACGGCAGGCCCGTCGAGATTGGCCAGCAGGGTGGCCGCCGCCTCGTCGTCGCTGACGTGGGCGCTGGCGTACACGTAACCGTTGCCGGTGCGGTGCTGCAAGGGAATTCGCCACTGCCAGCCGGCTGCACGCGCCGTAGAGCGTGTGTAGGACGTAGGCGGCCCCACTCTTTCGCAAGCCACCGTCAGTGCGCGATCGCAGGGCAGCCAGTGCGTGAAATGGTGATAACCCGTATGCAGCGCCTGCTCGATCAGCAGGCCGCGGAAACCGGAGCAGTCGATGAACAACTCACCGTCGATGCGCTCACCACTCTCCAGGACCACCGCCTCGACGAAACCGTCGTGCGCACGCAACAGGGTCTGGGCGATCTTGCCCTCGGTACGTTGCACGCCGCGCTGCTCGGCGTAGCCGCGCAGGTACTTCGCGTAGCGACCGGCGTCGAAATGATAGGCATAGGCGATATCCGCCAGCGGCGAGCTGGCCGGCACGTCGGTGGCCGAGGGCATGAACTTGCCCAGCGGTGCGGCCACCGTGTTGAGCGAGTAGGCGCCGATGTCCTCGGCGATGCCGAGCTGGTTTGCCTTGATCCAGAACTGATGGAACGGCAGCAGGCTGACGTCGTGGCCGATCGTGCCGAAGCCGTGGATGTAGGAGTCGCCGATCTGGCCCCAGTCGTTGAACTGGATGCCGAGCTTGAAGGTGCCCTGGACCTGCTTGACGAACTCGATCTCGTCGATTTCCAGCAGGTTGTTGAACAGCTTCAGGTGCGGCACCGTGGCCTCGCCCACGCCGATGGTGCCGATTTCCTCCGACTCCACCAGGCGGATCGAATAGGTCGGCCCCAGCACCTTGGCAAACGCCGCGGCAGCCATCCAGCCGGCAGTGCCGCCCCCCACGATGACAATGTTCTTGATGCGCGGATCAGTCATGGAAATCCGGATTTGTCAGGGTCGCGTCCCGCCGGAAAAACAAAGCCCGCACCGTGCGGGCTTTGCTTGTGGCCTGTATAGCGTTGCAGCCACCAACCGGCAAGGGCGTGCCTAGAAGTTCATGCCCAGCGAAACCCGCAGCGTGCGCGTGTAGCCGGTGATGTCGCCGGTCGGGTTGTAGATCACCGGAGTCTTGTTCAACACGCCATTCGAACCCCAGGATTCAAGGTAGTTGGTGTAGTTGTGCCAGTTGAACGCGTTGATCAGGTCGATGCGCACGTAGGCGCCCAGGCTGTTGTAGACCTTGAAGTTCTTGGTGGCCTGCAGGTCGATGTCGCGGTAGCCAAAAACCTTGCCACCGATCAGGAACCGTCCGTTGCCTGGCGGCGCGATTGCCACCACGCGGCCACCGCCGCCATTGTTCGCGCCGTTGTCCTGATTGGTCGCGGGTGCGCCAAAGAAGGCGATGTTGACGTCGGGGACGGGCGTGGCCAGCGTCAACTTGCCGCCGAACACGAAACCCCAGGGGCCATCGAGATTGCCCGTCATCACCAGCCGGTGCTTGGCTACACCGGAGCCCACAAACGGATAGTGACCGATGGTCTCGAAGTCGAAGGCGTACTGATCGGTGGGGTCGTTGTTGTCGTTGTTCTGGCCGGAATGGGTATATGTATAGGCGATCGTCGCGCCCCAGCGCGATTCCTTCGTATAAGGTTTCTCGGCAGACAGCAGCACCTGGGTGGTGCGGGTCTCCAGCCCGTTGTTGCCGATGATCAGGGTGCCGAAACCCGGGATGCCATTGCCCCACGGCTGGCCGCCGTTCTGCCAGAAGCTGCCGTCGGGATAGCGGTTGCCCAGCGTGTAGACCAGGCCGTCGTGGCTGTTGATGCGGGCGATCGTGGCGCTCGTACTCCAATCGCCGATCTTGTTGCGCATGCCGATGCTGAACTGGTCGGAATAGGGGGTCTTCAAGTTGTTGTTGACCATGTCAACTTCCTTGCCCGTATTGGTCCCGGCCACGAGTGCCTGCAACGCACTGATGTTCAGATAGGCGGGATCCCACGCATAGCAGGAGTTGACGCCGACCGGGCACGGTACATCGGGGGTGTTGAACTGGATGGTGGGTTGCGACAGTACCGACTTGGTTTGCTCGACCTGCAGGGTTTCGTACAGGTTGCGGTCGAACGAGCGTCCGATGCCGCCAAAGATCACATGGTTTTCGTCGCCATTGATGTCGTAGGAAAAGCCAAAGCGTGGCGCGAAATTGTCCTTCGGCGCACTGCGATTGTTCCCGGTACCTATGTAATCGTTTACATTCACGCCACCCTTCGCCAGGGTTTGTGCATAGGTCTGTCCGGCCGGCGCGCTTGGATCCTGCATCGCGAACGCGGCGACCACGTTGGCCGGGGTGACGTAATTGAGGTACGAGGGAGTGGACTCGTAGTCCCAGCGAACGCCAAGGTTAAGGGTCAGCTTGTCGTTGATCGCCCAGTCGTCCTGGATATAGGCACCGAACTGCTTGTCCGAACTCTTCGCTACCGGACTCTGGCCTGGCGTGGGCGAACCGAACTGCACCTGGTACGGAATCGCCTCGGTACCAGCTGGAGTGACCGCATAGTTGAACAGCGCGTTGGCGTCGCCGGAGTCCTGCGCAGTGAGGTCCACGGCCTTGTACTTGACGCCCATCTTGATCACGTGGTCGCCATGCCACTCGAAGTCGTTGAAGGTCAGGTCGTCCTGCAGCGACGGACCTTTCTGGCCTTTGTTCTGCTGAGCCAGCGGCGAATTGCCGGTCTGCAGGATCGTGGTGTTCTGCTGAGCACCGGTGAGCGTGTACTGATTTCCAGCCCCAAACGTTGCCGGCGTCGGCGCAAAGAACGCATCTTCATAGGTGAATTGCAGGCGGTTGAACCAGCTGTAGGCGCTGTGATCCCAACGGACGTCCAGACGCTTGTCGGTATTGTTGGTGTTGAGCGCGGCGGATGGCGTGGTGACTCCGCCAATACCGCTGACGGAAGTCTCGTCACGATACTTGCCGCTGATTTCGAAGCGATCCTTGTCGGTGGGCTCGTAATCGATCTTGCCGAACCAGTCGTTTTCCTTGAACGGCAGGTTGGTGGGGCCGATCTGCGACTGGACATCGGCTGGCAACAGGTTCGTAACTCCGGTCACGCCCGGCACCACCGTGGTCGGCGTGTTGAATTCCTTGCCTTCGTAGGTGATGAAGAAGTGCGCCTTGTCCTGGATGATCGGACCGCCCAGGTCGAAGCCATAGTCCTTTTCGTGCGAGGACGTCTTTTCGTGATTGGCCGACTCGGACGGGGTTTCGGCGCGCATGGCGGTGTTGGTGAAATCACCAAACACATCGCCATGAAATTGATTGGTGCCGGATTTTGTCTGTGCCACCACCGCGGCGCTGGAAACCTGGTCGTACTCCGCCTTGTAGTTGGAAGTGATGACCTTGTATTCGCCTACCGCCAGTTGCGGGAACGGATTGCCCTGGCTCGCGTTCTGGCCGGTGACGCCGCCTGGAAGCACGTAGTTTTTCTGGCCGACGCCATCGATGTACACGTTGATCGCGCTGCTCGCCTGCGCGCCCGAGCGCAGGCTGGTCGTGCCGTCCGCGTTGCGCGTGAAGACCATGCCGGGCACGGTGTCGGCGAATTGCAGGAAGTTGCGCGAGGATTGCGGCGTGGTGTCGATCTGGCGCAGCGAAACGTTGGTGCCCACCTCGGAGGTCTTGACCTCCTGCAAAGGAATCGCCGAGGCGGTGACCGTCACAGCCCCCAGGTTGGTGGCGTTGGCCGAACCGGCCGCGGCGGCAGTAAGGTCAAGCGTTGCGGTGGAGGCCACGCTGAGCGTGACGGTTCGCTGCGTACCGCCCGCTGCATTCACCTGATAGGTTCCCGGCGGCAGCCCGACCAGGGCGTAGCTGCCGTCGCTGTCCGCCTTGGTCACGCGGGTTGCCCCGGTATTGACCTCCTTGGCGGTCACCAGGGCGTTGGGTGGCGCATGGCCACGCAGGTTGGCGTCCGAACTCGCCGCCAGCACAAAGGTTGGTGCGACGCCGAGTGCCATGACCGATGTGCCGATCAGACTGGCCAGCAGTTTCTTCTTGAAGTTTATTGAGGTTTTCATCGCTCCCCCCCCCGGGCAGCTTGCTGTGACGATTTGGAGGTGCTTTCTGACAGGCATGTGGAGGTGTTCGCGCCACATGTTTCGCGTGCCACGATTTCAAAGCCGAGCGTGTCCGCGGACGCCGATTCCTGCTCGGGATACTCGAGTCTTTCAGCCAGGCGTTCGAGCGCGAGACGACCGAAGTCCGCGATCCGCACACGCACCGTGCTCAGCGCCGGCGTGACGTAACGAGTGATCGGGATGTCGTCGAAACCGGCCAGCGCGATGTCCTGCGGCACCCGTATGCCGGCTTCCTTGAGGGCGGTCAGGCAACCCACCGCCATCATGTCGTTGGCGGCGAACACGGCGCTCGGGCGAACCTTCTGCGCCAGCAGCTCGCGACCGGCGCGATGGCCGGATTCCTCGCTGAAGTCGCCAGCCAGGATATTCACCGGTGCCTTGGGCGCGTGCTTCGCCATTGCCGCGCGATAGCCCTGCTCGCGCTGGCGTGCATCGAAGTTGCCGTCCGGGCCGGCGATGAAAGCCACGCGGGCATGCCCGGCACGAATCAGGTGCGTAACCATCGCCGCGGCGCCGGCAAGATTGTCCACGTTGAGCACGTGGTACGCCGGGTTCTTCACCGCGCTGTTGAGGAGCACGACGGGCAGTTCCCTGGGCAGGTTGGCGCGCAGGAAAGCCGCGTCCACGCGTTCGGACAGAATCAGCAGGCCGTCGACGCGCCCCTGCATCGAGCGCACCGCCGCCGCCGCTTCCTCGACGCCATCGTGGGAACTGGAGACCAGCAGATGCAGGCCGCGCGCACGCGCCGCCAGATCGATGCCGCGGATCAGTTCGGAGAAGAACTCGCCATAAAGGTCCGGCAGCAGTGCCCCGATGGTATGGGTACGGCGGGTGATCAGCATGCGCGCCGCCGCGTGCGGGATGTATTGCAAGCGGTCTGCGGCCGCGCGGATGCGCTCACTGGTGGCGGCGGTGACGCCGCTGCCGCCGTTCAGCGCACGCGACACCGAGGCCACCGACACCTTGGCCTCACGCGCCACATCTTTGATGGTTGCTGCCGCCATATCGAGCCCATCCGGGGGTGCACGAACCCTTGGGTGGCGCCAACGTAAACGTTTTCATGGGAAGTTGTAAAGAGTCTGTTTGAACCATCGGTGCTGCGGCGCGGAAGGGTTTTGTGCGGGGCTCGGGATGGCAAGGCGGAAATCCCGGCATGACTGGCTTGAGAGCCGTCGCTGGACTGCTGGCCGGGTTGTTGCGCCACAACAACGGCCGGATGGAAACAAGACGGCGGCACCGCGTGCCGGCGCGAACCATCCCTCCAGGTTGCAAATCCCGGCCGCATCGGGCGGACGGGTGAATCGGCCGGTGTGATCCGCGCATGCCCGCCGCATTCGATTCCCGATGGCCAATGACCGGCGTTGGCAAGGTCGATGCTTGTTTACCGGGCAGGTGTTTCAAAGACAGTTTTTTCAAGCGGAAAACTGGCTGTTTCCCGGTTGAACTGACCGGTTGCGGCCAACAGCGACATCGGCGGTCACACCCACCCCGCACGAGGCCTTTGTTGAACTGCCAACCGCATCACTTGACTTGCTCCTCTCGATTGTTAAAGATTTGCTCGGTCGTTAAAACGTGGTTAATCTTTGCGTACTCAATCAGCTGTATGATCAACTTCTCGTAAAAGGCGAATAAAAGCAGCACAAGTTGCTGATTTGACTACCATGATGACGTTCCTGCCCTTCCTTGTTGCCTCGCTCGCCGTACTGATCGCCAGTGCGGTGAGGCACGTGCCGGAAGGTCAGGTGTACAGCCTTCATCGGCGCGGCAAGCCGGTGCGCCTGCTGCCGGCGGGAACGCACCTGGTGTTGCCGCTGCTGGAGCGCGTGGCGCACAAGATCAACCTCGCCGGCCAGACTCTGCGTCTGGAAGACCCGCAGGCGGATGTGCGCGAGATGCGCGGCACGGTCTACTGGCAGGTGCTGGAGCCGGAACGCGCCGATGCGGTGTTCGAGCAGGTCGACCAGCTGATTCGCCGCGGCGCGCAGGAGGCCCTGCGCAGCGAACCGGCCGTCGAACAGGTAAATCGCCGTGATCTGGGCGTGCGGGTGAAGCAGTCGCTGAATCATGTGCTGCGCGAGCGCGGCATGATGGTGACGCGGGTCGAACTCGACGCCGCCTGAACCACCGAATTGTGCCAGGCGTCCCAGAGCGCCCGCGCAGCAGGGGATTTGCAGCACTTCAAGCCCGCTTCGGCGGGCTTTCTTTTGGCGCATCCGGTCGGGATACTTGCCGCCCCGGATCACCCACAGGACCGACCGCCACATGGCCGCGCGCGACGCCTTGCAGGCACAACTCGAACAGGGCATCGCCGCGCTGGGACTGAAGCTGCCGGCGGCGGCCGTGTCGCGCCTGCTCGACTACCAGGCGCTGCTGGAGCGCTGGAACGCGGCCTACAACCTCACGGCGGTGCGCGACCCGGCCGAGATGGTTACCCGACACCTGCTCGATTCCCTGACGATCCTTCCCCATGTGCATGGCGCCAGTCTCGCCGACCTGGGCACCGGGCCGGGCCTGCCCGGCATCGTGCTGGCGATCGCCGCACCCGGTCGGGAGATCCTGTTGGTGGATTCCAACGGCAAGAAAGTGCGTTTCCTGCGCGAAGCGATCCGGGCGCTGAGGCTGGAGGGTGTGCGCGCCGAGCAGGCCCGTGTGGAAGACCTCGCGGGCAGCTTCGACTGCATCACGGCCCGTGCCTTCGCCAGCCTTGCCGACATGCTTGGCTGGGGCGGGCACCTGCTGGCGCCGGACGGGATCTGGCTGGCGATGAAGGGCAAGCGGCCGGACGACGAGTTGCCGGGTATTCCCGCCGGCTTCGCGCTGCGCAGCACCCACGAACTGACGGTGCCGGGGCTGCCGGCCGAGCGTCACCTGCTGGTGCTCGGCCGTACCTGATGCCATCGTTGTAGGAGCCTGCTTGCAGGCGACGCTCTTGCTCTGAACCCCACCACCGGACCCAAATCAACGGCATCGCCTGGAAGCAGACTCCTACGTGGCGGGGGGTGAGCGGCTTACGCGGATGGAGGCGCTGTTGCGATGATTGCGCGGGGGTACGTCGGCAAGATGGCTGCATGCCTTGCTTTCCGGACATCGGCCGTGTTGCCTTGCGACAGGGACGCGTTTCGATCACCGGGCAGGGTTATCTGGTAACTGTCGTCACGCATCGCCGACTATGCCTGTTTCTGGACCCGCTGCAGGCGCGCATCGCAAGCCGGATCATCCACTCGGACGCAAGCTGGGGCGACGCCAGCCTGCTGGCCTGGGTATTGATGCCCGACCACTGGCATGGCCTGGTGCAACTGGGCGACGAATCGCTCATGCGCGTGGTCAGCCGCTTCAAGGCCCATGTAACCCGCGCACTGCGTGCGGCGTGCGCCATCGATGGTCCGGTCTGGGATCGCAGTTTTCACGACCACGCCTTGCGCGTCGATGAGGATGTGCGGCAAGCGGCGCGATACGTCGTGGCCAATCCGGTCCGCGCCGGCCTGGCGACAAGTGCACGCGGCTACCCCTATTGGAATGCCACCTGGATCGGATCGGATGGCGACTCGTAGGAGCCTGCTTGCAGGCGACGCTCTTGATTGGATCTGCGGAGGATCGGGGAAGAGCATCGCCCGCGAGCGCGCTCCCGCCCTTGCAAAATCCTCACGGCTCGTTCAGTCGTCCAGCACGGCGCCGTTGCTCTCGATCACCTTGGTGTAGAACTTCGCGCTGGCCTTGGGCGTGCGCTGCTGGGTGGCGAAGTCGACATGGCAGAGCCCGAAGCGCTTGGAGAAACCCAGCGACCACTCCAGATTGTCCAGCAGCGACCAGGCGTAATACCCCTTGACGTTCACGCCGGCCTCGATCGCCCTATGCAGCGCGCGCAGGTGCTTGCGCAGGTAGCTGCAGCGCAGCGGATCATCGACCGCATCCTCTTCGGCTACCGGCGGGTCGTAGAACGCGGAACCATTCTCGGTTATGTATAGCGGGATGTCGCCGTAGCGCTGCCTGAACCAGGTCAGCGTGTCGGTCAGGCCCTGCTCGAACACCTCCCAGCCGGTTTCGGTGTGGGTCCTGCCGGCCTGGC
>Ga0134128_10012413_pt1 | contig 10160 bp, 5 predicted proteins | sample KB31754_FD_96462 | JGI IMG/M metagenome (GOLD analysis project Ga0134128, IMG submission 96462) | Terrestrial soil microbial communities with excess Nitrogen fertilizer from Kellogg Biological Station, Michigan, USA - KB3-175-4 | ecosystem: Environmental > Terrestrial > Soil > Unclassified ...
ACGCGTTCAACGCGCTTTCCCCGGAGCAGAAGACGCTTCAGGAAAGTTGGCTGACGTTTGCCAAGGTTAAAGGCTGCGCGAACGAAGTAGGGGCAATACTGGACAGCACACTGCAGAAGAATGATGTTGTCGTTCCGTCCGCAATTGGACTGGACATGCGGGAGGATTCCAACGGAGCTCTTAGTTTTTTGCCAAGATGTCCTGAACTCGCGACCGAGGAATTCCAGCAAGTGTTTGAGCGCAATCCCGGCGCGGAGAAGTTTTACTCCCTTGACCGGCCCGGTCTCGCGCGTGTCCGCATTGTATTGAGCGACGGACAGCACGAAGTTCTCCGCAGAATGAAACGCGTTCGGCGAGTGACGGGCGAAGCTAAGGAGCGTCTGAAGCGAGATCCGGTTCAAGTATTCGATGGAGTGGCCGACCACGTCGATCTTCCATATAGCGAACGTGTCACGGGAATTGGAGATTTCAAATTCGTCCCTGTGCCGCGACCATCTACGGATGAAAAGAGCATGGCCGAACTATGGGAGCATCGTGCGGCGACGACCGATGGAGCTACGCCTGAGACAGCCGCCGCCCCAGAGCCCGATATTGGAGCAGTCCCCGCGTCAAACGGACGTGGAAACGGCAGTCCTAATCACCAGGAAGTCAGCGGCGAGAACCCGGTCGGAGCACATCCGGAAGGCCTAGGGACAGAAGATCAGACCGACAAAGAAGTCGTCGGGTCCGCGTCGCCGCGTGGCAAGAAGGTCTTGCTCATTGAAACGAACGAGGAGACCGTCAAAGATGCATTTCGCGCAGAAGCGGAGCGGGCACGACTCTTGGCGGGGGAAATAGAATTCCAGCGCCCGGAGGCCTTTCGGGAAGATCGAAACTTGCACCCTCATCAAAAGCATGGGGTTCAGTGGCTTCAAACGTGCGTTCAATCACCAGGCCGGCAAGGTGTTCTGCTCGCTGACGACATGGGCGTCGGTAAAACCATTCAGATACTAACCTTCCTGGCTTGGTGCATCGAATCAGGAAAGTTCCCCGAATTGGCAAAGGACGGGCCGCCGTTCCGGCCCATATTGATCATTGTTCCGCTAATCCTTCTCGAAACACGGAATTGGGAGCGGGAGATGGAGCGCTTTTTCGCTAATGAAGGCGCTGTCTTCTGGCCCGTACTCGCCCTTCACGGTAGCGACCTGGCGAAATTTCGAAGGGACGACGCCGAAGGCCCTGAGCTTGACATAGGCAAACCAATTCTCGATCTGGCACGACTTCAACGCTATCGCGTTGTAATCACAAATTACGAAACACTGAAGAATTACCAGCACAGTTTCGCTCACTTCCAGAACGGCAAGCCGCTATGGTCATTGATTGTCTCGGACGAAGCGCAGGAATACAAGATTCCGAGTAGCAAAATCTCTCACGCAATGAAGGCTCTGAAGGCTGATTTCCAGATTGCATGTACGGGTACGCCGGTGGAGAATCGTCTGCTCGATCTGTGGAATGTCTGTGACGCCATTCAACCTGGGCTACTTTCATCCGCGAAAGATTTCATGGAACAGTTCGAAAGCCGTGTTGATGCGGAAATGCGCGATCAACGGTTGGAGGATCTGAAACGAAAGCTGCTCTTCCAGAAACCCCATGCGTTTCTACTGCGCCGCAACAAATCCGAAGTTGCAGATCTTCCTTCAAAGCACATTGTCAGGATTCCCTGCGACATGTCGGATACGGAAATCAGTCTGCATCATATGTTGCTCAGGGAATTACAGGCTGAAGGGAAGGCATCGAAATTCCTGACCGTGCTTCATCGTTTCGCTCAACTCTCGCAACACCCGGCACTGCTGGCAGGCGATGGAGAGGACGCTTCGCCATCGGAGTTGATCGCGAATTCGTCCAAGCTGAGAGCCGTAATTGAACAGCTACATACGATCCGTGGCCGCCGTGAAAAGGCGATCATCTTTGCTCGCCATCGAGCAATGCAGAGCATCCTAGCCAAGGTTCTGGAATCGGAATTCCAACTGCCCGTTCGAATCATTAACGGCGACACAAAAATGAAGGCTTCCTCCTTGCGCACGCAAGGTGCGAAGACCCGGAGCGCCATTTTGAACGAATTCAAGGCCAAGCCCGGATTCAACATTGTAATTCTGTCGCCGTTCGTCGCCGGCATTGGATTAACGATCACCGAGGCCAATCACGTATTTCATTACGGCCGCTGGTGGAATCCGGCGGTGGAGTCTCAGGCGACAGATCGCGCTTATCGGATTGGGCAGACGAAGGAGGTTTCCGTGTACATACCGATACTTCATGATCCAAGCGGCAAAGTATCTGTGACCTTTGATGAGCGCCTAGATGCGCTGATGGAACGCAAATATCGTCTAGCAGAGGACTTTTTAAGACCGCTGCCGCCTGAAGAAGACATCGGGGGCGAACTGCTTGGCGAGCTGCGTAAAGAGGAGCCTGAACAAATTTCGGTTTAGCTCTTCCTGCTCATTGAGGTTGCGTGACACGGATGGCCTGGATTCGCTGTCGCGAGTGTTTGCACGGAATCCGGCCGCTCAGGTTGCGGGCGTTGAAATCGGAACGGCAAAGGTTCAGGCTGAGCAATGCCCTGAACTGGTTTTACAAACGCGAGCCATCGCGCAGGAGAGGGCGCGCAGAATGCACACCCTGCGGCTACTTTTGAAGAAGTTTGCACGTATTGGCGTAACCGTTCCTGATGATTAACACTTCGAAAGGGGCGGGAGGGGTGTGCCCATAGAGTTGATTACGAGTTCCCATGAATCGACTGCGTAAATGGCCAACACTTCCTCTCGTTTTGGCGACCCAGCCGAAGAACTACCCGGTTAGCGACAATCCAGTCGTGACCGGTGCTCCACATTAGCGAGAAGGCCCTTTTTTTCAAACTTCAGCGCCATGGAGATCCGCCCCTCCATTTCATTGACTTGACATGCTCGTCAAAACACCTCATACTCTACTGAAGCTCTTAGCTAAGCGCTTCATTAGGAGATTTTCGCCATGTTTAGCAGGTCGATTCATCACCACGTCACGCGTTATCTGTGCGTGCTCACAGCCGCCGCAGCCTGCAGCTTCGCTCAGTCCAACCTTGCCACTTTAACCGGTACGGTCACTGATTCAAGTGGAGCCGCAGCCGTTTCTGCAACGATACATGCCGTGAACGAAGCCACCGGAGAATCGTATTCCGGGTCCGCCAACGACCATGGCGTATATGTGATCCCGTTAATCAAACCTGGCGCCTATTCCGTCGATGCGGAGCTACAGGGTTTTAAGACCTATCGCCGTCCCCATGTCGTACTCGAATCAGCAGCGCGTATGGGACTGGATATTAGCCTGCAAGTCGGCGCAGCTTCAGAAAATATCGTCGTGACCGACGCCGCGCCGATACTTGATTCGGAAAGCTCGTCGGTGTCCGCAGTCATCACCAATCAGACGATTGCGAACATGCCCTTGATTGATCGCCGCGCCGCCCAACTGGTAAAGCTCTCCGGGTTTGTCGCTTCCGGTCTTCCCACCGGAGGCTCCGCTAATAATAGCGGCTTCGCCATAGCAGGCGGACGCGCCGACAACAACCAATGGTTTATCGACGGCGGGGTCGTGCAGAACTCTACCGTCGATACGCCCGGTCTGTTTTTTGATCCGCCCATCGAATCGCTTCGTGAGTTCCGGGTTGACGTCAGCAACTATGCCGCAGAACTCGGCCGGTCCGGTGGCGGCGTGATCCAAATGACAACGAAGAACGGCACAAATAATTTTCACGGATCGGTGTATGAGTATTTCCGAAACGACGCCATGGATGCGCGGACGTATTTTGCCGCCGAAAAGCCTCGGCTTCGTTACAATTTGTTCGGCGCTAGCATTGGCGGCCCGATCATCAAGAACAAAACCTTCTTCTTTTTCAACTACGAGGGCATTCGCAGCAAGACCGAAAGCACGCATATCGTGAATGTTCCCACGCCAGCCGAAGTAAGCGGCGATTTTTCCCACTCGGCTCAGATCATTCGCGATCCTTCAACGCAAGTTCCTTTCGCAGGCAATCGCATTCGTGCGGATCAATTAGACCCCGTCGGCGCTAAGATCGCGGCACTTTACCCGGCGCCGAATATCCAGGGAAGACCCTCGAGCAGCTCGAATTATCAGGCTAATCAATTGACGGATAGCCCACAAAATATCTACGTCGCGCGAATCGATCACGTATTTAATGACAGCGACCGTCTCTATGGCCGATTTCTCGGGCGCACAAATCCACAGGTAGGCGGGCCGATTTTCCCCACGCCAGGAATTGACTCCTATAATCAGATCGTCAAAACCACCGATTACGACATCGCCGGCACCTGGACTCATAGCTTCACACCAGCCTTCATCAACGAGGCCCGTTACAGTTGGGACCGGCGAGTCGCCAATCAATGGCATGGAGGCCTCGACGTGGGGCTTCCAACGCGGCTTGGCCTCACCGGTACGAATCCGGATTATTTTCCGCGCATCAACATCACCGGACTCGAGCCGATGGGAAATGCCAGCCGTCAGGCCCGCTACCAGGACCCCGTGATGAGCCACTACTTCGCGGACACCATGACCAAGATCGTCGGCAATCACACTCTGAAGTGGGGCGCTGACTATCGATATTCCTCTAATCTCGACTATTTCTACGGCACGGCCGGCGGAAGCTTTAGTTTCACTGATGTCGCCACCGGCAGCGGACTTGCGTCCTTGCTACTTGGCTGGGTAAACAGCGCATCCATACAGGAAGACCTTCCCCTGAAGAGCCGCGCCGACACGACATCGGCGTTCGTGCAAGATGATTGGAAGGCGACCCGAACACTGACACTAAATTTGGGCCTCCGCTGGGATTTTGATTTCCCGCGTCGCGAGGTATTCGACAATCGCCAAAGCAGCTTCGATCGAGCGACCATCAATCCAGTGTCGGGCACGCCGGGAGTAGTCACGTTTTCCGGCCGGAATGGCGTCAGCGACGACGCCACCCGAAAAGATTGGAACAACTTCGGACCACGTGTGGGCTTTGCCTGGCAGCCTCACGAAAATTGGGTGATCCGCGGGGGCGGCGGCATCCTGTACTTGGGCCAGTTCACAAATAATGTTACATTTGACCCGGCGCTTGGCTTTTCGAAACTGGCGTCTTTTACCTCTCCTGATTCGCGCAGCGCTGCCTTTCTCCTGCACTCCGGCTTCCCGGCAGCCAGCGTTCCCACCGAAGCGGAACTGACGCCAGGCTTCGGCGCGGTTCCGGTGGGGCAGGCGGCCACAACTGCCGTTTCATTTATAGAACCCGGCAGGCGGAACGGCTATCTGGAATCCTTCAGTTTCAATGTGCAGCGCCGCCTCTCCGCCAACTGGGTGTTGGAGGCAGGCTATCTTGCGAATCTCGGCCATAAACTACCGGGGGCCAGCTCGGAAAATATCAACCAGGTGCCGCCGCAATTGATGGGCGCCGGCAACGCACAGGTGCGCCGCCCGTTTCCTCAATTCAACAATGTGGCTGTACTTGCTCCGGCCATTGGGAACTCCAACTATCACGGTTTTAACCTGCGCGTGGAAAAACGTTACGCTTCCGGCCTCAATCTCGAAGCGAACTACACCTTCAGCCGCTTTATCGACGACATCTCGTCGCGCGTGGAACTCGGCGGAATCGGTGGCTCCGGGTTCTTCAACTACTATTCACGCCGCGACGACCGCGGGCTGTCAGGAAACAACATTTCACATCGCTTTGTGGTGAGCACGGTGTATCAACTGCCGTTCGGGAAAGACAAACCCTTCAATCCGGCATCGGCAGTGGTTCGCGCAATCGTCGGCGGCTGGTCCGTCGGGTACATCGGTGAGTTGCGGAGCGGCGCGCCTTATGGAGTCACGGAGGCGTCGAACCGAAGCAATTCGTTCTCCGACATCAATCGGCCAAACGTGGTTGGTGATCCGGCCGTTAACGGCAGCCGCTCGCGCGCGCAGCAGGTTGCACAGTGGTTCAATACTGCGGCATTTGCCGCGCCGGCCGATTACACATTCGGCGACGCCGGGAAAACGGTCGGTATCGGCCCCGGCGCAATCGCCATGGATATGTCCCTGATTCGCGACATCCATATAAATGAACTCCATCAGATTGAGTTTCGTGGCGAGGCCTTAAACTTCATCAACAACCCGAGCTTCTCCAATCCAAATACATCACGCGGAAACGCGGCGTTTGGCCGTATCACGTCCCTGGCGCCGGGAAACCAATCTAGAATTATTCAACTCGGAATACGCTACAGTTTTTAATCTCAATTGTTAAAGCTTTCACGACACGACAGATGATCAAAGTACTCATTCCCATCGGAGATGCCGCAGAGGCAATGGACACGCTGTACCCATACTACCGGCTGCGTGAAGATGGTTTTGCCGCGGTGGCGGCAGGACCTGCACAGCGTGTGTACCCGCTCGTAATGCATGAGATTCCTCCCGGCTGGGACATCACCAGGGAACAGCCCAGCTACCATTTAAAGGCCGACATCGCCTTCTCCGATGTAAGGGCGGAGGAGTATAACGGGCTATTTCTCACTGGCGGCCGAGCTCCGGAGTATCTGCGGTATAACCAGGACCTTCTCAAAATTGTGCGCCACTTCTTCGATGCCAATAAACCGGTTTGCGTGGTCTGCCACGGTGTTGAAATTGCGGCGGCTGCCGGCGCCCTGATCGGCAGGCGACTGACGACGGTTGCCAAATGCCAGCTTGATATCGAACAATGCGGCGGAACTTACGTGAACGACTGTTGTGTGATCAGTGACAACATGGTCAGCGGCCGAACGTGGCATGATCAGCACCATTACATGCCGGTTTTTATCAAAATGCTGAAAGAATTCGCCGCAGCGAACGGAGCCTGACGCAATCGGCATGCTGTTTCGCGGCTGGTATATTGTGGGCGCAGCCTTCTTGACCTTGTTGGTCACCGTCGGAGTGCCATTTTACGGGCTGCCCTTTTTTTACGACTACTTCATCCGGGATTTCGGCTGGTCCCGCGCCGAAACCACGGGTGGAATCGCGCTGGCAACGATTTTAGTTCAGCCACTGGCGGGATTCGTTGTCGACCGCTTCAGCCCACGCCTGCTGATTGGTGTGGGTGCGGGATTTTTACTTCTCTCTCTCGTCGGCTTCAGCTTGGGAAACGGCCGCCTGCTTTTCTATTATCTGTCGTGGTGCCTGTTTATGGCAGGATACATGTGTAGCGGGCCGCTGCCTCACCAGGTTCTTATCGCACGATGGTTTCGCCGCAGACGAGGTTTAGCGATGGGCGTCATGTATCTCGGCCTGGGGCTTGGCGGCGCGATCTCACAGAAGTATGTCGCACTGCAACTGATCCAGAAGTTCGGCTGGCGCCATGCACTTCTCTTAACGGGCCTGTCGATGCTCCTGGTCCTTCCACTCCTGCTTTTCCTTGTGCGCGATACACCGCAGGAAGTCGGCCTCTGGCCCGATGGCAGCCCGCAGCCGCCGCCGGAACCCGTTGATGAGGCACTTCCGCTTCGGGAACTGTGGCGTCGTCCCGCATTCTGGCTGCTCGCGGCCGGGAGCGCGGCAAGTATCGGTGCAATCGGCAGCGTGAATCAGCACATGAAGCTGCTGTTCCTGGACGCAGGGTTAAGCAGCGGAACAGTCGCAAATACGACGTTCCTGATTCTTTCCTCGAGCCTTGCCGGACGTCTCGTGATGGGCTGGCTGGCCGACTTCTTTCCGAAGAAATTCGTGATGCTGGCCTCATACCTGTTCGTTGGATTGCCGCTGCCATTGCTGCTTGTGATCAGTCATTCGGGAGCCCCGGAATTATTCGCGGTGGTATTCGGCTTTGGCCTCGGTGCAGACTATATGCTGATCCCGCTAATGGCGGCGCAACTGTTTGGCGCCAATTCCCTCGCACGCGTGATGGGCATCATTCTTCCTTTCGATTCCATTGGCCAAACCTGCTTCCCGTTTTTGCTTGGCGTGCTGCGCGATCACATCGGCAACTACACTTGGGGCATCGTGATGGTGGCTGGATTGGCTCTGGCAGGCGCAACCGCCGTCGCCTGTCTGCCGAAGCTACAGGAGGAACCGGTGCGCGTATGACGCAACCCAGCAGAAGAGCGGCGCTGCAAATGCTCGCAGCAATGGGCGCCGGCGTTTTGGGATGGGCCCGGCAGCAGTCGATCGGCCTCTGTATCGGCACTTACGGCATGAAGGCACTTTCAAACCGTACTGCGTTGGAATTGATAGCACAGATCGGGTACGACGGCGTAGAGATTTCTCTCCTGCCGGGCTGGCCGGCAGATCCCGTTCAGTTACATAACCCAGCGCGGGAGGAATTGCGTCACCTAATCGCAGCAAACCATCTCGCTCTTCCCTCCCTATTGGAATCGTTACCGCTACTGCCGGGGCGCCATACCGAAAACATGGAGCGGCTGCGCCGTGCTACACACCTGGCCCATGACCTTGCGCCTCGAAATCCACCCATTATTGACACGGTGCTAGGCCTGAAGGCGAATCAATGGGAAGCATTGAAGTCCCGCATGGCCGACGAAATCGGGGACTGGTCTCGCGTTGCGCTCGAAAACAAAATCACGATTGGAATAAAACCACACGCCGGCCAGGCGATGAACTCGCCCGACCGCGCGCTTTGGCTTCTGCAACAGGTAAACAGTCCTCATATACGTCTCATCTACGACTACAGCCACATGTATATCGAAGGATTCACGCTCGAGAGCAGCCTGAAGCGAATGCTGCCATACACAACCTTCATCGCTTTGAAAGATGGCCGTAAGACCGCGACAGGTTACGATTTTCTGCTGCCGGGAGAAGGCAATACGGACTATCCAACGTACTTCCGGCTATTGAAGGAACTCGGCTATCAAGGCTACCTGGGCGTCGAAGTCAGCGCGTTACTCTTTCGCCGTCCTGGTTACGATCCGGTGGCCGCGGCGAAGAAGTCGTACACGAACCTGGCGCCATTGATGGCGGCAGCAGGTGTCCGGTTCAAACGCTAATGATCTTTTCTGTCTTATGTTCGGATATGGAGCGTCGGCTTGAGCAATACTTTTTCGTGAGGCCGGCCGGGATACCTGATGCGCCTCAGCAGCATCTCGGCTGCCCGTACCCCCAATTCATAACTCGGCTGAACAACAGTAGAAATTACGGGCCGAAATACATCCAGCCATTCCGCATCATCGGAACTCATCACCTCCACATCCTTTGGGCACTCAAGGTGCAGGAGTTGCAGGGTCCGCAGTACGCCGATCGTCATCACGAGGTTGTCGACAAAAAGCGCTGTCGGCCTGGCCTCGAGGGAAAGAATTTGCCTTGCGCTTGCTTGGCCTCCCTCCGCCGACAAATCCGTTTTAAGAGCCAGCGCCGGATCCACCCGAATGCCGGCCGCCTTCAGCGCCTGACGCCACCCGATCAGGCGTGCTTCGGATACACTCATCGATTTCGCTACCGTCAACAATCCGATTCGTCTATGGCCTCGGGAGAGCAGATGCGAAACGCCTGCCTTAGTCCCCGCGGCGATATCGGTTGCCACGACGTCGGCAGCAATCCCTTGCGGTATTCGTCCGACAAACACAATCGGGCGTTTGTCGTGAAGCAGACGAGTCAGCTCTTCGTCCTCTCCAGGCGCTTGAAACAACAGCACGCCATCGACCAGACGCGATCGAAAATCCGCCAGATAACGCGATTGCTCTTCCACGCGGTTGTAAGTATGGCCCAAAATCAGCAGATAGCCTTTTTTGCGAAAAGCGTCTTCGGCGCCGCGGGTCACCTCCGCATAAAACGGGTCCGGGGGAGCGCCTTCGGGGATCAACATGCCCACTGTTCGTGTCTTGTGCGTCTGCATGCTGCGCGCCAAGTGGTTGATCGTATAATCCAACTCCTTCACCGCTTCTTTGACGCGCTTGGTCAGTTCAGGGCTTACGAAGGCAGTTCGGTTGAGAACGGCAGAAACAGTCGCAATCGACACACCCGCTTGCTTGGCAACGTCATAAATAGTCGGCATGTGCTTTTACCAATATAGACCGCCGGAGGAAGCGCTTAGCGAAGAGCTTCGATCATGGAGATGGTTTGGCAATGAAATTGGAAATTAAAACAGCCGTGTATCCCATGTGTGTGTTGCTGTGTCTTGCCGGACACGCCGCCGAGTATCGGAC
>Ga0134128_10012416_pt1 | contig 10158 bp, 8 predicted proteins | sample KB31754_FD_96462 | JGI IMG/M metagenome (GOLD analysis project Ga0134128, IMG submission 96462) | Terrestrial soil microbial communities with excess Nitrogen fertilizer from Kellogg Biological Station, Michigan, USA - KB3-175-4 | ecosystem: Environmental > Terrestrial > Soil > Unclassified ...
GACCACCTCGGCGATATCCTCCTCACCCACCACCATGGCCCGTTCGGGAGAGGCCTCCCGTTCCTGCCAGCTCGATTGCAGGTTGGCGATCTTATCGCGCAACTGCTTCTCGCGGGTTCGCAGATCGGCGGCCGTTTCGTATTGCTGGGCCTTGATCGCCGCTTCCTTGTCGGTTTGCACCTGCTCGATATTCTGCAGGGCTTCTTTCAGAGAGAATGCCTGGCCCGAGCGTTGCAAGCGGACGCGCGCCGACGCCTCGTCCATCAGATCGATAGCCTTGTCCGGCATGAATCGATCGGGAATATAGCGTTCCGCCATCTCGGCGGCGGCGCGCAGCGCCTCGTCGCTGATTTGCAGGTGATGGTGTGCCTCATAGCGGGGCCGGAGCCCATGGAGAATACGGATAGTCTCATCCACCGAGGATTCGTTGACCGTGACCATCTGGAAGCGCCGCTCCAGGGCGGCGTCCCGTTCAATGTACTTCCGATACTCATCCAGGGTAGTGGCGCCGATGCACTGCAATTCGCCGCGAGCCAGGGCGGGCTTGAGGATATTCGCCGCGTCGACCGCTCCCTCGGCGGCGCCGGCGCCCACGATCGTGTGCAACTCATCAATGAAGAGGATGCAATCGCCCGCGCCCTTGATCTCCTCGATGATCTTTTTCAGCCGCTCCTCGAACTCGCCGCGGTACTTGGTCCCGGCAACCAGGGAGCCGATGTCCAGGGTCAGCAGGCGCTTCCCGGCCATGGTCTCCGGCACGTCGCCATTGACGATGCGCTGGGCGAGGCCATCGACGATGGCCGTTTTCCCAACTCCAGGCTCACCGACCAGGGCGGCATTATTCTTCATACGACGGCTGAGGATCTGGATTACCCGCTCGATCTCGGTGCCGCGCCCGATCACCGGATCCACCTTGCCGGCTCGCGCCTGGGCGGTAATATCCAACCCAAGTTGGTCGATGGTCGGAGTCTTGGTGGCGTGCTTGGTTTCGCCATGCGAACTGCCCGTGCTTTGCGAGAGCACCTGGATCGTTTGCTGGCGCACCTTTTCCAGGCTGACCCCCAGCGAATCGAGAACGCCGGCGGCGATCCCCTCGCCTTCGCGGACCAAGCCCAGGAGCAGATGTTCGGTCCCGATATAGTGGTGACCGAGGCGCCGCGCCTCGTCCACTGCCAATTCGATCACCTTCTTGGCCCGCGGGGTCAGCCCGATCTCTCCCACCGTGGGACGGTCACCCCGGCCAATGATAAACTCGACCGCGCTCCGAACCCGATTGAGTTCGACGCCGAGATTCGAGAGCACTTTGGCCGCGACACTCTCACCTTCGCGCACCAGTCCAAGCAACAAGTGCTCGGTCCCGATGTAATTATGATTGAAGCGGGTCGCCTCTTCCTGGGCAAGGGTCAGTACCTTGCGGGCCCGCTCGGTGAACTTGTCGAACCGTTCGTTCATCACCTTGCTCTCTTCCTCTTGTTGGACTCGCCCGCCAGATACCAAGTGGGGCGCGGTAGACCCCGCGCCCCACCCCCTGGCCGGCTACTCGTCGAGCGCGGCCTCTGGGCTGTCATCCGCCCAGACACCATCGTCGCCAAGATCCTCCTCGGGGGGTAACTCGATGCCTTCCATGGCTGCCTTCACGCTGGGGGAGGGTTCCTCCACCTGGCGCAAACTCAAGCCAAGCCGCCGGCGTACTGGATTGATATTAATAACGCGGAGGGTTAGTCGCTGGCCCTCGCTGACCACATCCTTCCCGTTCTCCACCGCGTTCTCGGACAACTCGGAAAGATGGATCAGGCCCTCGATTCCATCATCGATCTTTGCGAAGGCGCCGAACTTGGCCAGTTTGGTGATCGTGCCTTCCACCAAATCACCCACATGATATTTCTGATCGACCAGCGACCAGGGGTCCGGCTGGGCTCGTTTCAAGCTCAGGGCAATCTTCTTGGTATCGGGCTCAATACTGAGCACGTACACATCCACGTCATCGCCCACCGAGAGCACCTCACTTGGGTGGTTGACTCTGCTGTACGAGATCTGCGAAATGTGAACCAGTCCATCCGCCCCACCCAGATCCACGAAGGCGCCAAAGCTGGCCAGACTGGTGACCCGTCCCCGACGCACTTGACCGGTCTGAAGCTCCGCCAGCAACTCATCCTTCCGGTGGCTGCGCTGCTCTTGCAAGGCCAGCCGCTCGGAAAGGATAAGCCGGTTCCGGTTCCGGTTCAACTCGATAATCTTGAGCTTGAGGACGCGGCCCTTCATTTGCGCCAGGCGGTCGATCACCTCGGAAGGCTCGCCCTCCTGACCCTTGGAGAGTCCACGAAGCTCGGGGATCTGAGAGATCGGCACGAAGCCCCGTACCCCTAAATCCACGATCAAGCCGCCCTTGTTGAAGTCGATGACCTCGGCCTCGATCACCTTCTCTTCCTGGAAGAGCTCCTCAGCCACCCGCCACGATTTCTCCATCCGGGCGCGGCGAATGGACAGAATAGCATGGCCATCCGGGCCCTCGGGCTGCATCACGTAGACAAGGATCTTCGAGCCGACCTTCAGCTCTCCGGTTACTTCCTCATCCATCTCGCGCCCATTGATCGCGCCTTCGGATTTGAGGCCCACGTCGACCAATACCTCGTCAGGGTCGATACGGGCTACGATCCCATTCACCACCTCGCCCCGCTGAAGGGTGCGAAGGGCATGCGAGGGATGATCGAGCAACGAGGCCATGGTGTCCTCGCTCTCGTCCAACGGCAAAGGCGGTATGGCGGGGGCGGCAGGCGGGGCCTTTGGCGCGTGAGACTCAACCACCTCCTGGGTGGGTGTGTTGTTTTCACTGGCCATCTGCGGCTCTTGCGCCTCGACCTCCCCGGAAATGCCGCTGGTCGTCGGGGTGGGTATTTGCTGTTCGGTCAACATGTGGCTCCTACGGACGTAGTGTCAAACCCGCATCCGGCGGCTCCGTGATTCCAGCGCCAGGCGCTGGAGACACTGACCCCTCGGTGCGTCTGTTTGCTCCAGTAGTATAACACACTTTCACGGCCACTCTTACCTGGAAAAACGGGCAGGGCGTGGGTTGGGCGCCCCGGCGAGCTAGGCGAACCTGTGCCATCCTGTCTGTAAGCCCTCACGTCTGTTCCGTGCCCACGAGCCCGCGCCGCGATGGGTGCTGGATACATCGATTGCGAGCGGAAAGGTTGGCGGGATGAAAAAAGGATTCGCTCTTAACTGGGTGCTGTCGAACGATGGGCGGACACCGCTGTTCGGCGTCCGTGATCTACAGGTGTTGGCGGACGCGGGCGCGCGGATCGTTCGCTTCGAGCTTCGGGTAGGCAGCGCCCCCGAGTGGTCCGATGATCTGATCGGCCGCTACGCCGGGATCGTGCGCCAGTTGACTGGAGCCGGTATCTCCCCGATCGGCCTCATCTACGCCGATGCCGTTCCCGGCGCCAAGCAGGCGGACTGGAACGCCGGCAATGCGGAGACCACCGGCGGGATGGGCGACAATCCGTTCATTCACCGTTTCGCCGACCTGGCTCGCCAGTTGGCCGCCGCCCTGCCGGAAATCTCACTCTGGGAGATCTGGAACGAGCCGAACGCCTGGCGGCAGCAAAGCGGGCGCGCCTATAGCGGGGGCAGTTTTATCTATCCCTCCAATTTCGCCGCCATTCTCATGCAGGCTGGCGCCGCGATCAAGCGCGTACAACCGGCGGCGACCATCATTACCGGCGGCCTGCTCTCGCATAACAACCATGGGATACTAAATACTCAAAATAGCGGCGCCGATTACCTGAACGACCTCTATGGCGCCTTGAAGCGCCTGGGCGGCGGGACGCTTCCGTTCGACGCCATCGGCCAGCACCTGTATGTGGATCAGCCGGGGCAGGCCGATCCCGACCACCTGTGGCAATACATCAGTCATATGCAGGCGATCGCCCAGCGGAACGAAGGGGGTGCCGGACGGCCTCTCTATCTCACCGAGGCCGCCTGGACCACGACTGCCGTGGCGCCCGAGTTGCAGGCAGCCAACCTGCGAACCCTGTTCGAGGTCTGCGGGCGTGATGAACGGATCGCCGCCGTCTGCTGGTTCCAGATGCGCGATAATCCGCCGGGCAAGCAATACTTCGGCGTGTGTGCCCCCGATTGGTCGCCGAAGCCCGCGTTTGGCGCCTTTCAAGGGGTGTAGGGAGAGTTAGGCCGCGTCGCGCAGTTGCGCGAGGAGCATGTCGCCTGGTCGTAGTCCGAGGTTGATTGCCCATACGCGCCGTGCGTCATCGACCACCACCGTACTGGGCACGGTCAGTACGGAGAGGGCGCCGGCAATGCTGTCCTCGCGGGCCGCGTCAATCCGGGTCACCACGATTCCCTGATCGTGCGCCAGTCGATCGAGAATGAGTGATTGGCGCCGACAGTCGGCGCAGTGATGTCCGTAGAAATAGACGATGCTCGGCCCAGGGCCAGTGAGCCGCCGGGAAAGCTCGGTGGGAAGCCGCTGGCCAAGGACGCCACTCGCCCGCCGACGCGCCATCGATCTGGCCAGTAACGAACCGCCGAGCACAACGGCGGCGAGGACAACCAGAATAACCGCGCGCTCCCCCATATCCAGGTTCCCTTAGCGAGTTGCCAGCTTGTCAAATTGCAGAGTGAGCCAGCATAGAGCGCAGAAGTTGAAGATCGCGTCCAGGGAGATCATCACCGCGATCAGCCCGACCGCAATCCAAGCCCAGGATTGCCCGCTGGCTAGAAGCACCGCCGCGGCCAGAGTTATCGACCCACCCAGAACGCGAGCAACCCGGCGCGTCTCGTGGTTTTCTTGTATCTCACGCCGTTGGAGAAGGCCGGCCGGCTCCAGAACCCGCCAAGCCAGTTGCCTGAAGAGGTCGGCTTGCCACCAGAAGCGGCCCAAAAGCAACACCAGCCCGACAAACCCTACCAACCAGGCCCCATCAACCGCGCCAACCAGAAAGCCAAGCACCAACAGGGCTACGCTGAGCCCCTGGTGAAACTTTCGTGCCGAGATATCGAACCCATCCGTGGCGGCCCGCATCATGCCCTCCAGCCCCATCGCCGACGATCCGACGATGGTCTATCCACGAGGTACGGTACCATCGATGGGCTTGAATTGGCAAGTATGTCGATAGGATTAGACGACGCTTCCCTTGATAGGGAAGAGATCCTCCGGCCTCGCCACTTAGCGGTACTCGCGACGTCCCTCGAGAGCTTGGCGCAGCGTGAGATCGTCGGCGAACTCGAGATCGCCGCGCATGCGGAGCCCTCGGGCGGGGCGCGTAACCTTTAGGGGTAGCCCCTGGAGGCGCTGGGTGAGATACATGGCGGTGGCGTCACCCTCCATGGTGGGATTGGTGGCCAGGATCACTTCTTGAATGTCCCCAGTGGTAACCCGGAGCAGAAATTGCTCGATCTTCAGTTCTCCTGGACCAATCCCATCCATCGGCGAGAGGGCCCCGTGCAACACATGGTAGAGCCCATGATAACTATGGGCCCGTTCCAGGGCGAGAATATCTAGGGGCTGTTCGACCACGCAGATCGCGCCCTGGTCCCGGCCGGGATTGGCGCAGATGGCGCAGGGATCGTTCTCCGTCAGGTTGCGGCAGATGCCGCAGTAGACAATCCGTTCCTTCACCTGGACGATCGCCTCCGCCAGCAGCCGTGCCTCTTCCGAGGGCTGGCGCAAGATGAAGTAGGCAAGCCGCTGCGCGGTCTTGGGGCCTACTCCCGGAAGCTTTCCCAACTGGTCGATGAGGTGGGCTACCGGCTCGGCAATAGACCCGGCGCCTGGCTGGCTGGCAAACATGCGGCTAGAACGGCAGGTTCATGCCGCCGGTTACGGCGCTCATCTTCTCTTGCTGCAAGTTCTTGGCCTTTTCCAGCGCCTCGCGCACGGCGGCCAGCACCAGGTCTTGCAGCATCTCCACGTCCTCGGGGTCCACCACGTCCTTGCTGATCGTGATCGCGGTAATCTCCATCTGGCCGGTGACGGTTGCGCTCACCATGCCGCCGCCGGACGAGCCAACCACGATTTCCTCGGCCAATTTGGCCTGGGCCTTCTCCATTTGAGACTGCATTTGCTGTGCCTGCTTGAGCATGTCCCGCATGGCCTTCTGGTCGAAACCCATCGCCTCTTCCCCTCAATACTCAGCGGGCGGCTCAGGCGCCCCGCGGGCCAAACTGCTCGCCGCCAAACGCGGTGGCGATTTCCTCTAGATACTGCTCTTCCCGGTCGTTGCCCACTTGAGCGGTGGGGGCATCGCTGATCGTAACACAGCGTACGGTCCAGCGCCCACCATAGACCTCGCGCACCGCTTGTTCGAGCACCTGCCGGTTTCTGGCCTGCTCCAGAATCCGCAGGGAGAAGGTGTCCGATGGCTTGAAACTCAGAGTCAGAACCTCTTGCTCGGCGATCAGAGCGCCCCGGACGGACTTTTGCGCGAGTTGGTGGACGCTGGCCGTGCCCCGCTCCTGCAACCAGCGTAAAAGCTCGGTCCAGCGGCTATCCGGTCCCACCGTCCCTGACCCGCTGGTGCTCGCCATTGAGGAGGAAGGAGTCTCCGGCTGAGGCTCAATGGAAGGGGCGGGCTCGGCTGAGGCCGGGTGTGGCCGATTTTCCTCCGTAGGGACTGCCGGCGGGGGTAGACTGGATTCCTGCCGGTTTGGTTCGTGAGCACCATCTCCACGCGCTCCATTGGGCAGCACGGGCTGATACCCACTTTCGCGCGCCGCGGGTGGAGGACTGGCCCCCTCGGAAGGCGGATTGGCGCGCGGCGCCTCCCGATCGGAGATCAGGTCGCCCGCGGACGGAAGCGGGGTGGGTTCGGAGATCCGATTGGTGGGCGCCGGAGCCGGCGCGGCGGAACCCGCTGCTTGAGGGGCCGTCCCCGGGGCGTCGTGGCTGGTGGCTGGCCGGCGTGCCAGCCCCGCCTCACCGGCGGATGTCCCGGAGCCGGCCAGATGCATGGTAGCCTCGGCAACCGCCAACTCCAGAGCGAAGCGGGGCGAATCCGAGCGGCGCGCCGTGCTCTCAACCCCCAGAAGGCTCCGCAGCACCACGACGATCCGGTCGGCGTTGCAGCGGGCCACATTGGGCTCGGGCAAGGGGCGGCGGCGGGCGCGGGCCAGCATGGCGTCCCGCCAATAGGTACTGAGTTGCCGGGTCAGTTGGCGTGGATCGATGCCGCTGTCCAGGAGAGCCCCGAGCAGGACCAGGGACTCGGGAAGATCACCGGCCGCCATCAGATCGGCGAGCGAGGCAATCTCACTGATCCGGGCCACTCCCAGCGCCGTCTCCACCTCGGCCAACCGAAGCTGGTCGCCGCAATAGGCGCGCACCTGTTCCATCAGGCTTAAGGCATCGCGCAAGCTGCCGGTTCCCAGGGCCGACAGCAGTTCCAGCACCTCGTCCTCGGCCTCCATCCCCTCGCGTTCGCAAATGAAGCGCAGACGGGCCACCATCTCGTTGGGGGGGACCGGACGGAGGTCCAGGCGTTGGCAGCGAGAGAGCACGGTTGCCGGCACCTTATGGATTTCGGTGGTGGCCAGCAGGAACAGGACATGGTCCGGCGGCTCCTCCAGGGTCTTCAACAAGGCATTGAAGGCGCCGATGGAAAGCATATGGACTTCATCGATAATGAACACCTTGCGGCGCGCCTCGGCCGGACGGAATTGGACTCGGTCGCGCAATTCCCGCACATCGTCAACGCTGTTGTTGGAGGCCCCATCAATCTCGATCAGGTCGATGGAACGCCGCTCGATCATATTGATGCAGATCATGCACTGGTTGCAGGGTTCTCCATCGACGGGCGCCAGGCAATTTACCGCTCGCGCGAGGATGCGGGCGGTGCTGGTTTTCCCGGTCCCGCGGGGACCGGTAAAGAGATAGGCGTGGGCGACCTTCCCGTGCATCACCGCGTTCCGCAAGGTCTGGGTCACATGTTGCTGTCCTGCTACCTCGGAGAAGGTCCGTGAACGGTAGGCACGGTACAGCGACGCCCGTTCGCCCAACTCTGACACCGCGGGGCTATCGGAAGGTGAATCTGGGGGAAACAACGAGAGTTCAGTATTCATGTTCGTCCTGGCCCGCATGGGCGGCGCACATGCACCGAAAAAGAAACGGCGGCACATTGCCGCCGATCAAGGAATAGTGACCGTGCACCAGATCTTCGCGCCATCCTGAATGCCACGCTCGACCCCGCGAACTGCGGTCCCGGCTTCCCTGACGCACCCGAAGCACACCCCTTACCGCTGCTTCTCTCGATCTGACGGGGTTCGAGGGGCTCCGTCGGTCAGGACCAGGACCGTTGAACGTTCGTGGAGCCGCTCAGAATCATCCAGATCCGGTCCTCGGATCCGGGGTTCCGCCGGCCGTATAGCCGATTTGCCGTACAGGGGACGACTATCCCCCCGCCTAGCACGGTCACATGCCTATGCTACTGGCCACTCCCTCACCCGTCAAGGAGGTTATCGCTCCCGATAGAGCCCTTCCTGGATGATGATCCGCCAGGCACCCTCGGGGATCAGGTAGCGGGCCGCCCGGCCCCGCGCGATCCATTCACGCAACAGATGCGAGGCGATCTCCAACTGGGGCGCATCCACCAGGGTGATCAAGGCGCGGACATCGGGCCGGATTTCTTCCAGCATCGGCCAGTCTGGTCCGGACCAGCCGGCCCGCGACATCACGATCGGGTGATAGTCGCCCAGAATGCGGGCCGGCTCCTGCCAGTTCTTCAGGTCATTGGCCGCGTCCACACCCATGATGAAGCGCAATTCGGCATTCGGCCATTGATGCTGGAGCGCGTCCAGGGTGGCGATGGTATACGATGGGCCGCCCTGGTGAATTTCGAGATCGGTGACGGCAAAGGCGGGATTCCCGCTGATCGACGCTTCCACCATCCGGAGGCGCTGTTCCCCGGTAGCCCAAGGCCCTCGATCTTTCAAGGGCTGCTTGCCGGTCGGAACCCAGAGCACCTGATCGAGGTCGGCAGCCTGGCGGACGAAATCAGCCATCGCCAGGTGGCCGACATGGATCGGGTCGAAGCTCCCGCCATAGGCCCCGATCCGCTTCCCTGTCATGGGCTAGAGCCGTGCCTGAATCCCGGCGACCTGCAAGATTTTGCCGTTGCCTACCACCATGCTGTCGCCATGACCGGGGAGCAAGGTCACCGGCTGATCCTGGGTCACGTCCGTGTGGTGAACATCATAGCCCTGGTCGCCAGTGGTGAGCCCAAGGTCCACGCCGATCTTCCCACTTGTATTGGTGGTCACGGTCAACTGGAACGACTGCATCTTGTAGATCCGTCCCGGAACCCACTGATCGAGAGTCTGCCAATCCGTCGCCTGGTCATCATCCCAGAACACGCGCAGGGCGCCAGTGGGATCGGTGAGGTAATGGACCAGCCGGGTCGGGAGCGGCATCGGCTTAAGCACCCGCCACCAGGTGGTGAGAACCACGTCAGGGTTTCGCAGATTGCTCCGCTCCGCTCGATCCACCTTATAGCCCTCAAGCTCCAGATAGTTGCCGAAGCGGGCGATGGGGCCGCCGCTGGGCACGTCGGAGGTGGGCGGTTCCATGAAGGTCCAGAATGAGGGCGGGAGCGTCGTATTCAGCTGCATGCCCTTGTGATAGCGTTGCAAGAGCAAGATGCCGTCCTGGGCGAACTTAATCGTGTATTTTCCATTGAGCAGAAGCGCGTTGTGATTGATGACTGAGTAGTGGGAGGCCGACTGTACGGCGCCGTAGGCAATGTCGCATGCCTCGGCGTTTCCTTGAATCTGCACCGTGAGGTCACAGGGACGGAGGACCGAGCCGACCGGCTCGGTCGCGTCGATAATCACGTACTGCACGCGGTCGAAGTCGCGATCGGGATAGAGAAACACTTGCTCGCGATCGCTGAGATGAGCATTGAGATTGTCCTGGGCGGAGACGGCGGCGCCGGGAGGGATCATGGCCAGGGCGGTGTCGAGGAGGCGGTCGTGCGCGGTGATCGGAGGATAGTAATAGTCCTGGGCCATGGGAGTGAAGCCGTTGACCCGCTGGTTCGCCACCGAGGTGATCAACACGTACAAGCAGATCGCCGTCGTCACCCAGGCAAGCGGCAAGCGCGCGTAGCGGGCCAGCCCGGCGCACACCCACTCCGCCCCCAGGATGGA
>Ga0134128_10012418_pt1 | contig 10157 bp, 9 predicted proteins | sample KB31754_FD_96462 | JGI IMG/M metagenome (GOLD analysis project Ga0134128, IMG submission 96462) | Terrestrial soil microbial communities with excess Nitrogen fertilizer from Kellogg Biological Station, Michigan, USA - KB3-175-4 | ecosystem: Environmental > Terrestrial > Soil > Unclassified ...
AAAAATCTTCCTGAAAAAAAATAGATTGATGAGAAGAGAGAGTATTAAAATTACCCATAACGAAAACAAAGAAAACGGAAGGATATGGAGTTCCCCGAGTACCAGGCTTATGTAGGAAATACTTATTGCCCCAATAATTTTTGAAAAAAGATATCCTCTATCAGTAAATCTTCGAAAGAGGAATATCGCAGTGGGGAGAAAGATAATTCCTAAAAGGAAAAGAACAAACCACCATTGAAAGATATAGAGGATGGTTTGGAAGTATATATTCATTTTATTAACTGCTCAATATGAGAAATTGCAATAAGATTTTTTGCTATCTTTGCATGTTGCATGGAATTAAACCAATAGAAAGTAATAGCTGGATGTTTTTTTGCTAAATATTTAAGGAGAGGCAAATCATCATCAATAAAAACATCAATTTTTTCTTTACTCAATATCGTGCTCTTAAATTGATGAGGTTGCTGATTTTTATAATTAAAATACATGTGAGAAAAGATATCATCAAATTTATATCTTTGAATAAGTGCATCTGTCTGTCCTTTTAAGAAATTAAATCTACTGGAGATAAGAAAAATTTTATTCTTTTTATCCCGGGAGAATTCTCTCACAAAATGAAGATTTTTCTTGATAAGGGGGCGCAATAAGGGGGCATGAGACAATATTCTAATTTTCTGTTCTAACTTTCCAGGTATTCTATAGAGTAACGTTCCATTAGCTTTCTTTTTATAGAGTCTATCAATAACCCAGTCAGGAATGAATGGCGGATGGTCAATAAAAATTTTGTCTAGATCAAATCCAATGTTCATGTCTTTCAGTAAATAGTATTGTACAACGCTCGTTTGCCTTAATGCAACGCTCCAGATGCTACCATAAGTGAAAATAATTTACTTGGGGAGAGCTTTTTTATGTTTTTTAAAATGACTACTGGAGGATGATCGTAGCTTTGGAAGGTTTCATCGGCAAAATCATCGGAAATAATGAAAGGGGAATTGCTAAATTCTGCTACCTGAGAGAAGCCAAGTTGTCCTGAAAACAGAAGACGATAATAAGTTGTTGTATAGGGATATTCTTGAGAGTTATTCATAATTGAGGCAGAAACCCGTCTACTGGAGAGAATAACGTAGTCTGCATGAGAAAGTTGTGCGGCAAGCCTTTCTATTTTGGAATGAGTATCCGGATCATAGACATTTATAGTTATGTTTTGGAAGTTTTTTGATTCCCCTGGTAAAAGAAGAGGCAGGGCATCATCCCAATATTCACTAGCAAGAGTACTATTATTCGGAATATGTTGATATATCCATTGAGAGGCAGCAATTCTCGTATGAGGTGCGGCATACACTCTCAGATATAAAATACCATTGAACATGATCAGTAAAATGCAAATCCATAAGACAAGTTTGTTTAACTTACTAAGAGCAAACCCAGCCCAAAGTGACATGAAAGGAAGGAGCAACACGTAGTACCGTTCATATTTTGCATACCAGGCACCTGACCACAGAAAGTAAAGTAAAGGGAAAACAAAAAGGAAAAGATACACAATTTTTCTCTCATGTAGCGTTTTTTTTGAAAGCTGAAAAAACCCAATAAGAGAAAGAGGAAGGGAGATGAAGCCAAGAATAAAGGGAAAGATATAAAGGAATTGGTAGATATAGGGAAAAGTATTTTCATAAATAATAACAAATGGAGGCTTAAAAGTACCATATGTTACGCCTTCCATATAATTAGTTTGGCTGAAAAAAGTTGACCAATCGATAATTTGATAAGGAGCACAAATAGCACCGACAACAACACTTATTACGAGAAAGAATACAAACCAATAAATAATTTTTATTTTTGTTTGAGTTGTCATGAAAAGGTAGACAAATGATAAAAGTGGAATAATACCGAACACAAGCCCGGTAATTTTTGTCCCGAATGATATTCCTAAAAGGATGCCAAGCAAAATAGAAATTTTCAATTGTTTTGTTTGAATAACCAAAATAGAAAGATATGTTATGGTTGTTACCAAGAGTACTAAGAAACTTTCTGTTGTGTTAAAGTGTGCGTATTGAATGCTCCCAATACTAAAGGTGAAAACAAGAGTTGCGAGAAGTGCAATTTTTTTTACAAAAAACTGTTTTCCCAAGAGATAGATAAGAGGTATGGTCGCAATACTAAAGACCGATGAAATTGTTCTGCTAATTAAAAGAAAACTTTGAGAAGAAAAGAAAACATCATGAATTATCTTATATAGATACAGAAGAAAAGATCCATAATAAAACATATGAGGATTTAATGGAGAGGATACAGAGAAAAACTGTGACCAAGAGGTTGGGAATGAAAGAGTCGAAGCATTTACAAAGAGGCGTTCATCTGGTTGAAGATAAAATCCACCGTCCCAATTGAGGTTATAAAGTCGTAAAAATGAGCCGATGATAAAAATTATAATAAATAATCTATGCTGATAAAGGAACTTTCTAAGAAATGTCATATGTTTTTTTGAAAAATAAATACCGTTGGCCTGTCGAATACATTCACCGTCTCTTCAACATGAAAAACAGGATCTCCCATATAGACTATTTTACAGAAGATATCACAGGGGGTTTGGTATATTTTTTTATACCCTAGTTTTCCAGAAAAAAGGCTTGTATAGAATTGGGAACTTTTTGGCAATAAGTGAGAACTTCCTAATCTACTTTTGACTAGCCTCTGACTGGGTAAAATAATCAATGCACTTGATTCCATTGCTTCGTTTATGGTCTTTTGGACTAAAGGCGTTGTGTCTAGTGAATAAAAATCAATTTGTTTTATATTTTCTTGAGAGAAGACATTATTGAAAGGAAGTATTCCTAAGTCATATGGTTCTGTAAGAATCTGCTCCTGAGGATTCGTTTGTCCCTGGAGCCAAGAGGCAGCTTGTACTCGAGTGTCGGGGGAAAGAAAAACTGTTTTTACATATGCAAAGGAATAAAAAAGTGAGATAAGGACAAGAGCAAAAACAGTGAGCGATTGTATTCGCCTGGGAATCTTTGTCAAAAAAGATGCAAGAAAAAGATAAATAAAAGGAAGAGTGGGCACCATATATCTTGTCCATTTAACAAAGAAAAAAGTTTCACTGAAAAATAAAATACCCAAAAAAATAAGAACAAAAGTACTTTCACGTCTCAAATATCTTTTGAAAAAAATAATTGATAAGAAAAGAGAAAAACAGAAGGCAACAAGAATAAAAGGGTTAAGGAGAAATGGAAACACATATAAGAGTTGAAAAATAACTGGAATGGTATGCAAAAACCCTTGTGTATAAAAAACAGGAATCGTTCCTAAGGCAACACCACTTTCATAATGCATGCTTGACCAAAATGAAGAAAAATCAAAAAGAACAAAAGGATTGGTTATAAAAAATATAAGAAAAAGAGGAAGGAGATATAGAAGAATATTTTTGGAAAAAAAGCTAATGCTCTCTTGTTTCTTTTGATACTGAAAAAATAGAAAAAAAAGTGGCAAGGGGAGAACAACAAGGAGTGAGACTTTTGTCCCGAGCAATAATCCTCCTATTATTCCTAATAAAAGAAGACGTTTCCAGGAATACTTTTGGGAAAAATAATACCAGACATAAAAAAACCACAAAGAAAGAAATGTGAGCCACATTTCAAATGTGCCAAAATGAGCATATTGGATAAATCCCACACTCAGTGCTGCTAACATGGAAGAGAGAATTCCTACTGCAGTGTTATAGATTTTTTTACCAATATAGAAAAGTGACAACATGATACCTATTGAGAGAATGGCAGAGTAGAAACGACTGGTATAATCAATGATTTGGAATGGTGGTTGATGGAAAAGATTTATCATAAAAGAAGTAAAATAAATGATATAGATGGGCAATGATCCATATGCAAAAAAATGTGGATTCATCTGGTTAGGAAAAGAAAGGTTACTAATTGCATATGCGATGTTGTTTTCATCAGGATGAAAGAAGAAGGGATTTCCCCAGGTTATATTGAGAAAACGTAAATATGCTCCCAGAATAAGAATGATAAGAAAAGTAGCAACAACTTTTTTTTGTTTTAAAACCATAAATAAAAAGAAGTAGAATTGGGAAATATTATTTTTTGATATGCTGAGCAATCTTTTCACCAAGTTCTACTGCATAATTTGTCCCCCTGTCCCACGGATAGACTTGTTGAATATTTGCTAAATAAATATTAGAGAATGGAGTGTCAAATGGAGGTATGATCTTTGAATAATTGATAGGAATGATCGGTTGAGCAAATGGGGTTTTAAAAATATCAATGCCAATAAGATTTTTTTTATAATTGGGATTTAACTCTGTTAAGAATGGATCAAATTCTTCCATGATTTCCTTCTCTGTCATTGAAAAATATGGATGATCGATTGGGAGATAATTGCCTAAGTAGACAAGATGCTCATTATTGTAGTGCTTTTTATCCATAAAATTAGTGTGTTCGACAATAGCCATAATGGGAGAGGTTGTATCGCAAATACTCAACCAATAGGTTTTGTCTTGGAGGAATTGTTTTTTGAGTCGGAGGATAACTGTCATAGCTCCTAAGCCTTCTAGTTTGGATAGTTTATTTTTATATTCCTCAGGGAGAGCTGGACATATTTTGAGAAACGTTGTTGAGGGTACTGTCACAATGACTTTATCAAAATAATTATTTTTATCTGTTACGATACACACTTTCTCTCCTTCTTGTGAAATACTACTAATTGTTGTGTTATAGAAAAACAGACCTCCCATTTCTTTGCATTTTTTTTCGACTGCTTTTGCAAATTGTAAAAATCCCCCTTGTGGATAGGCAAGAGAAGGAGTTCTTTTCTTAATTCTTGCCCAAAACCACGCAAGGGAAACTTTATCTGAATAATGTCCGAATTTATTAACAAGTTGCGGCTCCCAAATCATTCGATATGCTTTCTCTCCCATAGCTTTTGGGAGAAATTCTGCAGCTTTTACCTTCTCCATACTTTTCCAAAAAGGATTAATGCGAAGAAGCCCAAGTGTCTCAATCATACGGAATCTATCCCACAGGGGGAGTTTGGGGAAAGTAATGAATGAAAATGGGGAGTCAAGTTGATAACTTTTCCCTTCTATCCAGACAGAGGTTTTTGGGCGTTTTATGAGTGTTGGAAAGTGTATTTTCCGGGCCAGTGAGAGGACACTCACATCATTGGTAAACCAGTGATGGTAATAAGCCTCAAGGGTCCATTCCCACTCTTTTTTTTTGTACCCTAATGCAAGGCCACCGGGTACGCTATCTTTTTCAAAGACACTCACCTCATGACCTTCTGAAAGAAGTGTATGAGCGGCAGAAAGGCCAGTAAAACCAGCTCCAATAATTGCTATTTTCATAATATTCCAAGACTGACAACATATAATACAATACCAATTCCTGTGGTGACAAGTCCGATTGTTGCAGCAACAGCAACCGTATTACTTCCTGTTGCAGGGAGTGTCGGCCTTGGGGTTACTGTTATGGGAGTTCCTGTTAATGGAGTGAGTGTGGGCGTTGCCACAATTGTGGGAGCAAGCGTTGGAGCAGGAGTTGTGGTTGGGGTAGGCGTTATGATGGTAGTTGGCGTGGCAGAAGGCGTTGCTGTTTGGTCAACCTGTAATCCTGATGCATAGACAGTAAATGATTGCTCTATTGTCTGCAAAATTCCTGCTGTGTTTTTAGTTGTGATACTAATGGTATGAGCTCCCGGGGCAAGTGGCGAGGATGGGCGATAGGACCACGTTCCATTTGCATCTGCTGTCACTGTTGTTGAAATGGCATCTGTTGAATGGACAACAATAGTGACCTCCTGATTTGGCAATGCTTTGCCACTAAATTGAGGTTGTTGATCGGAAAAAGTTTCATCTTTTGTTGGCGTTGTAATAACAGGAGTTGCAACAAGGCTAGAGTTTGTACTAAATGAGGGGAATCCAATGTTTGGAGTATTTGATGGAACAGGCTGGGTGCTGGTCGTAAAATCATAAGAATTTCCGAGTGTGATTGTGGGAATAGGATTTGTATCTGAAAAAAGAACTGTCGCCTGGGTGGGATTAGTCCCATCTGTGGCATATAGATTGAGTTTGGTGTTAGGAGAAAGCTGAAGTGCCTTTGTCAAATCGCTTGTCCGGAAAAGATTTAAGGGAATGATGAAAATGCCATTACTTTGTACAAACGTTGAAAGTGTTTGGCCGTTGGTTGCTGTGACAAAAACAAGTGCTTCAGAAGGTACTTGTCCATTGATCCCGATAATTTTCCCAGAAACAGGATTTTGTGAGGAAGGTGTTGTCGTAAGAGTTGGTGCTGTCTTGACAGAAAAAAGATTGCCATTATTAAGATAGGTTGTACTCCCTGAAGTAATAGAAAAGACATAAGAAGTAGTAGGTTTTAAGTTTTTGACAGTAATACTATGGAGAAGATATTCTTTTGGAACCCCGCTTTTTTGATCCCTATCGTCAAGAGCTGTTTGCAGAGTATCTTTGCTTGTCCCTATTGAAACAGTGCCGATAACAGCGGTTTGAGTAGCATAGGTAATAGATACTGATGTGTCGGTAATATTTGAAATTTGTACGTTTTGTGGGTTATCAGAAGGGGCTGCACCACTCAGATAGATAACACCAATTCTAACTAAGTATGATGTGGTCAGAACACCAAGAGTAATAAGAATTATACCCAAAAATGTTGGTATCTTTTTATTCCAAATATTTTTTCTCATTGTGTCTTTCCTCCTGGTGAAGCAAGGCTACCAGACAGTGATGCCAATGGAATCGGTGTTGTTGTTGCCGGAGTAATAATTGTTTCCTGAGTCGGTGTGACTTGAATGGTAAATGCAGGGTTAACGCTGGTTCTTTTTTTAAGAGCATTAATGGTTTTGGTATCAAAAGTAGGATCTATTGGACTGATACTTTGCATTGTTGTTTGACTCAAGGTTGACGTATATGAATTGTGCAAGATAGAAAATGCGATCCATGCAAAAACTAAAATACAGATAGCACCAAGCAAAAATAAAATTTCTCGTTGTTTCATTGTTATTCTCCTTTAAAATATGTTCTTCCTCTGACTACCAAACGAAACGTATTATCTACTTTACCAATTCTACTGATGGTTATGTTGCTAAAAACAATAAGCCGATTAAACTGGGTAAGTTGAGCAACAAATTTCTGAAGTTGGGTATAATCTCCTTGCACCTCTATAGAAAAATCGTAGCTAACATATTTTGCAGCGTTTGTTTGCTGGGAAATATCGACAGGGAATGTCTGCATTCTATTGATTTGTATATTTTGGAGAGAGGCGAGTGAATGAACCTGCCCAACAAAGATATCAACATCAGGAGTTGCAGGAAGCGCATCATAGACCAAAGAGAGATCAGGCTGGATAGCAGTATATTTTTGCTGAAGGATAGTAATATTGGAAATTTTCTTTTGCAAACTTTGATTGACAAAAGTATTATCATCAAGCTGTTTTTGTAAATCACTAATGGTTGAAAGTGTTGGGCTAATGGCAAATAGGCCAAAAAATGCGAGAGTAATAAAGGTAAGTGAAAGAGTAGTAAATTGTTGTGTTCTTTTATTTTTGAGAACAGGAAGAAGAGAGAGAACCAATTTACTCTCTTTGGGTTGGCCAATCATAGATGATTTTAAAAATGATAATTTCATATATTTGGTATTACGGGGGCTTTTAGGGTAATAGTTATCCCTACAGTTAAAGTCCCGGTAGCAGCTTTATTATCAAGTTTGTCCAAGCTCACAGAGCTAACCGATGGGTAGGTCTTTACCTTGTTGATAAATGAAGAAAGCGCAACAAGAGAGCTGACTGTTCCGTCAAAGCTAATGGTTGTATCTGTTGAACTGAGATTTACTATGGTCATGGAAGGGGGGACAAAGCTACTAATATCTTGATAGGTCTTAAGTTGTTGAGCGTTTTCTTTGGTGAGAGTTGCTATGAGAGAGAGTCTATCCTGCAAATTTCTGTAGGTTGTTTCATTGTTTTGGAGTAACTTGACGATAGCTTGTTCTTGTGTGATTTTATCATGCAGATCTAACAGTTGTCTGTCCAGCCCAAAACGGTATAAAAATGCTCCGAGGGCAATTGCTTCAGTTACAATAACAAGGGCGCGCCCTCCTGTGAGTGCCCAAGAGAGAAATCTATCAACAAACTTTTCCCCTCGGTTTTTAGCCAGGTTGATAGTAGGCAGTGATGATTTTGGCATACTACTATTAGTCTAGGGAGAATTATGGCCTTTGTCAAAGAGAAATGGGGTAAAAAGAGGGAAAAAAACTAACTTATTTCTTTTTCTTTGCTGCAACCTTTTTTACTGGTCTTTTAGAAGCTGTTTTTGCTGCAACTGGTGCTGCTTTTGGTCCCTTACCTCCCAATAACTTGGCAAGAGTTGATTTGATTCGTGCTGCTTTATTTGCATGGATAATATGGTGCTTTGCTGCTTTATCTGCTGCCTGTGTTGCAAGCCTCACTGCTTCTGCAGTTGTTTTTGCTTTGGCGGCCTTCACAGAATCCTTCAGAGATGCTTCTTGTTTTGCACGCTGGAGAGTTCGTTTTTTGTCCTGTCTTAATTTTTTCTTTGCTGATTTTATTACTGGCATGAGCATATTTTATCATGTTATACTGTAAGCCGCAACTGGAAAACTAACAGTGCACCTTTTCTATGCCCAAAAATATCTTCCAAAAAAGCTTTGACTTGCTTCTGAAACAACAAACCAATATCCTTTCCGCAGCCTTTATTATTATGGTGACTGTTGTTCTATCTCAGCTCCTTGGCTGGTTTCGCCAGCGCGAACTGGTGAGTATCTTTGGTGCGTCAAACATTCTAGGTGTCTATCTGGCCTCAAGCCGCCTGCCTGATTTTCTTTTCCAGCTTATTATCGCAGGAACTCTTTCTTCTGCCTTTATTCCTGTTTTTTCTGATTATTTGGTAAAAGGAAAAGAGAAAGAAGGATATGTTTTTGCTTCCACTCTTTTGGCCTTAGGAATTGGTATTTTTATCATTCTTTCTCTGTTGTTAGTCATTTTTGCTGATTGGTTTTGTTATCTTTTAGCTCCGGGGTTTAGTACATCCCAAATAGCCTTAATGGCAAATTTAATGCGGGTCATTATTGTGGGCGAACTGCTATTTATTGTTGCCAGTTTTTTCTCGGCAGTACTGCAATCTTACAATCACTTTTTTATTCCTGGTATTGCTGCTGCTACCTACAATCTAGGCATTATTATCGGAATATGGACACTTTCTCATTGGCTTGGCATTTACGCACCAGCTGTAGGAGTTATTATTGGGGCAGCTATCTTTGTTGTAATCCAGATTCCTTTTGTGAGGAAAGTAGGATATTCGTTTCATTTGGCAGCTCTCAAAGATGTCTCCGGCATTAAAGAAGTTTTTTATCTCATGTGGCCTCGAACGCTTTCTTTAGCAATCTTTCAGGTGGGAACCCTTTTAACAGTAACCCTTGTTTCATTTTTAGCCGATCCTGGGCGAAGTTATGTTATTTTTGATTATGCTCAGACGTTAGCTTTTGCTCCTGTTGCTCTTTTCGGACAAACCATTGCCCAGGCTGCATTTCCTGTTTTGTCTCGGCAACGGGAGAACAAGGATGAATTCAAATTGACCTTTTTAACAAGCCTTTCCCAAATGCTCTATCTGGTGTTACCAATTTCAGTATTATTTTTAGTCCTTCGTATTCCTATTGTTCGGTTGGCATACGGTGCATCACAATTTGACTGGCCTGCAACTGTTTTGACGGGTCGAGTCTTGGGACTTTTTGCTATCTCTATGTTCGCTCAGGCACTTATCTATTTGGTTTCCCGTGCCTTTTATGCTTTGTATGACACAATGACTCCTCTTATTATCGGCGCCATTTCAACTGTTGTTATGTTGGGGTTAGCAGCTATTTTTGTGTTCATGAGTCACTTAGGTATTGGAAGTATCGCGGTTGCATACTCTATTGGAAGTATTTTTCAATTTATCCTTTTATTCATTCTGCTGCATTATAAAACAGGAGGGTTTCGCAAGGCGTATATTTTTGTTTCATTTTCCAAGATTTTTATTGCAACATTCTTTACCGGATTTGCTCTCTATATCCCTCTGAAGCTCTTGGACAAGCTTGTTTTTGATACAACCCATACGATTAACTTAATTATCCTAACTGGAATAAC
>Ga0134128_10012420_pt1 | contig 10156 bp, 8 predicted proteins | sample KB31754_FD_96462 | JGI IMG/M metagenome (GOLD analysis project Ga0134128, IMG submission 96462) | Terrestrial soil microbial communities with excess Nitrogen fertilizer from Kellogg Biological Station, Michigan, USA - KB3-175-4 | ecosystem: Environmental > Terrestrial > Soil > Unclassified ...
TAGGATCGACGAGGGCGTAAAGGGCGTGCTTTTGCTCGGCATGGTTCCGCCGTTATCGGGCCATTTCATAGTTGCAAACGACAACTATGCTCCGGTTGCTCAGGCCGCGTAAGCGGTTTGAAATACCGAACTGAAGCCCTGGCGGGTTAAGCTCCGTCAGGCGGGGTCCGGAGGCACCTGGCAACAGAAGCCTCCACTCCATTGCCGGGCTATTCGATTATGAAAATGCGACTGTGCGGGGCATCAGCAGGGATAGCGCGGAGCGCGTCGCCCGGGCTAGCATCCCTCGATTCTTGCAACGGCGCGCCAATCCGCCATGAATGATCAAATCCGGTACGACCTTCTGACGCAACAGGCGCTGCGAGGCGTGGTGCGAAATGTATTGACCGAAACGGCCAAGAAGGGCCTGCCCGGCGACCATCATTTTTACATCTCCTTCGATACCGTGGCCGACGGCGTGCGCATGTCCGATCGCTTGCGCGCCCAGTATCCGGACGAGATGACGATTATTCTTCAGCACCAATTCTGGGATCTGAAAGTGGGGGAAGAGGAATTCGAAGTCGGATTATCGTTCGGCGGAATTCCGGAGCGGTTGACCGTACCGTTTGAAGCAGTCAATGGCTTTTTCGATCCCTCGGTTCAGTTTGGCCTCCAATTTGAAGAGGTCGCCGAAGGCGATGAGCGGCCGGCGCCCGCCAATGCACAAGAACCGGTCGTGGCCAAGAAGAAGCGGTCACCGACAAGCCCGCCGGATCTGGCAGTCGCGCCCGAAGCTGCGCCTGTGCCGCGTGCCAGCACGCCCACGCCTAAGCGCGAAAAGCCTGACAAGCCAACGGGCAGCGGCGGGGGCCAAGTGGTCCGCCTGGATCGATTCCGCAAGAAATAGACTCTGCGGTTTTCGCCTGCACCGAACCGGACTTGCCCGAAACGTCAAACGGCATAGGTTCTGACGGTGACCTCACCGTGAGGACGGGTGCAATGGGCAAATCGCGAAAAGCTCGTTCGAAGACACGTACCGAAAGCGATGCGTTCGGGCCGCTGGAAATCCAGTCCGACAGGCTTTGGGGCGCGCAAACCCAACGCTCATTGCATAATTTTCGCATCGGGATCGAGCGGATGCCGATCGAAATTGTGCGGGCGCTCGGCCTGATCAAGCGTGCGGCGGCGGAGGTCAATCGCGACCTCGGCTCCCTCGATCGCAAACGTGCCGCGGCGATTGCCGCGGTCGCCCAGGAAATTGCCGACGGCAAGCTCGACGATCACTTTCCTCTTCTCGTCTGGCAAACCGGGTCCGGCACCCAAACCAATATGAACGTGAACGAAGTGATTGCGAACGCCGCCAATCTCCGTCTCGGCGGCGGACTCGGCTCAAAGTCGCCGGTGCATCCGAACGATCACGTCAACATGAGTCAGTCCTCAAACGACTCTGTTCCGACGGCCATGCACATTGCCGCCGCAATCGAGATCGAACGACACCTCAAGCCTGCCCTTGCTCACATGTTCGCGGCGCTCGACAAAAAGACCAGGGAATTCTCCAAGATCGTCAAGATCGGGCGCACGCACACCATGGATGCGACGCCAATTACCTTGGGCCAGGAGTTCTCCGGATATGCTGCGCAAGTGAAATCTGCACTTGCGCGGCTGGCGCTGGCTCAACGCGAACTTTATCCACTCGCACAGGGCGGCACGGCGGTAGGCACTGGGCTCAACTCCAAACCGCAATTTGCAGCGGCGTTCGCGAAACGGATCGCGCGGCTGACAAAATTACCTTTTACCAGCGCACCCAACAAATTCGAGCATATGGCCGGTCACGATGCCTATGTCTTCGTGCACGGCAGCATTAATGCGGCAGCGACTGCGCTTTTCAAGATCGCAAACGACATTCGCCTGCTTGCGTCAGGTCCACGGTCCGGCCTCGGTGAGTTGATCCTACCGAGCAACGAACTCGGATCCTCGATCATGCCGGGCAAGACCAACCCGACACAAAGTGAGGCGCTGACGATGGTTTGCTGCCAGGTGTTTGGAAATCAGACGACCATTACGATTGCCGGCAGCCAAGGCCACTTCGAGCTGAACACCTACAAGCCGGTGATTGCCTATTGTATGCTGCAATCCATTCGTCTTCTTGGCGACGCCGTGAATTCGTTCACCGACAATTGTGTCGTTGGAATTCGCGCCAATGAGCCGCGAATTCGCGAGCTTATGCAGCGGTCGTTGATGCTTGTCACGGCACTCGCGCCGAAAATCGGCTACGATAAAGCTGCGCAGGTGGCCAAAGCCGCCCAGGCCAACGGCACGACGCTGCGCGAAGAGGCGATACGTTTCGGCTTTGTCACAGCGAAAGAATTCGATCGCGTGATTCGCCCCGAAAAAATGACGCGCCCGCGCTAAGTTCCATTGCTGCCGAAGATTTGGAACCGGATTCGAGGAGGCAAGATGCGTGCCTCACATAAAATATGGCACTCACCCGACGGTCCAAACTTCGCGTTCGCAATTTCTATTCTTGGGTGCCGACTGTATTGAGGTCCCTCTTCTGTACGTATCCCGCTACTGATTTTCTTCGCTCTTCTGTCAAATTGCTGCGCAGCGGAAATCTGCCGTAGAGTTATCCCTGATATGAGTTTTGCGGTTTCGTGAGTATAGTAGAGGATGCTGTTGAATATACATTTGGAAGTTTCAGGGAACCTCGCAAATTCTCCGTTTGTTTCTACTCACGTTCCGTCGGATTCATTTATTCGACTTTTGTAATCAACTAACTGTGTATTGAATCGCGGCGACAATAGGCAGAGCAGTATCATCAGCAATCTTGTGAAGTTCGCCGGAAAGGCACGTTTCCGCCCACGTGTGGGCGCATTTGGCAGCGATGGTTCGTTGCTTAGCTGAACACCGAACCGAAACTAACTGGTTACCGTCGAGGGCCACGGAATGGTTGAAGTGATCAATCTTCGGACCGTCCGCAAGCAAGCAAAACGGCGACAGCACGATCAAGGTGCCCAAGCCAATCGTCTTGCATTTGGTCAACCCAAGCATGTCCGCAAGCTTGAAGTCGCACTGCAAGCCAAATCTAACCGCGACCTCGACCGGCGCCGGATCGAAAAAGGGGACCGCCGATGAAATCTCCGGTTGTCAAACGTTCGATTGTTATTGCGGGTCACAAGACAAGCGTAAGTCTTGAGGACGCATTCTGGAAAGGACTCAAAGAAATCGCCAATGGCAGGGAACTGACGCTTTCCGATCTTGTGGCATCGATCGATACCGATCGCCGTCATGGAAATCTGTCATCGGCGATTCGTCTTTTTGTTCTTGATCACTACCGTGTGCATAGTGGCGAGGAACACACCGTCGCTCCCGATCCTCGCGACATGCAGACGTCGCATGTCCTGCATTCAGTTCTGCGAGCGGATTGACGTCGCTCCCTGTCCCGCACTTCGCGGTTTGGGGACTGGCTTGATATTGATCGGCGCCGGCAATGCTGGCGCCGATTTGCTTTTAGGGGGCACCGGTTCGCTCGGCTGCGCGGGGACATTCTCGATTGCACGCAATCGCTTCGTTTGATTTTCGACCGCCCTCAATGTCAGCCAGCCCGTAAGCGCCGACACGTCGATCGTGCGCGTCGGAGCCTGCACCGGCCCTTTCAACGCAAGGAAGATATCGGGGCGAGCGCCGGCCGCTTCATTTCGGCCTGACAGTACCAGCCGGGCGTCGATGGTGCCCTCGGTGAGGTCGAGCGTCCCCGCGGAGGACAGCGCAACATCTTTGCTGTCGACAGCCACTTTATCGAGACGAATCTGCCCGGCTGCGACCGTCAAGGTGCATTCGGCATGCTTTACATCCAGCGTGCCGCCCTCGATCGATTTACTCACGGCGTCCGAAATGCGGCGGATTTCGATCGGCAAGCCCTGGTCAACTGCGCGCGTGACCCGATCGAACGTGTGCGGGTCGATGCCGACGACCGCACCATCGGCGAGCATCAACTTGCCGGAGCCTTTGAGCGAACCGACGAGCGCGATGGGGCTCATTCCGGTGCCGCTCATTTCCATAGCCAACGCCAGAGATCCGCCAAGCGGTGGTTTGGCAACCCAGGACAGCAGCCGCACTGCCTCCCCATGATCGAGCGAAAACTTGCCGTGCACGGTCAGGCCGTCCTCGGCGCTATGAAAATCAAGGGCGCCGCCAAGCTGACCTCCGGCAAGTTCCGCAGCGACGCTATCCAGCGCAATCTCATTTCCCTCAAAGCGCAACATCGTGCGGACCTTCTGCGCCGCGAGGGACGGAAGCAATTCGGCGCGATCAAACTCCAGGGAAACCTTGCCGGAAAATTTGCCGAACACACCCCCCGTAAACGGCTCGCGAGACCAGCGCCAGCCTGGTCCCGTCGCAACCGCGCGCGGCAACCCGACCGCGTAAGCGATCGAGGCCGGAACATCGACGGAATCCGCATACAGAGCGCCTTCGATCCGACGCGGCGACCCCTTGCCGACGGCGAGATGGCCGAGAATTCTCGACGCACCGAGCGTCGCATCGATATCGTCGAGCGTTATCAGCCCGCCGCTCAGGTTTACGCGCGAGGCGAGTTTTAGCGGCAAGCGTGCGTCGCTTTCAGATGGACCGCCCGGCCGTAACGACCGCAAATCGGCGTTTTGAACATTGAGGGTTGCCGTGCCGCTCAAGCCCCCGTTTCCCGAGTAGCGCCCGCTGCCGGCGGCCTGTGCGGACAAACCGACCGCCGCGAGCCGCATGTCGAGCGCCAAATCACCCGCGGCAGGCCCCGCTATCCTGGCCTTCAGCTGACCCGGCCCTTTGCCCGCCATGACGAGCCCGTCAAGATCGAGAAGTCTGACCAGCGATGCGCCCTCAATTGTATCGAGAGTTGCATCGACATCGATGTCGGACAGCGTGCGGCTTTCCCAATTTCCCTTCACGCCTGTTCGCGTGTCGACGCGAAGATTGTCGAGACTCCCCGCGAGAGCCAGTTGCGCCGTGCTCGCCGCGCCTTTTTCGTCAGCGGAAATATCGAGCCTTGCATGCAGTTGCACATGCCCGAAACGATTCAGCGTGCCGGCAACCTCGCCCGCCCGCTCCGGCGCAAATTTCGCAATGATCGCGGTAATGGCGGCAATTCGCTTGGTCTCGATGTCGAGCGAGAGCATCCCGCGCGGTGTCTTCCCGCCGGTTTCGATGTGCCCCGTCGCTGCGACACTGCCGCCGCCGAGATCGCCGATCGACAGGCGGTCCAGCTGCAAACCATCTCCATCGACCTTGAGACGCACATGCGCGTCGCGCGCATCGATGCCGGCGAGCGTCGCGCGGCCGATGTCGGCGGCAAGCGTCATTTCGCGCGGCCGCTCGAGCGCCGAGCCCGCAAGCAGCGCGCGCCCAAAATCCAGCGCAGCATCGATGTCGATCTCGCGCGCCTTGAGCTCTGCTTCGAGCCGCGCCGGCTGTTTGCCATCGGGAAGAAAATAGGCGAGCCGCCCCGTCACCGGTTTACGCTCAAATTCGACTTTGAGCTGATCAACCAAGATCTTGCCACTCGCGAGCGAGAGGTCGCCGCGCAAGCTCAATGGCCGCAGGTCACCTTGTGTGCTTTCGCTGCGTCCCTCCAGCCAGGAGGCAAGCGCCTTAGGATCGGAGGCGTCGATCTCCGCAGGCCCTGTGAAGGCGACACTGTCATTCTCAACCGCAAGCCGGCCACTTAGCCGCACCTGCGTCAGGCCCGGTGCGCGAAATTCGAGATGGTCGAGGTTCCAGCCGGCAGCACTGCTGCTGATGTCCCCGCGGACATTCTGCATGCTGCTTCCACCGAGCGTGACCTGGTCGATGCCTACTCCAATCTGAATCGGCAGCGCTGTACGAAATGCCGACGCACCCAACCTGGCAATACGGCGAATGGCGGCAAATGGCGATTGCCTTTCTCCCGCCGCGCCCCCGACCGCGCGATCAATGTCGACTTGCCGGCCCGACAGAACGCCATCGAAACGGGGGTGCTTCCCAAATTTGAAATCGGCGACGCCGGTGAGCCGGTAGCCCTGCTCCTCCGAACCGTAGTGGAATTCGACATTCTCCAAAAGCGCCGACTGTACCGTTGCCTTCACTTTTGCGCTCGCGCGCCAGGGTTGGGTCAGGGTCTGATCCGGAAGACTGGATAACCGTCTGCCGATGCCCACCGGGCGCGACAAACCAAGCGTTCCATCGAAACGCGGCGCGCCCCCAGCCAGCTCCACCATTCCGTCGACTTCCATGCTGAGCGGATGATCCGCCGGGTCGACATTGATGTGCAGCTTCAATGCATTCTCGTCGGTAAGGCGGCCGACGGACAGCCGGTACGGGTAGCGCTCACCCGCGACAGTCACGGCTCCCTCACCCTTGACCGGGCCGATGAGCGAGCGTGCTTCACCGTTGAACTGCACCCGGCCAAGCGTGATGTTTGCGCCGCTCCCCGCGTCCGCAAGCACCACGGTGCCGTTTTCGATGTTCAACCGGTCTATCGAAAGCTCGCCGGGCTTGAAAGCAACCGCGAGGTCGGGCACCAGCACTCGACCGCTCGCATCCAACCCAAGGCTGAGCTGTGGACCGTCGAGATGCAGTTCGGCGGCGCGCCACTCACCACGCATCAAGGGGCCGAGCGCGAATTCCACGCCGAGCAAGCGAGCATGAATCTTATCGCGGCTATTGCCGATATCGATGTCGTGCAGCGCCAGCCGCGGCGACGGGAGCAGCCGCACATCGATCGCACCGGCAACGTGCAGCTTGACGCCGATCAGCCGGCTCGCTTGCTCCTCCAGCAATGCGCGGTGGCTGCCCCAGTCGATCAGCAACGGACCGACCAGCGCCGCTACCAGCGCCAAGATGAACGCGATCGCCAATCCGAGCAAAGTCGTTTGCAATGCCAACTCCGGCGCCGGGCGAGCCCTTATTCATTGCGGCCCGCGTTCGCGCTCAGCACGATAAAATATAAGCCGTTCTGCCGTTCTTTGTTGCCGTTTTTGGCGGCAAATCTATGTCGCAGGGCGCCGTCAAATTGTCCCCTCGCGCGCCGGTTGATCGTCGTCGCCTTCAGCTCAGCGCGACGATCTTGCCCGGGTTCATGATGTTCTGCGGGTCAAGCGCGCGCTTGATCGAAGCCATCACCGCAAGCGCCGCGGCGCCGTGCTCGGCGACGAGATATTTCATCTTTCCCTGCCCGACGCCGTGCTCGCCGGTACAGGTGCCGTCCATGGCAAGCGCGCGCTCCACGAGGCGCTCCGACAGCGCTTTCGCGCGCTTGACCTCGTCGGCATCGTCCATGTCGATCAGCAATGTCAGATGAAAATTGCCGTCACCGACATGGCCTACGATCGGCGCCAGGATGCGGCTTTCCTCGATATCGCGCTGGGTTTCGGTGACGCATTCCGCCAGCCGCGATATCGGTACGCAGACATCGGTCGCGACCATCGAAGCTCCGGGGCGCAGCGTGAAATTCGAGAGCGCCGCATGATGACGCGCCTCCCACAGGCGCGTGCGCTCCTCCGGCTTCGTGGTCCACGTAAAAGGACCACCGCCGAATTCCGCCGCGATCTCGCCAAAGCGCTTTGACTGTTCTGAGACCGAAGCCTGCGTGCCGTGGAATTCGAGAAACAGCATCGGCGTTTCCGGCAGCCCGAGATGGGAATGCAGATTGCACGCCCGCACCTGCAGTGCGTCGAGCAATTCGATGCGCGCGATCGGAATGCCGGACTGGATGGTGTGGATCGCGGTATTGCAGCACGCTTCCACCGAGGGAAATGGACAGGTGCCGCCGGCGATCGCTTCCGGAATTCCCGACAGCTTCAATGTCAGCTGCGTAATCACGCCGAGCGTGCCTTCCGAACCCACCATGAGGCGGGTGAGGTCATAGCCGGCCGAGGTCTTCTTGGCCCGCCGCGCCGTGTCAATGACTTCACCATTGGCAAGCACCACTCTGAGCGCCAATACATTGTCTTTCATGGTTCCGTAGCGCACCGCATTGGTGCCGGAGCAGCGCGTCGCCGCCATCCCGCCAAGCGAGGCATCGGCGCCGGGATCGATCGGAAAGAACAGGCCGCTGTCGCGCAGCTGTTCGTTGAGCGCCTTGCGCGTGATTCCCGGCTCGATGACGCAATCGAGGTCCTCGGCGTGCACCGTGAGAACCTTGTTCATGTCGCGGAAATCGATCGACACCCCGCCGGCCGGTGCGTTGACATGGCCCTCCAGCGACGTGCCCACGCCGAACGGAATCATGGCGACGCCATTGTCCGCGCAGATGCGGACAATCCGCTGCACCTCTTCGGTGTTTTGCGGGTAGACGACGGCGTCAGGCGGCTGGTTGGCGATCCAGGTAACGGTATTGCCGTGTTGGTCGCGCACCGCCTGCGACGTCACCACGCGATTGCCGAAAGCCGCCGTCAGCGCGGCAATCACTTTCCTGATCGCAGCCGGATTGCGGCGTGACTGCCCGGCGGCAAAGTTCGTGACGGCCATGCGGCTGTCCTCTGCTGGTCCTGTCGGACCGACGTTAGCAGAGGACCGCTTGGCGGTGAAATGAGGCCGGCTACGGCGGTGGCTGCCAGGACAGCCCGTTGGCGCCGGGATTGCGCCACGCGCCGGCCTTGCGGTTCAGGATGACCTGCCGAGGAACGGCACGATCATGGCCACTCGTTTCCGGTAGTGACGATATTCGTCGCCGAAAAGCGCGATGAGGTCGTGCTCCTCGAGCGCGATGCCGACGAAGATGTAGGCCGTTGTGACCGCCGCAAAGAGCAGGCGGCCTGTCGTCATCACCGGCGCCGCCCAGAAAGCGATGATGAATCCGAGATAGATCGGGTGGCGCACGAAGTTATAAAGGAGCGGCGTCTTGAAGCTGGCTCTGGGCATCGGCTTGCCGGCAAGATTGTTGGCGACCTGGTGCAGGCCGAACAATTCAAAATGATTGATCAGGAACGTGCTCAGGAAAACTATGGCCCAACCGAACAGCTCGAGGCCAAGCAGCGACGCGGCGACTTGGGGATTGCTCACCTGCCACACCACCGTCGGGATTGGCCGCCACTGCCAGCACAGCAGCAGCAATATGAGGCTCGCGAGCAAAACATAGGTGCTGCGCTCGATCGCAGGCGGCACGATACGCGTCCACCACGCCTTGAATTGCGGCCGCGCCATCACGCTGTGCTGAAGCGCAAACAGCGTCATCAATGCGAGATTGACGACGATAGCTTCCGGCAGCGGGACCTCGGCTCCGGTATCGATCGTCTTCGGCACCCCGAGACCGGTGACGAATCCGATTGAGTAAAGGATGGCTACGAAAAACACGCCATACGCCAGAACGCCGTAAAGAAACGCAATGAACTTGCCCATTACACCCTCCCTCGTTAGTTCGATTGATGTGGAGTGGAGTCGCCCGCTTTTCTGTAAAACACGTAATCTGCGGCATACGGCACGCTCCGAAGCGCACCGAATGAGTCGCAAGGCCCTTCGAGGCTCCCGCCTTTCGTGCCGAGCCGCTGAATTGTCGTTGCTCCGCTGAACTGTCCCTTGCCGCGCCAGGATGTCGCTGCGAGCTTGAGCAGAGGGATGTCGTCGGTGGTCGTGCCTGGCGATGAAGCGGCGACCTTTCCGGTTACCGCGCTGCCGTCGGTCAATTCCCATGTCGGGCCGGCATAATGGCGGCCCACTGTCTTGCCGGCGATGAACAGTGTCGCGATCGGCTCGCGGAATTGCCATACGCGCTTGCCCGTCGTGTCGGGCTTGCATTCATAGATTTGGGCGCCCGCGGCATGCAGGGTCGTGATCAGGGCCTCGCCCTGCGCCGCGATCGTGCCGGGCAACTCGGCCGCTGCCGGCATCGGAAACATAAGGTGGAGCGCCGAAACGGAGCCAACGACGATCGCCAACCCCACAAGCAGCTGGCGAGCTCCGCCTGTGGCTCTGAAGAATTCCGACCTTGCCTGTTCGCGCAGCATCAGCGCTTCCTGGCGATTGCGATCGATGGCGGCGTTGCCAGTGCTTTGCCGGCGGATCGTGTCCTTGCGCATCATCTGCTCCATGCGATTCCTGGCCGCATAGATGCGCCTCGCGCGGCATTAAAGCTTTGAGCGGAGCTTGATATGTCCTTGAGGAAGTCTTGATTTCCCTTGAGGACGCCGCGCGCTCACGCCTGCGGCAA
>Ga0134128_10012421_pt1 | contig 10156 bp, 10 predicted proteins | sample KB31754_FD_96462 | JGI IMG/M metagenome (GOLD analysis project Ga0134128, IMG submission 96462) | Terrestrial soil microbial communities with excess Nitrogen fertilizer from Kellogg Biological Station, Michigan, USA - KB3-175-4 | ecosystem: Environmental > Terrestrial > Soil > Unclassified ...
ATGCACCATGTCGTGCTGGCCGCCGGCTACCTGGCCGAGCGCGTCGTCGACGCCATCGGGCGGGAGTGGTGCGGCATGCAGGTGGATTACTCCCTCGAGACCGCCCCCCTTGGCACCGGCGGTGCCGTGCGCCAGGCCTGCGGCATGCTGCGAGGTGAAGCGACGCACGTGCTTAATGGCGATACCTTCCTGCGCTACGACATGCATGCATTCGAGCAGGCCACCCGGCAGGCTGGGGCCGACTTGGGCATGGCGCTGGCCCGCGTGGATGACGTGGCCCGCTATGGCGCCGTGGTTCGCGAAGGAGTGCGCATCGACGGATTCATGGAGAAGGGCGAAAGCGGTGCGGGCTACGTGAATGCCGGCAGCTATTACCTCACGCCGGCAGCCATCCGTTCCCTACCCGCGGAATCGTCATTCTCCTTCGAGACACGCGTACTAGCGCCGCTGACGACGGCAGGGCGGGTTTGCGGGTTCGATGCCACCAGTGGGTTCATCGACATCGGCGTGCCGGTGGACTATCGCCGCGCACAAACCTTGTTCCGTGGCGCGTAATGCCGGTCGAGATTGCCAAGCCGTATCTTGATCCCCGTGCGAAGGAGCTGCTGGCAGCCATTCCCGCGCCCCGCAAGGCGCTGTTCCTGGACCGGGACGGCGTGATCAACGTTGACCACAACTACGTGTGCAAGCCCGGGGATACAGAGTGGGTTCCGGGTATTTTCGAATTGTGTGCGGAGGCACAGCGAGCCGGCTATCTCCTGGTAGTGGTCACGAACCAAGCAGGAATCGCGCGCGGCTATTACAGCGCGAAGGAATTCCTCACCTATACGCAGTGGGTGCATGAGCAATTTGCGTTGAAAGGTGCTCCGTTAATTGCTACGTACTATTGCCCGCATCATCCGGATTTTACGCCCGTATGCGAGTGTAGGAAGCCGATGCCCGGAATGATCTCATCTGCCATTGCTGATTTAGAACTCGAACGAACCAGTTGCGTGCTAGTCGGGGACAAGAAATCCGATCTTCAAGCTGGCGCGGCCGCGGGCCTCGTATCGAGTCGCCTGATTTGCTTAGTGGATCATTATGCAGCAGCCGTTTTAAATAAGTTGGATATATGGAAATGAATATGGATCGTACGGCGAACGTATCGGATTATCTGTTGCTCCTCGCCGCAGCGTTTATAAGTGGATTGATGGCATTTCACCCATATTATTTTGGAGATGAAATTTTACCGTTTTATTTTTCATATAGGCATGAGGCAACAATCTGGTCGATTTATTCAAGCTTGAATGAATACAAGCCGCGCCTGATATTTAATGGTATTTGGGCCATTGCCGCACATCTTGGTGCGCCGCGATACATCTTTATGTTTATCACGGTCGGTGCCATTAGTTCATCGGCGGCACTCGCGTATTATGTAACCCGGGTACAATTCGGAGCATCGAGATTATCAGCGCTACTGGCGGGTGCGATCATCGTTACGTCGCGGTTTGCGGTGGTCTCTTATTATGACTACGTTGCCGGCACAATTGAATCGCTTAGCGCGCTCTTTTTCTTTTTGGCCGTCGTATTAATGATGGCGCCGCGTACGTTCGGCTGGCTTAATTCATCATGGCGAATCTTGCTAGCCACAATAGTGTGTGTGTTCGCCGTATTCACCCATGAACGATACATGGCTGGCACAGTTGCACTTGGGATTGTGGTTGTGGCTCGATCCATGAATATTAGGCGGCGCACTATTGACCATCGGAAATTATCTTCCGGATTGGCGCTTTCCATCGTGCCGGTGCTGTTATTTGCTGTGGCAACGCGAATGCAGGGTTCTCTGCCGCTGCTGACCGGAACCAATGGAACCCAAATCGCCTTCTCACTTGGAGTTTTTGATCGAATTGCGATTTATATTGGAAATGTTTTCTTTGGTTTGAATAATGGCCATCAGTGGTTGGTTGGGTCCTTGCAGCTCTCTGACACAAGTCACGCCGCAATCATTGTTGGATTGGCTTGTTTGCTTGGATTTATTTATATCTTTGCACTAACGTTTGAGCGAAAAAGTGTTGAGTGGAGAGGGATAATCGAGGTCTGCTTCCTCGTGGGCGCCATGATTTGTGTGGCAAGCCTACCAGATGCCTCGCGTCAAGAGGGGCGATGGATGACTCCAGCACTTATGTTACTTACGTTATTTGCAATGTACCTTGGACGTGCCCGTCTCATGTATTTACTGGCGTTGTTTGTTATGAACATTGCCTATTTGGCGGTGGGATCCCAATACCAGATATACAATGTAGTAGCTTCCAGAACAGCGTCCGCAATTGCATTACCTTTAAATGAGCTTCGACCAGAGGGTAATAGAGGCATTATCCTCAATGCACCAAACAATGGTGCACAGTGGACATTAGGTGGCTATGGCGGATTTGGAAATGACGGGAAATCCGGTGGCATTTTTAGCCGGCTGAACTTTTCATCGCAAATCCAGGTCGATCCGGGTGTTGCAGTCAACGGTGGTCATGACTTCGGCCTGTATTACCTTGGAGCAGGCCCCGACAGCAAACCGTCTTTTGCCTACATAGGGCACAGACAGCTGGATATGCTTCAACACCCTGAGGGGATAGCGTCTGATTTGGGGCGCACGATTGCTGGCCCTGATGTATGGAAGGCGTGGCATTGGAGCGGAAACGTAGTCGAATCTGCCAATTATGTTGAGCTTCGCCCCGGAGTTGTTGGTACATGGACTGCACCGGCTGCGGATCTTAACCACAAGCTGATTGTCTACCGCGCCAGGGCGATCAGTGGCGATGCGATTCCCATGCGTATTCAGATCAACTGGGCGGATGAAGAAGGAAAATTCATTGGAGCCTTCATCAAGGTCGTCGATGTTAGCAAGACATCTGAGAATTTTGCTGCCGTAGTGGTGGCACCGGCGGGCGCACGCGAGGGAATGGTTTACGCCAACCTGCACGATGGAGCAAGCGGATCCGTCGAACTGAGTTCCATCAGACTTATTGGCGATTGACGGAGGTTGGCTTGCTAGATCCTCTCCATACCGGAATGTCGAAATTGTCAGGCGCGGAATGGTGGAGTGGTTTGGGGCTTGTGTCGAATCACCCATCAGCTCGAAATCGCATCAATCCACGTGTTAACAGGAAGTTGGCGGGAAGCACGATCAGAGTGGCCAGCACGGGGGCCACTCGCATGTCGATGCCGACGTAATGAACGCAGACGATTACCGTACCCAGACCCAGCAGGTAATTTAGTAGCTGCACCAGCGGGAATGCGGCCAGTTTGCGCCACGACCATGGGATGCGGAAAACGAATCGGCTGTTTATAGCAAAGCCGGTGAAGATGGCTGCCGCGTAGCTGATGGTGTAAGCGAAGGAGTAGCTGAGCAAGGGCAGCAGCAGCCAGTAGATGGCATACGACAGCAGGGTGTTGATGCCACCTCCGATCAGGAACCGGAAGGCTTCGGCTGAAATGTGCTTATGCGACAAGGCGCGTGCAAGTAGCATGAGCTTAGCGCGGCGGACGGTTCAGTACATCGGCGTAGGCGATGGTGGCGTGCTGTCCGGCGGTGGAAAACAATTGTGCCAGGATGCGGTAAGTGCCGCGTGCCGGATCGTGGCGTGGCGTGGAGACGCGTACGGTGTATGGCACGTCCGGATAAACAGGGGCTAGATAAACGCAGGTGCTGCGTAGATAGATCGTTCCCGTGCCGGGAAATTCGGTCCCGAGCAGACGGGTGAACCAGCCATTGAACAGCATGCCGTGGGAAATCCGCCCGGTGAAGCCGTGCTTGCGCGCAATATCATCATCGAAGTGCAGCGGATTGAGATCACCGCTTTGCTCACCGTAGCGACGGACATCCTCCGTACTCACCGAGAAGTTGTGCCGCTGTACGGGCAGCTTTGAATGGGAGAGGTGTGGCAGCAGCATGCATCGGTACGGTTCGCCATGGGAACCATTACCAGGTTTTGGTGCACCCGAGTATTCGGAAGAGGCCGGTTCTAGCGGGAAGCCAAGCCTCTCGATCTGGCGAAGCTGCTCAATGTCATTCCCCTCAACCAAGACCTCGTCGAGTCGGTTCAACAGAATGCTGGCCAACAATTCGCGTGCAGTGCCATTCCTGAAATCCCAGGTTGCTGTGAGCAGTTCGTTGGTTGCCGTCATGATGGCCTGCCGTCAAAGAAGTTTGCGAAAAATGTGCTCGCCCTTGCCGAATCCGTAACCAAGCTTCTCCCAGCTGCGGATGACGGCGTTATTGGTGATCTGCGTGATGAGGAAGGAGTGCTCAGCACCGATGCTACGCAAATGTTCGTCCAGTTCGGAAATGATCTTCACGTACCAGCCCTTGTGCTTGGGAGCAACGGCGCTTAGCACTGGTTGGGAGAGCTTGCGCCCCCAGCCGGCCCAGTGTTCACGATGATACTTGGCAGTACAGAAGGCTTCCGGCGCATCTACATCGGGAACGATTGTAGCGTCCGCAAATCCACCATTGATCGACGCATCCACCCAGCGCTCCATCAGACGGTCGGCGTCCTCTTCGGACACAGCGGGGTCAGCGTGGAAGCGATCGAACGGATTAACCATGACCCGTGCGGCCAGTGCCAGTGATGGCACATCGGCTGGCGTGGCAAGTCGGGTAGGGTAGCGTTGCGCTGGCGGAACATCGAGTGGTCGATGGTAATGACAGCGAGTTTCGATCAGGTCGAAACCGCAGGCACCAAGTACGCGAATGCTTGGCAGGTCGTTGGGACTGACGGGGCAGAATACGTATTCGATTCCGTGCTCGCGGGCCTTGCTCAAGGTGAGGTGTACTGCCTCGATGCTGTCAGCCACGTTGGTACGCAAGGGAGCGGATTGGCCAGGTTGCAGTACGGCGTTAAGGCGCGCCATGCCACGCCCAAAAAACTCGGAATCCCATGCCAACCGTTCCAGTAATACCCAGCGCTCGGTACCGTCAGTGCATTTGAAACAGAGTCGGAGATCGTCGGATTCGCTCAGCGGACGCAGCCATTGGTCGAGCATGATCTCGCGGTCGTAGTTAGCGTCGAGCCCCCGGATGAATGCATGTGGAGAAACTACACCGGCACCAGCGATGCCATCCCTCAGATCGCTGGCTGTGTGACTCGGCAAAAGCGGAATGACGTCGCTTGCGCTCACGTGTTTTTCCTTTGAGAGACTAGATCCATGAATTCACTGTAGCTGCGGATGTACTCGGAAGCATCATAAAACTCGGATGCAAACACCAGCAGGACGGCGTCGTGCGAATACTTGTACTGGATACCCCAGGTCATCGGAGGTAGGTGCAGGCCTATCGACGGATCGCTCAATTCGAATTCGTCCCTGGCGTGGCCATCGTCGGCAACGACACTGCAACTGCCGTGCGCGCAGATCAGGAACTGATGGCAGGTGCGGTGTGCGTGCTCGCCACGTACTTCCGCATTGGGCACGCCGAACACCATGAAGTAGCGCTTGGCCTCGAAGGGCAGCGTCCGACCGAATTCGCCGACGGTGAGGTTTCCGCGGAGGTCCAGTACCTTGGGCAGGCGGTGCAGAATGACGTCTCGAACCCGTGTGGCTGTCTTGCCGGGTGCCTCTGGCAGGTGCATCCCGGGGACTTGAGCGGAGTCGATTCCGGCCGTCGTATAGCCGGTGATCTGCGCCGGATTGCCGGAGACGACAGCGTGAGGCGGTACGTCTCGCATGACCACTGCGCCGGGTTGCACCAAGGCGCCCCGGGCGACGTGTACCGGCCCTGCAATGGTTGCGGAAGCCATTACACGGGCGCCTGCTTCAACTGTGATATGTGCGCCGTCGGCACCGGGATCCAGGACTGCGCCAGCGCCGACAATGCAGTTGTCGCCTATCGTGCAGCTACCATTGATGATTGCTCCGGCGCCGATTTCGACATTTGCGCCGAGTACGGCCAGCGGCGAGATCCAGGCGCGCGCCGAAGGATCAGGGTTCGGTTGTTCCACGAGATGGGTCCGGATGGAGGGGTGGAGTGAACTCTTCGATCAGCATGGGGATGCTGAGAGGCCGTTGCTTGGTGTTCTCGTAAGCGCGCCAGGCATAGTTGCCGACCAAGCCCAGCCCAAGTGCGTTCAGCCCACCGAAGAACAACACGGCAAGCATGGTGCCTGCGTAGCCAGGTACCAGCACCAGACCCAGCAGGCGGGCGACGAGAACGGCCGCGCCCAGAGCGACCGAAAGGCCGAGGCCGGCCATGCCACAGGCGAGCAGCAGCCGGATCGGCGCGTCGGTAAATGCGAATACACTGTCGAGCAGGTAGGTGAGCTTCTTGCGGAAAGTCCAGGCGCTTTTGCCATGAGCGCGTTCGCGCCGTGTATACGGAACGAAGATCCTGCGCCCACCCATCCAAAACAACAGGCCAAGCAGGCTGCCGTTCGCTTCGCTGAATGCCGCCACGCGGTCGAGGAACTGCCGGTTAATGGCAAACACGTCTACGCCGCCAACTGGCACATCCCGTTGCACGAAGCGTCGATACACCCACCAGAAGGTATTGGCCATCAGACGTGACAACCACGGGTCGTGCCTGGCTTCGCGCACTCCGAAGGCGACATCGCCCTCGTCCTCGTCCAGTCGCCGAAAGAATTCAAGCACCAGTTCCGGCGGTTCCTGCAAATCGGCGGCCATCACAGCGGCATAGCTTCCGCTCGAGTGCAATAGGCCTTCCCGGATGGCGGAAAACGCACCGAAATTGCGCGATAGCAGAATCAGCTTGGCGCGCAGGCCGCTGGAAGGCAGTTTGGTCTGCAGTTGCCAATGGCAATCATCCGGGCTGCCGTCGACCACGAATATGGTTTCGAGGCGATCGTCAAGCTGCTTTTGAAGATTGCGTACCGCGACAAGCAATGCGTCTATTGCTTCCGCATTACGATATACGGGGATGACGAGTGAATAGCTAGGATTCAGAAGCTGTTGCATGCCTGGATCACCCGCGTGGTTTCGTCGTCGGTCAACTCGGGAAAACACGGCAAGGTCAGGACGTTTCGGCATGCCGCCTCGGTAGACGGCAGATTCGTCGAGACGAAACGGTCGTAGAAGAGAGGCTGGTGGTGGTCGCCGGTCGGGTAATGCACGTCGCTGCCGATGTCTGCGTCGGCCAGGTGCCGCTGAAATCCAGTCCGATCCGATGCTTGCACTACGTAGAGATGGGCGACATATTCTTCGCCACTCGCGGATGGCACCTGAATCCGCTCGTTGCGGATTTCACGGGAATAGCGGTTGGCGATTTCGCGCCGGCGCGCGTTCCAGCCGTCGAGCAGCGGCAGCATGACACGCAGGAAGGCCGCCTGTAGTTCATCGAGGCGGCTGTTACGGCCTCCAGACAGCTCGTTGCGGTACTTGGCAGTCCAACCGTACTGGCGCAGCTTGCGCAGTGTGTCAGCGATCTTCGGATCGTTGGTGACGACGGCGCCGCCGTCGCCGATGGCGCCGAGGTTTTTGGTCGGATAGAAGCTGAAGCTGGCAGCTTTCCCGAAACTACCCGCACGTCGGCCTGAGGCATCACGCGCACCATGGGCTTGCGCGCAATCCTCGAACACGGCGAAGCCATGTTTGTCGGCCAGTGCCATGATCGCTTCCATGTCGGCTAGTCTTCCGTAGAGGTGAGTCGCGATCACCGCGTCGACGCGACTGGCGGCAAGCACGGCTTCGAGCGACCTAGGATCGAGCGTATGGGTGGCGGGATCGATGTCGACGAAAACGGGTTCGGCACTGCATGCGAGCACTGCCGTGGTGCCGTACATGGCGGCATTCGCGACCAAGGCTACGCGCTTGCCCTGAGTGATGCCGATGCTGCGGAGCCCCAGCTCCAGCGCCTCGGTACCGTTGGCCACGGCCACGCAATCAGAAACGCCGCAATATGTGGCGAATTCCTTTTCGAACGCATTTACGTTGGGTCCCAGAACAAAGTAGCCGCTCGAAATGACGCCGGTACTTGCATGTATCAACCGTTCACGAAGAGGGGAAATATGGCGATCTAAGGCGTTGACGGGGATGTTGGTCATCAGATTTTCAAAGAGAGCTATTGATATATTGGGCGACGAGTAACGAATTTCCACACGATGCCGCCGTCCGGTTATCTGTTTGGAGTAGGCTGCCTAGCCTGGCGACTTCTGCAATGCGAACAAGTCGGCATTTTATTAAATGCACCACCACCGTCCGGCTGGCAATTCAATGGCAAGTCGGGCCACCGACAATAACTTGACCGAGTTCCTTTCCATCTGGCTTGTTCTTGAGGAAGAAGTGGGTACCAGGGCGAGTCCAGGCGTCGGTCTTGGCCTCGCCGCTGTTGCCTCCAGCCGAAAAAAGCTTGGCGTCGGCGTTCGACGAGCCAACCCAGATCTCGATGCTGTCCGTGTTGACCCCTGCTTTGCTCGCATCCCAGTGGACGGTGGCGACGGCACCATCGCAGTTCTGCAGGGTGTCCGGAGCCACCGTGATCGCCGGATTCGAAGTTGCTGCAGCTATCTGGCCAGATGCTGCCTTGTCGGATTGCGAAGAGGTCGATGGTACCGAGGCCGGTTCTTTCTGGCAGCCCGCCAAGGTCAGCAGGGTTGCTGCGATGAGGACGGTGCGCTTGAGCATGGATTTCTCCCAGGTTCGCAACAGAAATTGGAGCTGTCTAGCGTAGCAGTTGCCACTATACCTTGCACGCTTTATCCTCTGTCGGACTCGGTAACTGTGAGTACGTTCATAACGTGAATGCCGACTAGCTATATTCCATCGCAGGTATGGAATGGTTTTTGGCTCGAGCACTTTACGGTATCCGTTGGGAATGCTGCGTGGGGAAAATACGGATTTGATTCCGGAAGATCGGTCCCTGGTTTGTCGGGTGGTGTCTTACCGGATACCGAGAGGCATGGGATGATGATCCGATTTGGTAATGCTGCGTCGGGGCTGCTCTCCTGGGCCGGTGTAAGGCTGAGGTCCAGCCGTGCAGGGCTGGGACTCTGGAATTTGTCATTTGCTTCGCTTGACGAATGCGGGTTTTTGCTCGAGGCGCACGCCGAGGAGTTGCGCGGGCGGCGACAGTTCGAGCAGCAGTTGGAGGAGCATCTGGGGTCGCTTGAGGAGAGCGTGTTAGCGGGTCATTGCTGGGTCTGCTCCAGAAAGCAGGCGTTTCTTTATGACCGCAAGTACTCTGACGGTGTCCATGTAAACTGGCGAGAGCGGCTTGTCTGCCCACGCTGCGGTCTCAACAATCGCTTGCGCCTGGTTGCCCAGTTGATCGGATGCGTGGCATCGAAAGGAGCGTCAATTTACCTGACGGAGCAGGTCACGCCACTGGCCGGCTATCTGACGCGCAGATATCGCAAGCTCGCAAGAAGCGAATACTTGGGCGATGGCCTTGCACCCGGCATTGTCAATTCGCGCGGCATCCGGCATGAGGACGTGACGGCACTCAGCTTTGGAGATCGTTCGTTCGATCACATTCTCAGTTTCGATGTGCTGGAGCACGTTCCGGACTATCGGGCAGCGCTCGCCGAGTTCGGGCGTGTTCTGAAGGACGATGGAAGCCTGATCCTGTCTGCTCCGTTTGGCCTTCTTCTGGAGAAGAACGTGGTGCGCGCGCGCATTGCGCCGGATGGCGAGGTGGAGCATTTGCTGCCTCCGGAGTACCACGGCGACCCGGTCGACCCCCAGGGCGGCATCCTGTGCTACTACCACTTCGGCTGGGAGTTGCTGGATGATCTCAAGGCAGCCGGCTTCAGGGAGGCTAGGGTCGACGCCTACTGGTCTCGCGAGTATGGTCACATTGGTGACGAACAGCTGGTGATCGTCGCAGCCAAATAATGGCATCGCATCGCGGCCGTCCCAAATTGGTTGACACGGAAACAACCTCGGCGCAGCTTTTTATTGCCGAATGATGGTTGGCATGGTGATCAGCAATAAATTACGAATCACGAGAGAGCTTTTTGTGGATCAACCCAAGGCGGCCTCCAATTCCGGGACGATCTTGAACAAATCCCCCACCAGTCCGAAGTCGGCAATTTCGAAGATCGGCGCCTCGCCGTCCTTGTTGATCGCCACGATGGTGCCGGCGTCCTTGATGCCGGTGAGGTGCTGGATGGCGCCGGAGATGCCGATGGCCATGTACAGCTCGGGGGCGATGATCTTGCCGGTCTGGCCGACCTGC
>Ga0134128_10012423_pt1 | contig 10154 bp, 7 predicted proteins | sample KB31754_FD_96462 | JGI IMG/M metagenome (GOLD analysis project Ga0134128, IMG submission 96462) | Terrestrial soil microbial communities with excess Nitrogen fertilizer from Kellogg Biological Station, Michigan, USA - KB3-175-4 | ecosystem: Environmental > Terrestrial > Soil > Unclassified ...
ACGCTATGGCTGACCGACGCGTATTACGCCGGTATGCCGACGCACGTGCAGGCGCTTCGCGCCGCTGCCAAGGATGGCGTCGATGTGCGCCTGCTGGTTCCCGGCGGCACTGACATCCCGCTTTTGCGTCCGCTTTCGCAGGCAGGTTACAGACCGTTACTCGAGGCGGGGGTGCGAGTATTCGAGTGGAATGGTCCAATGATGCATGCAAAGACTTCGGTCGCCGACGGCCGCCTTGCCCGCGTCGGATCGAGCAACCTCAACATCGCGAGCTGGCTCGGCAATTATGAGCTCGACGCGGTGATCGAGGACGTGGCGTTCGCTGAAAGCATGGTGCGATCGTATGAGGACGATCTGGCGCATGCGACCGAGGTTGTACTCCGCGGGCGTCGCCGCAGACAGCTTACGCACGATGCGTTACCTGGTGCGCCGCCCAGGCGACGCAGGAGCGAAAGAAGAACAGGATCCGGCAGCGCGGGTCGCGGTGTCGCGGGTGCGATTCGGCTCGGCAACACGGTGACGGCAGCCGTGACGGACCGGCGCGTGCTCGCGGCTGCGGATTCTCGCGCAATCGCGGTCGCCGGCGCGGCACTGGTCGCGCTGGCCATCGTCGGCGTTCTGTGGCCGCGCGTATTCGCGATCCCGATCGCGCTACTCAGTGTGTGGTTCGGCGGCGCGATGCTGCTGCAGAGCTACCGGCTTCGTGTGCATGGGCCCGGCAAAACGGCCGTAATCCCCGAGTCGAACGACGAACCGGGTGCACCGGATAGCCCTGCGCCCGAGGCTCCCCCCGCCACGATCACGCAGTAGTCATCGCAGTCCGTATATCAGGATTCGGCTTTGCTTCGCCGCACCGGGCCACACCGGCGATTTCATCCCTGATGCAACGGCGACCAGCTGACGTCCATCCGCGGAATAGCTGATGATCCCGCCACCGGTGGACTGACCAGTGTTGGTCTTCCACAGAACGTGGCCGCTGTCCGCGCCGAACGCGTACAGCTCGCCTGACATGTCTGCTGCAAAGACAAGTCCTCCGGCTGTGGGCGTTACGCCAGCGAGAATGGGATGTGGTGCGTGGAACTTCCAGCGCACCGTGCCGCTGTCCGCATCGAATGAAGTGAGCCACCCGCGGGCTTCACTGGCCGCGACGAACGGATTCTTGTTTTCATTGCCAAGCCAGGTCGTGCCGGGCGGTGGAATGGTCGTGGTGTCACGCTTGAGCTGGACGCTCGCGCACCAATCCACCGCACCAACGTACAGCGAATTCGTATTCGGGCTGTAAGCCGCGCCATTCCACTCCGATCCACCAGTGATCCCCGGGCAAAAGCGCGTTGTGTGATCGCGCGACAGCGGAGTGTCGATGTTTTCCCTGGTCGTGGTGGGCATGATGTACAGCATGGGTAGCGCGGCTCCCATGTCACCCGCCGCTGCCTTGCCACGAGCGATCTGCGACCGGTCGAGCACCGCCAGCTGGCCATCCTTGTTTGCCGATGCGACAATCTGCGCTCCGGCGTGTGTCGTGACGAGGGCTGGCGGACTGTCCACATCCCAGTCGTGCATGTCACGCTTCACGAGCTGATTGTAGCCGAGCATTTTTCCGGTGGTCGCGTCGATCGCGATCACAGCGTCGGTGTAGAGATTGTCACCGGTGCGAAGCTCGGTTTCGAAATCCGGCGCCGGGTTGCCGGCAGGTACATACAGCACCTTGTTGGCGGTGTCGAATGTGAACGACGTCCAGAATCCGCCGCCGGTTACTGGAATGCGCGTGTTGGTCCACGTCGCCCGAGCCGGTCCCGAGTCAGGTACGACATCGAATTGCCACACGACGTGTCCGTCGCGCGCGTCGAGAGCGTAAACGTGTCCCGTCACACCGACCTGATCGCCACCGGCATTGCCGACGAATACCTTGCCGTCGGCGGCGATCGGCGCCATCGGTATGGACATACCTGGCGCGGCGTCGCTGATGGCATGATCCCATAGCACTTTGCCGTCTGTCGTATCCATCGCGAGAACGTGCGAGTCCGACGTTCCGCGAAAAAGACGACCATCCATGTATGCGAAGCCGCGATTCACCAGCAGCGTGCTGGGCCTCGCGCTGTGGCGCGGCTGTTTCCATCGTTCAGCGCAGGTGCTCGCGTTGATCGCGTACGAGATCGTGTCGGTGGTGAAGTACATCGTTCCACGGACGACGATCGGACCCGTCTGAAGCGATGTGACTTCGGGGAGATTGTAGCTGCAGATCGCTTTCATCTGCGTGACGTTCTTCCGCGTGATCTCGGAGAGAGGCGAGAAGCGGTCTCCGCCCAGGGTCCGGTTGTAGCCTGGCCAATCCTGCGGACTGATCATGGGCGCACTGGGCGCTGTCGCTATCGACGGGGCGTGGGTAGTGTCGGGACCCCTGGCGCTTTTCGAGCCGGAACATGCGGGGATCGTGGCCAGCAGTGAAGCTGCAGTCACAGCGAACGCAACGGCGCGGTCAGGCATCGAATCTCCTTCGATGGGGTGGAGCGACGCGTCCCAACGATGCATCACCGATGCCGCGCCACCGATGCCGCGCCACCGATGCCGCGCCATCGATGCCGCGCCACCGATGCCGCGCCACCGATGCCCCCGCGTCGACGGCTCTGCAGCCGGGACTCAGCCTGCCGCCGCGGTCTCCACGGTCTTGCGCTCGCGCTCCAGGTCCGATTTCATCAGTTTCTGAAGCTGGCTCCGGACCCGTCCGCGAATATTCAGGAGCCCGCCCGGCAGTGCATCGAAGCGATATCTGCGCACGGTGACCAGGTATATACCCGGGCCACCATTCAGCGCCGGCGCGTCGTAAATCGTCGCGAGCTCCAGAGCTGCCTCGAAGTAGTGATCAGCGTAGATCTGCTTGCGCGCAATCAGCGGATTGCCCGATTGCGGGGTGTAAACTACCATCTGGTTGAGCGTGAACGTCGGGCGGAGGTGCGGGATCTTGTCGACCGACCAGTACATCACATCGACTGCACCGTCGGGCCGGCCCGCCGGGAAGTTCGCGAGGTAGTTGCGAAGTGCTGGCGCGTACTGTTGCATGTACGGCGATTGTGCAAGAAGTGCCGAAAACGCATCGCTGGCCTGAACTCCGTGCGTGTCATCGTACCGCGGCATGCCTGCGTTGCCGCGAGTGCGATACGCTGTAACGAGACTCTCCATCTGGCTTCTCATCACCGAATCGGCTTGCTGTTCCGCGTCAGGTCCATCCCAGTTCACCGACTCGGCAAACTGTTTCATGTCGGATGCCGACAGCTTGAAGTCGCAGTCGTTCACGTGGCACCCTTTGAGATCCTTCCATTCGGACGGATCGAGTGCGACGTTCTGCATGTCGGCCGCGGTCACCGGGTCGTTGATCATTCCGAATCGCTGCGCCCGCGCGGCGACGAGTGACTGAAGGTCGTGGAGATGCGCGAGATACGCATCCCGGGTGGTGTGTATTCCGATAATTCCAAACACCGTCACATCGCGGCCCACGTCGGTGTGCAGCAGTTTCACCACCGCTTCGCCGTTCTGCACATCGGAGATCTGGCCTGCATCGAGGCCGATGCTGGTTCGCAGATATTCTCCCAGCGGCGGTGCCGCGTTCTGGGCGCGCACCGGTCCGGCAACGCTCATGCAGGCCATCATTGCGCAGCCCGCGATGACGATGCCGTATTTGCCTTTCATGCTCTTCATCGCGGCCGTGGCGAGGGGTTCAGTGATCGCTCGGATGAGACTGGCCAACGGCCGTCGACGCCTTCATTGCTTCTCCGCGATGGTTTCTATTGGAAGTTATCACCCGTGCGTGGATCGCGGGACGCGCGTGTCTGTCAGCGATCCCACCCGGTCAGCAGCGCCTGTTCCAGATCCAGGTCGCGCTCCACCCGGTGCAGCACGACATCACTGATGTCGCCGCCATCACGCATCTGAATCAGCCGCTGGCGCTCAGCGTCCAGCGTTGCCAGACGCAGCAGCCGATACGATCCGGCGCGGCGCCCATCCAGATCGGCTTCCACCGCGTCGTCGTCAGGGACATCCGGCTCGCCGTTGGGATCCGGTGGGGGGATCGATCTGGTACGTACTTCGTTCGAATAAAGATGAACGCGATGCGTGTATTCGTCGCGCAGAGCGTCGACCACGCTGCGCACGTCGGCAGCGTCGAATTCCGAAGGCAAGCCAGTTTCCTTGCGATCGATCTCGTCCAGCCGCGCAAGCGCTGCCCGCGCGGTCTGCAATCGCGCATTGGTCTCCTCGAATGCCTCGGCACGATCCGGCTCGAGGCCGAGCGTCGAGATCAACGGCCGCAGCGTCAGTCCCTGGCCGACGAGAGTGACGAGTATGACTACGAACGTCACGAAGATCACCACATCGCGCCCCGGAAACGGTACGCCTGACGACGTCGCGAACGGAACCGACAGCGCGAGCACCAGCGATACCGCGCCGCGCAACCCCGCCCATCCGACGAAGAAAACATTCTGCCACGGCGGATATGGCGCGTTCCGGTCCGCGAATCGACGTCTGATGTAACGTGGCGCATATGCAGCCGGAAATACCCATGCGAGGCGTAGCACGATTACGACTGCACTCACCGCCGCTGCCGTCGCGATCAGTCGGGACAGTGTCTCCTCTCCGCCAACACGTACGGCGCCAAGCGCCAGCGGCAGACCGAGCCCGACGAAGATGAAGAGCAGACCTTCGAGCAGAAAGTCGACGATCTCCCACATATTGATCGCCTGAATCCGCGATGCGGCAGTCAACAGATGTGCCGACGCGTGACCGAGGTAAAGGCCCGCGACGACGACCGCGAGAACACCCGATACGCCAGCACGGTCCGCGGCAAGGAACGCGACGAATGGCGTGAGTAGCGAGATGCTGCTCTCCAACACCGGACTCCGCTCGGAAGTCCGTCCGATCCAGCGTCGTAGCGATGCGATGCACCATCCGGCTGCGAGACCGAATATGATTCCACCGCCCGCCGCCCACAGAAAGCTCAGCATCGCCGGCCCGAGCGAGAACTGACCGGTGTTGCCCGCCGTCAACGCCATCTCGAAGATCACCAGCGAGGTCGCGTCATTGACGAGACTTTCGCCCTCCAGAATCGAGACGAGCGCGCGAGGCACGCCGAACCGTCGCATCACCGCCGTTGCCGCGACCGCATCGGTCGGCCCCACCGCGGCGCCAAGTGCAAAAGCTGCCGGCCATGATAGAGTCGCAAACATCGTGTGTGCCACGACCGCAACGACCGCCGCGGTTGCGACCACCAGGCCTACCGCGAGGAGTATGATGTCCAGCCCGTTTCGCCGAAACTCGCGGTACGACGTATTTATCGCCGCCCAGTACAGCAGCGGCGGTACGAAGATGAAGAAGACGAGATCAGGGTCCACGCGGACAGTCGGCGCCGCGGGCGCGAAGGCGAGCAGCGTGCCGGCGATGACGAGCAGGATCGGACGCGGCACACCTATCCGCCGCGACAGCATCTCCAGACCCGCCGCGATGATCAGCAGGAAGATGACGATCTCTACCAACGCTGCTCCGTGGCTCGGCGTATGCGCAGATTAGCGCGCGTCAGAGCGCGGGCTGGACTGCCTCACTACAACAATGTACGGGATTCCATTTCATGACAGATATGCGCAGAATCGGATCGCTAGAAGTGTCGCTGGTAGGGCTGGGTTGCAACAATTTCGGTGGCCGGCTGGACGAGCAGGCTACTGCACGAGTCGTGCACGCCGCGCTTGATGCCGGTATCAACTTCTTCGACACGGCCGATATCTACGGCGGCGGCGGGAAGAGTGAGGAGTATCTCGGACGAGCGCTCGGCGAACGGCGCGCTGATGTCGTCGTCGCGACCAAATTCGGGATGCGAATGGACGACGACCATCGCGGCGCGCGCCCGGAATACGTACGTGCCGCGGCCGAGGACAGCCTCCGGAGACTTGGCACCGATTACATCGATCTGTATCAGCTTCACACCCCCGATCCAGATGTCCCGATTGCCGATACGCTCGGCGCGCTGAACGAGCTCGTGCAGGCCGGCAAGGTGCGCGAGATCGGGTGCTCCAATTTTTCCGCCCCTCAGATTCGCGACGCGGAGCAGGACTCCAGGGACCGTGGCATCGCGCGCTTCGTGAGCGTGCAGAACGAGTACAGTCTTCTGCATCGCGACCCCGAAGAGGAAGTACTCGCGGAATGCGACCGTGTACACGTCGCCTTCGTGCCGTTCTTTCCTCTCGCTAGCGGACTGCTGACAGGCAAGTACCACCTGGGCCAGCCGGCGCCACAGGGAAGCCGGCTGGCGAGCGGACCACGCGCCGCGCAACTGACGGACGACAGACTTGCGACTGTCGAAGAGTTACGCGCATTCGCGCAATCGCGCGGCCATACGCTTCTCGAGCTCGCGTTCTCCTGGCTCCTCGCGCGGCCGATAGTAGCGTCCGTGATCGCCGGCGCAACGAAGCCAGAACAGGTCGCGTCGAACGTAGCTGCGGCGGGGTGGCAGTTGAGCAATGCCGATCTCGACGCGATCGATACGATCGTGCCACATCCGCGTTCGGGTCACTGAGCGCTGGTCCCGGTCCGTGCGCGCCAGGCGCGGATCGCCCGGGCGTGCACGGGATAGTGGCCATACGTGTCGACGCGCAGGCGGCGGCGAAATCGAGTCTCGCGCGTGAACAGCTCTTCCGGCGCCGCGGCAACGTATTCGATCAGCCGGCCGTGCACCCGATCGTGTTGCAGCAGCACCTCTGCGAGCGAAAGTCCGCTTCGCTGCGCAGTCATCATGGCATTGAATGCATCGATGCCGCCGTACGTCACCGAATAACGCGGCGACGCACCGCCCGCGCGAATCACGGGTAGATACTTGAGCGTTTCCTCCTCCCACCAGGTCACGTGCGCGATGATGTCACGCACCGACCACTCGCCCGTGACGCGCGGAATCATCAACCGCGATTCCGGCAACCCGGCGTACGATTCCTCGAAATCCTTCCACGCTGATTCCAGTCGCGCGAGCAACTGCTGTCTCGTCATGATGCGTTCTCCCTGGTGGTGAAGATACCAGCCAGTTTCGGACAACCGGTATCCGCACTCGTTGAATCATATCGCCGCCTTTGACGCTTGGGGACCGGCATGGGATTCGATGTCCGAAAGTGGCTAGTCATGATGCCGGTGAGGGGTTATGATATGGCATGACGATGGACCCGGCGGCGCTCTACAACGCCTTCACTTCGCGCGATCCGCGCTTCGATGGCGTATTCTACGTCGGCGTTACCTCGACCGGGATCTATTGCCGCCCTGTCTGCACGGCAAGGACCCCGAGAGCCGCGAATTGCCGCTTCTTCGACAGCGCCGAGGCCGCGGAGAAAGCGTCGTTCCGGCCGTGCCTGCGTTGCCGGCCGGAGTTGGCGCCAGGCAACGCGCCGGTCGACGACGCGCATCGGATCGCCAACCTCGTTGCGTATCGCATCGAGGAAGGAATGCTCGATAACGGCGCCGGCCTGGAGCAGATCGCCGCCAGGTTCGGCTGGAGCTCACGCCAGATTCGACGCATCCTGCACAGGGAACTCGGTGTATCGCCGATGCAGCTGGTGATGACCCGGCGTCTCCTGCTCGCGAAGCAGTTGCTGACCGAGACGGCGCTACCCGTCACTGAAGTGGCGTTTGCGAGTGGGTTCTCCAGCTTGCGCCGCTTCAACGACGCATTCAGCGATCGCTACGGAATTCCACCGACCCGGCTCCGCAGAGTAGCCAGCGAGTCGTCTGCAACTGCCATTCCGACCGACACGTTCGCGTTGCAGCTGGCGTATCGGCCGCCTTTCGACTGGACGGGCATGCTCGACTTTTTGCGTGTCAGAGCGTCGAAAGGGGTGGAGCAGGTGGACCACGACTGCTACTCGCGCACGATACGCCTGGGAAGTCACACGGGCTGGATTCACGTGCGACACGTACCCGTGAGGCGCGTGCTTCTGGTCGAGCTCACCCGCTCACTGATGCCGGTGCTTCCCGCGCTGTTGACCAGGCTGCGCGGCATGTTCGATCTGAGCGCCCGTCCCGACATCATCTCCGCGCAGCTGATGCTCGATCCGTTGTTGACCGACATCGTCGCGGCCAACCCTGGAATGCGCGTGCCGGGTGCGTTTGACGGATTCGAACTCGCGGTGCGCGCGATACTCGGCCAGCAGATCACAGTCAGGGCAGCGACAACGCTGGCTGGACGATACGTCCGCGCGTTCGGCGAGCGCATCGACACGCCGCCTGATGGCCTCACGCATCTCACGCCGACTGCACAACGAATCACGGAATCAAGCATCGACGACATCGCGTCGCTCGGCATAATTCAAAGCCGGGCGCGCGGAATCATCGCTCTTGCGACCGAGGTTGCGTCCGGCCGCCTCGATCTCGACGCCGGCGCAGACTCGGACGCCACGATGAAGCAGCTCATCGCGCTTCCCGGTATCGGACGCTGGACCGCGCACTATATCGCAATGCGGGCGCTGCGCTGGCCCGATGCCTTCCCCAGGGAAGACGTCGTACTCCGCAAGAATCTTGGCAGAGTCACGGCCGGGCGCGCGGATGAGCTGTCCCAGGCGTGGCGCCCGTGGCGCAGCTACGCTACAATGCACTTGTGGAGAGGGATGGTACAACACAGCCCGTGATGTATCTGGCAGTTCGTCATCCCGGCGAAAGAACGTCACCCGCGCGAAGGCGGGGGCGGGGACTTTGCAACTCGTCATTCCCGCGAAAGCTCCTCCGGACTCGTCATTCCCGCGAAAGCGGGAATGACGGTAAGATCGACCTGGAAATCGGAATCAATCGTATGCGCGTTCTGAGCCTGCTGCCGGCGTCCACGGAGATCATCGCCGCACTTCACGCGGGTGATTCGATCGTCGGTATCACGCACGAGTGCGATTTCCCGGCCGACGTCGTGCGCACGCTCCCACGCGTGACGCGCTCGATGATGGACGCGAGCCTCACGACACCGCGCGAGATCGACGAGGCGGTGCGCGGCCTGTCACACAGCGGCGAGCCGCTCTACATGCTCGACGAGGCTGCCATCGCTTCACTTGCACCGGATCTGATCGTTACGCAGGCGTTGTGTGAAGTGTGCGCGGTGAGCGAGACCGACGTGCGTGCGATCGCTGCGCGCATGGCGAGCCACCCCGAGGTGATAACGCTCTCCGGTTCCACATGGAGCGGAGTGGCAGACGACATGCGTCACATCGGCGTTGCGCTTGGCTGCGCCGAAGCGGCCGCGGAAGTCGTCGAGGCGCTGGAGAAGCGTATTCGTGACGTCCACCAAACCCTTCGCGCCGCCCGGGCGCCGCGCCCCAATGTTGTTGTGATCGAATGGACGGATCCGATATTCGCCGCCGGTCACTGGGTTCCCGAATTGGTGCGGCGAGCCGGCGGTCACGAGCTGATGTCCGTTGCAGGCGAACATTCCACCGTTCGATCTGTCGAGTCGATCAGAGCTGCCCGGCCCGAGCTGCTCATCGTGGCGCCATGCGGCTACGACGCGGAGCATGCCGCAACGGCAGCGCGGGAATTGCTCGCGCAGGACGATTGGGCCTGGGCCGGCGCGCTTCCCCTGTGGGCGGTCGATGCAAACTCGCTCCTCAGCCGGCCAGGGCCGCGGCTCGTCGATGGAATCGAGACGCTCGCGGCGATAATGCATCCGGACCTGTTTCGCGCGGCACCCGGATCGAACGCGATACGCGTCGCGTAGCCCTCCCGGACAATCGCCCGGAAGGGCTACGGGGAGTTACTGATTGCCCCGGTACGGCGCCAACTGCGGATCCACGGCCTTCTTGTCGCCAACGACCACGAGCGTCATGTGGTCCGGCTTGAGATACATCTGCGCCATATGCTGCACTTCCGCCGGCGTGACCGCGAGCACGTGCTTTACGTAATCGGCGAGGTAGGACGTTCCCAGTCCCTGTTCATCCACGAACGAGAGCTGGTTCACGATCCCTCCTCGTGATGCATTCCGGAGGGTGAAGATGCCGATCATGTTGTTCTTGATACCGCTCAGCTCGGGTTCGCCGGGCGCGGCGCTCTGCAGCCGCGCTATCTCGCCAAAGATCTCCTTGAGCGATGCACCGGTTACCGCTGTCGTCACGTCAGCCTGCTCCGCCCAGTTCGCCTCGTGATAGTGCGTGCTGATG
>Ga0134128_10012424_pt1 | contig 10154 bp, 8 predicted proteins | sample KB31754_FD_96462 | JGI IMG/M metagenome (GOLD analysis project Ga0134128, IMG submission 96462) | Terrestrial soil microbial communities with excess Nitrogen fertilizer from Kellogg Biological Station, Michigan, USA - KB3-175-4 | ecosystem: Environmental > Terrestrial > Soil > Unclassified ...
CTGGAATCGACCCGCACCATCGAGATCGACGAGTTCGTGCCGAAGACCGACATCGACAACCGCTATCTGATCCGGCCCTATTACCTCGTTCCCGACGGCAAGGTCGGCCATGACGCCTTCGCCGTGATCCGCGAGACCATCCGCAGCATGAACAAGGTCGCGATCGGCCGCGTGGTTTTGACCAACCGCGAGCACATCATCGCGCTGGAGCCGCTCGACAAGGGCCTGATGGGAACGCTGCTGCGCTATCCCTACGAGGTGCGCAGCGAGAAGGATTATTTCGACGATATCCAGGACGTCAAAGTGACAAAGGACATGCTGGATCTCGCCAAGCACATCGTCGAGCAGAAATCCGGATCGTTCGAGCCGGAGGAGTTCGAGGACCGCTATGAATCCGCGCTGATCGACCTGATCAACCAGAAGCGTAACGGCCTGCCGATGCCGAAGGCGGCGCCGAAGTCGACCGGCAACGTCATCAATCTGATGGATGCGCTCAAGCGCAGCCTCGCCAGCGAAAAGCAGGCCTCCCCTGCCGCCAAGAGTGCGGCCGTGGCCAAGGCGGGCGGCAAGAAGCCGAAGAAACGCGCCGAGGGCCAGCGCGAGATGCTGCTGCCGATCAGCGGCGGCGGCAAGGCCAAAGCCAAGGAAGCCGCCGAGCCCGAGCCGAAGAAGGCCGAGAAGCCGGCGCGCGCGCCGGCCGCGCGATCGAAGAAGGCCGGCTAGCGCGAGCGGCGACCGGCGGTAGCACACGATGCCGTGGTCGACGCCGTTCGACGATCCAATCGCGCTGAAGGGCGGACGCAAGCTCGTCACGCTGCAGCAGGCCGCCGATTACGTCATGAAACTGCCCGAGCCCGCCCAGCAGCAGCCGCGCTGGCAGATCGCGGTCGAGAATTTGATCGAGGCGGCCGAGACCGGCGGCGGCTGGCTAATGTTCGCGCGGATCGCGATGTTGCGGGCCTTGAACGGGGACGGCAACAGCCGGTGACAACCGCCCTCTTCCGCCCTCGCGCGGCCGCAAAGGCGTTACTTCAGCGACGTATTGACCGACGTGAATTTGGTGGCGAGCTGGGGACCGATGCCCTGGACGGTGGTGATGATCGCAAGGGCGATGCCGGTTGCGATCAGGCAATATTCGATCGCGGTAGCGCCGGATTGATCGCCGAGAAACCTTGAAAACAACTGGCGCATTTCAAAACTCCTGCCGACGCCTAATCTCCCGCTGATGCTCGTTGCGGATTTTGCGCGCCCAGGCCGCGGCGAAATCTAGGCGGCATTGGTTGCCGGCTCGTTGACGAACAGACTGAACGCGCGGTTAAGGCCATGGCCCGTTTTTGTTGCCACACGCCTTTTCGTCAGCCGCAGCGGAAGTGGCTTCGACGGCCGGCACCCTCGGCAAGGCCTGCCATCCGGCCGGCCGCGATGCAAAACGAGATGGCAGAGCTTCCCGCAACGGTCCGCGAGCGCGCTTTACCGCTCCCCGGATTCCTGTTCCAACTATCGCGCCAGCCTGGGCGCAGACATCGGCCGGTGAATTTCGCAGGGATTCGGGAGGATTTGGCCATGAAGCTCGGCACCGCGATTGCGGAAATCATGAAGCGCGAGGGAATAGAGATCCTCTGCGGCTATCCGGTCAATCATATCATCGAGCACGCCGCCGCCGCCGACATCCGGCCGGTGATGGTGCGGCAGGAGCGCATCGGCATCCATATGGCGGACGCGATCTCGCGCGTCACCTCGGGGCGCACCATCGGCGCCTTCTGCATGCAGCACGGCCCCGGCGCGGAAAACGCCATGGGCGGCGTCGCGCAATGCTACGGCGAGTCCGTCCCCGTGCTGGTACTGCCGATGGGCTATGCACGGCGGATCGCCAATATCGAGCCGAACTTCAATTCCAGCCAGGCGATGAAGGCGTTCTCAAAATCCTCCGAGCCGATCAACCTCGCGGCCGAAGTCGGCAACATTTTCCGGCGCGCCTTTACCAAATTGAAAAACGGCCGCGGCGGCCCCGTCATCGTGGAGATTCCCGCCGACATGTGGAACGAGGAGGTGCCGGAGCCGCTGAACTACACGCCGGTGCTGCGCACCCGCTACGGCGCCGACCCCGTCCATATCAGGGAAGCCGCGGCGCTGCTGGTCAAGGCCGAACGGCCGGTGATCTATGCCGGCCAGGGCGTGCATTACGCCAAAGCGTGGCCGCAACTGAAGCGGCTCGCCGAACGGCTCGCGATTCCCGTCACCACCAGTCTCGGCGGCAAATCGTCATTTCCGGAAACCCATCCATTGTCGCTCGGCTCGGGCGGCCTCGCGGTGCCGCGCGCGGTGCCGAAATTCCTCACTGATGCCGATGTGATCTTCGGCATCGGCTGCTCCTTCACCGAGACCTCGTTCGGCATCGCGATGCCGAAAGGCAAAACCATCATCCATTCGACGCTCGATCCCAACCACCTCAACAAGGATGTCGAGGCCAAAATCGGCTTGATCGGCGATGCCGGCCTGGTGCTCGACGCCCTGCTCGAGGAGATCAACAAGACCGTCAAATCGGATCGTGACGCGACCGTGGTCGCCGCCAAAATCGCGGCCTCGCATAAAGAATGGCTGGCGAAATGGATGCCAAAACTCACCCACAACGATGCGCCGCTCAATCCCTATCGGGTGCTATGGGACCTCCAGCACACCGTCGACATCCGCAACACCATCATCACCCATGACGCCGGCAGTCCGCGCGACCAGCTCTCGCCGTTCTGGAAGGCGGTCGAGCCGTTGTCCTATATCGGCTGGGGCAAGACCACCCAGCTCGGCTACGGACTGGGCCTGGCGATGGGCGCCAAGCTGGCGAAGCCCGACAAGCTCTGTATCAACGTGTGGGGCGACGCCGCGATCGGTTTTACGGGCATGGATTTCGAGACCGCGGTGCGGGAGCGGATTCCGATCATGTCGATCCTTTTGAACAATTTCAGCATGGCGATCGAACTGAAGGTGATGCCGGTCTCGACCGAGAAATACCGCTCGACCGACATCTCCGGCGATTATGCCGCGATGGCGCGCGCTTTCGGCGGCTATGGCGAGCGGATAACAAAACCCGAGGACATCATTCCGGCGATCAAGCGCGGGATCGCCAAGACCAAGGAGGGCATTCCGGTGCTGCTGGAGTTCATCACCTCCAAGGAGACCGAGGTGTCGCGGCCGGGCACCTGAAACCGGAACTCCGGCTCGGCGATGGCGCCCCGCCCTTGAGCGGCAACGGCCTTTGACCAATACTCCGATACTGGCTATTTCGGCGGATGATTGCCGGCCGGCATCGGCTTGCATTGGGACGGGGCGAACGGGTTTGAGCGAATGACGGTGCTTCCGCAGGACGAGGTGGCGGACCTGAGCCGGCTGGTGGCCGAGCTCGAGCAGCGGCTTGAATCGAGCTTCGTCGTCTATGACGAGGCGATCGCCCGCCAAGCCGCGCTGGCGCAGGAAAACGCCCGGTTGCAAAGCGAACTGGCGACCGCCCGGGAGCGCGAGGCGGCCGGCGCCGAGATCCTGCGCACGATTTCCGAAGTGTCTGATGACGCCGAGCGGTCGTTGCAGCAGATCGTTGAGATCACCGCCCGGCTGTTCGGCGCGTCCAGCGTCCGGATCAGGCTCGCCGAAGCCGGCGGGGGCCGTGCGTTTCACGTCGGCCGCAGCTCGGAAGCCATCCTGGCGTCCGTTCCTGGCGCACGCGGGCAAATCGGCGGTCGCAACCTGCCGGGCACGGTCCTCGCCGAAAATCGCCAGATTCACGTTGCCGATCTCGACCATATCGATCCCGAGATGTCCGACTGGCCCGGCCTGCCGGTGGCGCGCGCGGCCGGCACTCGAACCATTTCAGGCACGCCGTTGCGACGCGGGGGCAACGCGATCGGCGCCCTCATCATCCATCGCGACACGCTGCTGCCTTTCACCGAGACCGAACTGGCGCTGCAACAGAGTTTTGCGGATCAAGCGGCCATCGCGGTCGAAAACGCGCGGCTGTTCAACGAAACGCAGCAAGCACTGGAGCGGCAGACCGCGACATCAGACATTCTCAAGGTCATCGCCGCTTCGCCGTCCGACGCACAGCCGGTGTTCGATGCCATCGCCGCCAGCGCCAACCGCCTGATCGCCGGCTTTTCGACCACCGTGTTCCGATTCATCGACGGCCAGATGCACCTGAAGGCGTTCACGCCGACCGGTCCGGCCGGCGACGAACTAGTCCAGGCGATGTACCCGCGGCCGCTGGCCGAATTTCCGATCTTCGAACTGGTCGAGGCCGGCGAGACCGCCCAATTCACCGATACGGAAGCCGAGTCCGGCGTGGCCCCGGCGATCCGCGATCTGGCGCGCTCGCGCGGCTTTCGCAGCATGCTGTTCACGCCGCTGATGAGCCACGGCCTGTCCATCGGCATGATCGGCATCACCCGGCCGGAACCCGGCGCGTTCGCCGACCGTCACGTCCAGTTGCTGCAGACCTTCGCCGATCAGGCCGTGATCGCGATCGAGAACGTCCGGCTGTTCGATGAGGTCGCGGCGCGCACCCGGGACCTCTCGGAATCGCTGCAGCAGCAGACCGCGACCGCCGAGGTGCTGAAAGTCATCAGCCGCTCAACCTTCGATCTGCAGACCGTGCTGGAAACGCTGATCACCTCCGCCGTCGAACTGAGCGGCGCCAATCGTGGGGCTATCTTCCTGCGTGAAGGCGATGTTTTTCCGCTCAAGGCGGCCTCCCACGCCACGCCTGAATTCCTGCAATATTGGGCGGCCAACCCGCCACGCGCGGGTCGCGGCTCGGCGACCGAGCGCGTGATCGCTTCAGGAAAAATAGAGGAGATCCCCGACGTCCTCACGGATCCCGAGATGAAAATGACCGCGGGCGCGCTGGTCCGGATTCGCGGCACGCTGGGCGTGCCGATGCTGAGGGATGACAAGGTCGAGGGCGTTCTGGTGCTGACGCGGCCCGAGCCCGGCCCGTTCAGCAAGAGCGAGATCGACCTGGTGCAAACTTTTGCGGACCAGGCGGTGATCGCGGTCGAGAACGTGCGGCTGTTCGACGAAGCGCAGGCCCGCACCCGGGAACTCGCCGCTTCCCTCGAGGAGTTGCGCACCGCGCAGGATCGCCTGGTGCAGACCGAGAAGCTGGCTTCGCTCGGCCAGCTCACCGCCGGCATCGCCCACGAGATCAAGAACCCGCTGAATTTCGTCAACAACTTCTCCTCGCTGTCGGCGGAATTGACCGACGAACTGAACGACGTGCTGAAGACCGCCGATCTGGCCGACAATGTTCGCACCGAGGTCGACGAACTGACCGGGCTGCTGAAGGACAATCTGCAGAAGGTGGTGCAGCACGGCCAGCGCGCCGATTCCATCGTCAAAAACATGCTGCTGCATTCGCGCGAGGGCTCGGGCGATCATCGGCCGGCCGACATCAACGCGCTGCTCGACGAAAGCCTCAACCTCGCCTATCACGGTGCGCGCGCCGAAAAGCCGCAGTTCAACGTCACGCTACAGCGCGATTTCGATTCCGCCGCCGGCATGATCGAGCTGTTTCCGCAGGAAATCACCCGCGTTTTCCTCAATCTGATCGGCAACGCCTTTTATGCGGTGGCCAAACGCAAGGCGGAAGCCACTGAAGCCTTTGATCCCGTCGTCAACGCCGCCACCCGCGACCTCGGCGACCGCGTCGAAATCCGGATTCGCGACAACGGCACCGGCATTCCGCGCGAGGTGCGCGAAAAGATGTTCAATCCGTTCTTCACCACCAAGCCGGCGGGTGAAGGCACCGGGCTCGGCCTGTCGATGAGTCACGACATCATCGTAAAGCAGCACGGTGGCACGATCGATGTCGAAACCGAGCCGGGGCAATTCACCGAATTTACGGTGCGGCTGCCGCGCACCGGCAACATTGCAAACAGGAAATAGAGGTCTTGACGTGAGCGTTCTGGTTTTGGTGGTCGACGACGAACCCGATGTCGAGGCGCTGTTCCGCCAGCAATTCCGCCGGGATTTGCGGGCGCAGCGCTTCCTGATGGACTTCGCCAATTCGGCGGCCGACGCGCTGGCGCGCATCGCCGGTGCGACCGGGCAATCGCTGATCCTGATCCTGTCCGATATCAACATGCCCGGCATGAGCGGGCTGGAGATGCTGCCGAAGGTCAAGGAGCTGCGCCCCGACGTGCCGGTCATCATGATCACCGCCTATGGCGATGCGGAAACGAAGCGCAAGGCGATCGCCAGCGGCGCCACCGGACTGCTGACAAAACCGATCGATTTCACCGAGTTGCGGGAAGAGATCGACGCCAGGCTGGCGCGGGCGGAGTAAGGCTGTGGATGCCCGGGACAAGCCCGGGCATGACGAGTATTTGGGCGGGACAGATCTTACGGCTTGAAGAAAGCCGGATCGTTCAGCGCCTTGATCATGGTGTCGACCATGTCGGCGGCGCCGTGGTCCTCGCGCTCCTCCAGGAGCTCCCACATCTTGCGCAGATTGGCGCGCATCGGCGCCTTCAGCGACGGATCGCGTTCGATCAGGGTCCGCGCGATGCAGAAGGCGATCGCCTCGGTGCCCATCTTGGCCTGTTCTACGGTGGGTTTGCTCATGGCGGCTCCTTCATCCACAGTGGAATCCATTGGCGCCGCTGTTAGATCAAATCATGGCGGATAGATAGAAGAAGCGCCAAGGCCCCAAGAAACAAGGCATCAGGGAAAGGCGCGCCGGCGCTTGCGACCGGGCGCCCTACTCCGTCATCGCCACCGGCTGCTTGGCGGGGCCCGCCAGCGGCCGTTCTTCCATCAGCACCATGCAGAGCGACCCGGTCGCCAGCAGCACCGTGGCGGCGGCGAAGACATAGCGGAACGCCGCGATCATGTCGGCGGTCGAAATCGAATTGATGGGGCCGCGATGCTCGCCGCCGAGCGAAATATCGGCGCCGAGCGCCATCAAAAGGATGGTGCTGAACGCCGCCACCGTGAACGAGGCGGCCAGCGCCCGGAAGAAATTCATCGCGCCGGTTACCGTTCCGACCTGGGCCCGCGCCACCGAATTCTGCAGCGAGACCACGCTGATCGGAAAAGCGGTGCCAAGTCCGAGCGCGAACAGCGCCAATAGCCCGAGCAAGGCCCACAGCGGCAGGGTCGCGAAGGTGAAGACGCATCCGACCCCGGCCGCGCCGGTCAGGCCGATGATCGCGACCCGCTTGTAGTGCCTGGCGTGCGCCATGGTCTTGCCGGCGATCGCGGCGCCACAGGTCGAGATCGCCGCCAGGGGAATCAGCGCAAGCCCGGCCTCGCTGGCAGAGAGGTGATAGACCACCTCGTAATACAGCGGCAGATGCACGGTCAGCCCGATCATCGCGCCCATGGCGCAGCCGCCCGCGGCCATCGCGTAGGGCACCACCGTTCCGCCGAGCAAAGGCAGCGGCAGGAACGGCTCGCGGGCATTTCGCGCGTGCCAGACAAAGGCGAACGCCAGCGCCACCGAGGAGCCCAGCATCGCCAGGATGGTCGGCGACAGCCACAGGAAGCGGTTGCCGCCCCAGGTCAGCACCAGCATGAAGACGACGGCCGAGGCCATCAGCAGGACGCCGCCGATCCAGTCGACCTCGCGCTTGCGGTGGAACACCGGGATCTTGCGCATCTTGGGCAGCAGCGTCGCCAGCGCGACCACGCCGAGCGGCACGTTGATCCAGAACACCATCGACCAGTGCAGATGCTCGGCGAACACGCCGCCAAGCACCGGTCCGCCGATGCCGGCCGCGGTCCACACGCCGCTGAAATAGGCTTGGTATTGGCCGCGCTCGCGCGGCGTCACGATGTCGGAAATCACGGTCTGCACGATCGGCATGATGCCGCCGCCGCCGAGGCCTTGCAGGCCGCGGGCCAGGATCAGTACCGGCATGTTGGGGGCGAGCCCGCACAACACCGATCCCGCGATGAACAGGCTCAGCGCCACGATGATCATGGCGCGGCGGCCGTAAATATCGCTCAGCGTGCCGAACACCGGCGCGACCGCCGTCGATGCCAAAAGATAGGCCGTGATCACCCAGGACAGGCTGGAGACGTCATGGAACTGGCGACCGATGGTCGGCAGCGCGGTCGCGACGATGGTCTGGTCCAAAGCGGCCAGGAACATCGTCAGCATCAGGCTCATCAGGATGGTGCGGACTTCGCTCTGGGTCAGCGGCGCGCGCGGCGCCAGCGGCGGCGCATCGCCGAGTTCGAGCACTTCGGTGGTGATATGAGACAGCTCGCTGGCGAACTCGTCGGACACAAGCTGGTGGTCGGCAGGCAGACTGCTCTGCCGTTCGTATTTGTTCATCTCACGCGCATAATTTGCCCGCGCCGGCTGCGCGGAGGGAATCGTTCTCTGCCCCTTAACTTACGCGGCAAAAGCATTCTCCGGCAGCGGGTCAGGCGCATGGGTGCTTCCCGCAGAGCACAATCGCAATCGCGTGATGTCAGCGCAACGCGCAGCGTTGTCGCGAGCCCCATAAAATTCCCGGTCGGCGCTTCAGGTCTTCGGTCGCTTTTTCAGTTTGGCCCGCTTCGGCAGCAGCGCCGGCCATTGCACGATGTGATCCTCGAGATCGGCGTCGGGAATATCGTCCTCGGTGCCCTGCACCCGGCCGCGCACGGAAACGCCGGCCTCATGCACGGTGTTGGGATCGCCCGACACCAGCGGATGCCACCAATAGAGATCGCGGCCCTCGGCGACCAGTTTGTAGCCGCAGCTCGGCGGCAGCCAGTTCAGGGTGCGGACGTTTTCGGGGGTCAGCCTGACGCAATCCGGAACCTGGTCGGAGCGGTTTTCGTAGTCCTTGCAGGCGCACAGCCCGGCGTCCAGCAGTTTGCAGGAGACGTGGGTGAAATAAATCTGGCCGGTATCCTCGTCTTCGAGCTTTTCCAGGCAGCAGCGCGCGCAGCCGTCACACAGGCTCTCCCATTCGGCGTTGGACATTTCTTCCAACGTCTTGGTTTTCCAGAAGAATCCCTCCTGGCCGGAGGGACGTTTGGGGGCGGCTGTCATGGGTCTTGAGGGTTCCGGGGGCGGCCGAGCAACGCCGTTCTAGGAGGTATGGCGGCCGCGGGGCAAGCGGCGTGTTCGACGATCCCCAAACAGCTTCGCGCGACGTTCGCTTTGCCGTTCAATATCCCAGCCTCACCATTGGTTTATGAGCCCCGCTCGGCTACAAACCACCGAGTCCCCAGCGGCGCAAATCGCGTCTTAAATTGCGCCTTGGGTTTGCCGCAACATTCCCGCAAGACGTCTCGGCGGCGCCCGGTCCGGCGCGCCGGCGCTTTCGAACCGACCAAGGCCCCTGGTGCCTCAGATAGTACCACCGACGTGGAAGCGAAAGATCCGGAACTTCTTCCTGGATCTGGACGCGCGCATCGACTCGACGCTGTTCTCGTCCGGCAAGGGCGCGCGCGAACTCTACGAGCGCTACTCGACTTTCATGGACCGCTTCTACGTCGGCCGCTGGAAGCGCTGGGTGTTCATCGAGCCGCTGTCGGAAGCCGCCACCATCGGGCTCGCCGGCGGCGTGTTGATGCTGGCGCTCGCGGTCCCCGCGTTTCGCGAGACCGCCGACGAGGACTGGCTGAAGAAGTCCGATCTCGCGGTGACGTTCCTCGATCGCTACGGCAATCCGATCGGCAGCCGCGGCATCAAGCATAATGATTCGATTCCGCTGGAAGACTTTCCGGACAATCTGATCAAGGCGACGCTCGCCACTGAAGACCGCCGCTTCTATGACCATTTCGGCATCGACATCCCCGGCCTGGTCCGCGCGCTGGTGACCAACGCGCAGGCCGGCGGCGTTCGCCAGGGCGGCTCGTCGATTACCCAGCAATTGGCGAAGAACCTGTTCCTGAGCAACGAGCGCACCATCGAGCGCAAGGTCAACGAGGCCTTCCTCGCGATCTGGCTGGAAACCCGCCTGACCAAGAACGAGATTCTGAAACTCTATCTCGACCGCGCCTATATGGGCGGCGGCACCTTCGGCGTCGACGGCGCGGCGCATTTCTACTTCAACAAGTCGGCGCGCGACGTCAACCTGGCGGAAGCCGCGATGCTGGCCGGCCTGTTCAAGGCGCCGACCAAATACGCCCCGCACATCAACCTGCCCGCCGCCCGCGCCCGCGCCAAC
>Ga0134128_10012425_pt1 | contig 10153 bp, 10 predicted proteins | sample KB31754_FD_96462 | JGI IMG/M metagenome (GOLD analysis project Ga0134128, IMG submission 96462) | Terrestrial soil microbial communities with excess Nitrogen fertilizer from Kellogg Biological Station, Michigan, USA - KB3-175-4 | ecosystem: Environmental > Terrestrial > Soil > Unclassified ...
ATCCCGGGCGATCGGCAGCACATGCCTTCGCCGGACGACCCCCGAAAACCGTCAGCGCGTGAATGGATGCACGAGCTGCGCGCCAAAACTTTGCGGAAAGCTGCGGTCGGCGATGCCGTAGCGGTCGGGGAGCTCACCCGCCGGCATGTAGAACGTGCCGAACAGGATATCGAGGATCGGAAAAGTCGCGGCGAAATTCTTCTCGCCGCCGCGTTCGGCCGCGGTGTGGTGCCAACGGTGGAAGACCGGACTCGCGATCACGTATTTGAACGGGCCCAGCGTCCAGTCGAGGTTGGCGTGCACGAACGCCGAATGCGCGACGGTCAACGGCCCAAGCACCACGAAGACGTTGGGCGAAATGCCGGCAAACAGCATGACCACGTCGGCCAGCACGCTGCCGAGAAACAGATTGACCGGATGAAACCGCGCCGCCGAGATCCATTCCAGCTCTTCGGACGAATGGTGCACGGCGTGATATTTCCAGAACCGCTTGCCGTGGAACCAGCGGTGCGTCCAATACAGGATGATGTCCTCTCCGATCAGAAAGATCACCGCTTGCGCGGCGAGCGGCAGCGCCGCCAGCGGGCCGTGGCCGTTCTCGTAGAACGCGATGAGCCCGTCACCCGTGGTGATGCCCAGAATGAACGCCGCCGCGGCGATCAACAGGCCGATGCGCAGAAAGCGCGTGATCACCGGAATGAACAGCCAATAGCACAGGTCGGTGACGAGATCGCGCTTACGCCACCACGGCCGGCCGGGATTGCAGGCGGAGAACCACGTCAGCACGGTGAACACCACGGCCAAGGCGATCGAGATCGGCGCGTTCCTGGTGAAAGTCTGGCCGACCACGCTGATGAAGGACATGAACTCTTGCATCATGTGATGGCCTGAACCGATTTCGGGCGCCGATCGTTATGAAGCGTGCGTTCGCCGGAGCTGGGTCGCGCAAGCCCGCACGGCGTTCGGTGCCGGTGCCGCGCACGCCGAGATATCGGGCAGGTCGATTAATGGCCGATGAATCCCGGTTTTGCCCGCGAAGGCGAGATGCTGATAGTTGTTCCGAAACCGGTTACTTGAAATCAACGGTCCGCTGGTAAGCACGGGCACTGAACAACCTCGATCAAGCTGTGCGGACCCGCCGGAACATCGCGCAGCCGATTTGATCGCCGCCGTTGCGCGCAACACCATGTTAACTACGTGGCGGGACTACCGGAATGCCGCTGTTTTACGGTATCGGTTTAACTGGCTCGCAATTGTTTGTTGTTAGCGTGCGCGACGATCCAAATGGTCCAAGAATGGCCGTTGGGTCAGCTCAGACAGCCACGTGTGGACCTTAGGAGCCAACCCATGAAGACCCTTGTTTCGCGTTTCGTGAAGGATCAGTCGGGCGCCACGGCCATTGAATACGGCCTGATTGCCGCCGGCATCTCGGTTGCGATCATCGCCGTTGTGCAGGGCCTCGGCTCGAAACTGAACACGACCTTCTCGAGCGTTTCCGGCGCCCTCAAGTAAGCGTCGCTCGTTCGTTGCTGCGAGAGGGCTCCGGTCGGTTCCGGAGCCTTTTCATTTCCGCGCTAACCCCGTTTCAACCACGGCCGTCTACAGATCGAGCGCGATGCTGACCGAAGCGATCGGACTGACGCTGTTCCCCGCCACCATGGCGTTCGCGGCCTCGAGCGATCTGTTTACCATGACGATCGCCAACCGGGTTTCGCTCACTCTGGTGGCCGGGTTTTTTCTGCTCGCGCTGCTGACCGGCATGAGCCCGGCCGCCGTCGGCTGGCATCTCGGCGCCGGCGCCGTGGTGCTGGTCATCAGCTTCGGCCTGTTCAGCTTCGGCTGGATCGGCGGCGGCGACGCCAAGCTCGCGTCGGCCACGGCGCTATGGTTCGGCTTCGCCCATTTGCTCGACTACCTCCTGTACGCGTCGATTTTCGGCGGCGCGCTGACATTGCTGCTGATCCAGTTCCGCATGCTGCCGCTGCCCCGGCTCTTTGCCGGGCGCGAATGGATCGAACGGCTGCACTGCCCTGGCGGCGGCGTGCCCTACGGCATCGCGCTCGCGGCCGCGGCCTTGGTCGTTTATCCGCACACCGAATGGATGGCGGCGCTCGGCCTCTGAGGCTCGGCGGGCGGCAGGCGTAACGCGCAATTAACGCGATTTAGATACGCCTCATTAACCATGCTTTGACGTTTAGCTGCTGGAATCCCGCGCAGGCGACGCCTGCGCCGCAGCGTCTTTTTTGGAAAGTGAAGCGTAATGAAAGCCGCGCGTCTTGTCGTACTCGGGGTCGCCGTCGTCGCGGGCGGCGTGGCTGCGATTCTGGCCGGCAAAGGCCACCAGCCGGAAGCGCCGCCGCCGATGCCTACGCTGGAAACCGTCGAAGTGCTGGTCGCCAAGGTTGACCTGCCGCGCGGCCAATTGATCGAAGGCTCGCAGATCGGCTGGCAGGTTTGGCCAAAAGTTGCGGTCAACCCGAACTTCATCACGAAGGCGGCGCGGCCGAACGCGGCCGAGGAATTCGTGCACGCCATCGTGCGGGTGCAGGTCGCGGCCGGGCAGCCGATCTACAATCCGATGGTGGTGTTCGCCAAGGGCTCCGGCTTCCTGGCGACGATCCTGCCCAAGGGCATGCGCGCGATCGCGATGGATGTGTCGCCGGAAAACGACGTCGCCGGCTTCATCTTGCCCGACGATCACGTCGACGTACTGCTGACGCGGCACGACAAGGTCGCCGAAAAGGCCAACGGTGGCGACAAGGTCGTCAGCGAGTCGGTCTTGCGCAACATCCGCGTGCTCGCGGTCGATCAGACGGTCGAGGAAAAGGCCGGCCAGAAAGTCGCGGTGGCCAAGACGGTGACGCTGCAAGTCACGCCGTCGCAGGCCGAAACGGTGGCGCAGGCGAAAATGCAGGGCACGCTGTCGCTCGTGCTGCGCAGCCTCACCGATTCACCGGACGCCACCGTCGAGGACGACAGCGACGGCGCCAACGTCGCGGCGGCGATCAACACGGTGCGGTTCGGCGTGAGTTCGCTGTCGACGGTGCGTTGAATGCCTGCGGAGGGATCGATTATGGTTTTAGGCAAGGCATTGCGGACCGCGTCGGTCATCGGCGCGCTGCTGACGCTCGGCGCCGCGCACATGATGGCGCGCGCCGCCGAGCTCGCGCCAGGCGAAGCGTCCAGCCAAGTCATCCACGTCGCGGCGAGCGACGTCGGCGCCCGCCCGGTCTCGCTCGGCGTCAGCAAGTCGGTGGTGATCGATCTGCCGGCCGACATCAAGGACGTGCTGGTCGCCGATCCGAAGATCGCCAATGCGGTGGTGCGCTCGGCGCGCCGCGCCTACATCATCGGCATTACCGTCGGCGAGACCAACGTGTTCTTCTTCGATTCCACCGGCCGGCAGATTGCCGGCTTCAACATCGCCGTTACGCGCGGCCTCGATGCGCTCCGCGCCGCGATCCATCAGGCGATTCCAGACGGCGATATCAGACTGGAAAACGTCGGCAGCGCCGTGATGCTGACCGGATCGGTGGCGAACGATGCCGAATCGCAGCAAGCCAACGATATCGCCTCGCATTTCGTCGATCCCAGCGGTTCTTTCGGAGGCTTCGGCTCGTCGAACGCCCCGAAGGTCATCAATGCGCTGATGGTGCGCGGCCGCGATCAGGTCATGCTCAAAGTCACGGTCGCCGAAGTCGAGCGCGATCTGATCAAACAACTCGGCATCGATCTGTCCGGCAACCTCAACTTCGGCACCGCGGTGGTCAATTTCCAGAACCTCAATCAGTTCTCGGCACTCGGACAGGCGCTGAACGAATCGCAGGTCAAGGGCGGCTGGCAAAACATCAGCGCAACGCTGCACGCCATGGAGCAGGCCGGCGTCATCCACACGCTGGCCGAGCCGAGCCTGACCGCGATCTCGGGCGAGACCGCGACCTTCGTGGCCGGCGGCGAATTCCCGGTGCTCAGCGGCTATGCCTGCTCGGCAACGACTGCGGGTTCGCCGCTCACCTGCCAGCCGTCGATCACGTTCAAGAATTTCGGCGTCAGCCTGAATTTCACGCCGGTTGTGCTCTCTGGCGGCCGCATCAGCCTCAAGGTCATGACCGAAGTGTCGGACCTGTCCAGCAACAACGCCATCGTCGTTGCCCAGCCAAACTCGAGCGCAACGGCGACCGTGCCGTCGATCCGCACCCGGCGCGCCGACACCACGGTCGAGCTGCCGTCCGGCGGCTCGCTCGCGCTTGCCGGCATGATCCAGGAATCCACGCGGCACAACATCAACGGCTTCCCGGGCCTGATGCAACTGCCGATCCTCGGGACGCTGTTCAAGAGCAACGACTACATCAATCAGCGCACCGAGCTGATGGTTCTGGTGACGCCCTACATCGTGCGCGCCGTCGCCAGCAAAGATCTGTCGCGGCCTGACGACGGCTTCGCCGATCCGAGCGATCCGGCGCAGGTTCTGCTCGGCCGCTTCAACCGCATCTACGGCGTCGGCGGCAAGGTCGAAGCGCCCGACGCCTATCACGGCAAATACGGCTTTATCCTCGATTGACGAACGCCGCAGGGGACCCTCAATGCATCACTCCCGCACCATGATGGACGGTCGCGCCGGTCGCGCGGCGTGGCTCGTGCGGGCGGCGTTCGCCGTCGGCGGCCTCGCCGTGCTGTGCGGCTGCAACACCGACCAGAGGATAACCGGCGCGCCCGCCGTGCCGTACGACTACCGCCTCCGCCACCCGATCTCGATCACCGAGAAGGAGCACGGCATGAAGCTGTTCGTCGGCGTCAACCGCGGTTCGTTGACGCCGGCGCAGCGCGCCGAGGTTCTGGCGTTCGCCCAATCGTGGCGCGACGAGGCGACCGGCGGGGTCGTCATCGACGTGCCGGTCGGCACGCTCAACGAGCGCAGCTCCGGCCAGGCGCTGCGCGAAATCCAGTCGATCCTCGCCGCCACCGGCGTGCCGCCGGCGAGCATGGCGATCCGCAACTATCGCGCCACGGAGCAAGCGCTGGCGCCCGTGCGCATCACCTATGCGCGCATGGCCGCGCAAGCCGGTCCCTGCGGCATGTGGCCCGAAGACATCGGGCCGAGCCTGAACCGCGACTACAATGAAAATCAGCCGCCGTGGAATTACGGCTGCGCGACGCAGCGCAACCTCGCCGCCATGGTCGAGAATCCCGCCGATCTGGTGCAGCCGCGCGCCGAGACTGGGGGCTACGTGACCACGATGCGGCGCGCGACCGTCCTGGAGAAATACCGCACCGGCCAGGGCAGCGCCACGACTTACACCAACAGCAGTGTCACCGCGGGCAGGATCACCACTATCGGGCAGTGACGCGAAACACCATGCGACAAGCAAGCCAAGCGAACTTCGAAGAGCCCGCGCCGGCCGACATTGTCGGCCGCGACGAGCAGATCGCGCCGGCGCCACGCGTCTCGGTGCAGGCGTTCTGCGAAACCGTCGACACCGCCGCCGCCGTGCAGGCCGCCGGCGAAGACCGCCGCATGGCCAAGGCGCATTTGCGCATCCAGATGGGCGGCCTGACCGCCGCCATCGAAGCCTATCAGAGCGCACCGACGCCCAACGTCATCATCCTGGAATCCGAAAACCGCGACGACGACATTCTGGGCGCACTCGACAAGCTTGCCGAGCACTGCGATCCCGGCACGCGCGTGGTCGTCGTCGCCCGCGCCAATGACGTGATGCTCTATCGCGAGCTGGTCCGCCGCGGCGTCAGCGATTATCTGATCGCGCCGGTCGGCGCGCTCGACGTGGTGCGCTCGGTGTGCGGGTTGTACTCGGCGCCGGACGCCAAGCGGGTCGGCCGCATCATCGCGGTGGTCGGCTCCAAAGGCGGCGTCGGCGCCTCGACGATTGCCCACAACATCGCTTTCAGCATCGCCCGCGATCAGGCGCTCGACGCGGTCGTCACCGATCTCGATCTCGCCTTCGGTACCGCCGGTCTCGACTTCAACCAGGACCCCCCGCAAGGCATCGCCGAGGCGGTGTTCTCGCCGGACCGCATAGACCACGCCTTCGTCGACCGGCTGCTGTCCAAATGCACCGATCATTTGAGCCTGCTCGCCGCTCCGGCGACGCTCGACCGCGTCTACGATTTCGGCGCCGATGCATTCGAAGCCATCTTCGACTCGCTGCGCTCCACCGTGCCCTGCGCCGTGCTCGACGTGCCGCACCAATGGGCCGGTTGGACCAAACAGACCCTGATCGCCGCCGACGACATCCTCATCGTCGCCGCGCCCGATCTCGCCAATCTGCGCAACGCCAAGAACATCTACGATCTGCTCAAGGCGTCGCGGCCGAACGATCACCGGCCGCTGTACTGCCTCAACCAGGTCGGCGTGCCGAAGCGTCCCGAGATCAAGGCGGCCGACTTCGCCAAGGCGCTGGAGGCGGAGCCGATCGCGGTCATTCCGTTCGAGCCGCAGCTGTTCGGCGCCGCCGCCAATAACGGCCAGATGATCGCCGAGATTTCGGCGAACCACCGCACCGCCGAAATGTTCCGCGACCTCGGCCGGCTGCTCACCGGACGAGGTGAGCCGAAGAAACAGCGCGGCGGCATCCTGTCGCCGCTGATCGCAAAACTGTTGCGCTAGGCGCATGAGATAGTGGAGTTGCGTCGTGTTTGGTAAGCGTCCCACCAACGGAAGTCCCGCGGTCCTCGAACAAGAGCCGGCGCCGCGGCCGGCAGCGCCGCCGCCGCCGAGCGCCGCCGCGGCAGCCGCGACCGACCCGGGCCGTACGCCGTTTCCGTCCGCCGGGCTCGGTGCGCCGCTGGTCGGCGCGCCGACGTCGAAGCCCAATGTGGGCGGCCAGAAGTCGCCGCCGCCGGCCATCCCGAGCGCGATCGATGCGCGGCGCTCGGAAAGCTACTACGAAGTCAAGGGTACGATCTTCGGCGCGCTGATCGAGGCGATCGACCTCGCCCAATTGGCCAAGCTCGACGCCGATTCGGCGCGCGAGGAAATCCGCGACATCGTCAACGAGATCATCGCGATCAAGAACATCGTGATGTCGATCTCCGAGCAGGAGGACCTGCTCGACGATATCTGCAACGACGTGCTCGGCTACGGGCCGCTCGAGCCGCTGTTGGCGCGCGACGAGATCGCCGACATCATGGTGAACGGCTCCGGCACGGTCTACATCGAAGTCGGCGGCAAGATTCAGAAGACCGGCATCCGCTTCCGCGACAATCAGCAACTGCTCAATATCTGCCAGCGCATCGTCAGCCAGGTCGGCCGCCGCGTCGACGAATCCTCGCCGATCTGCGACGCGCGCCTGCCCGACGGCTCGCGCGTCAACGCCATCGTGCCGCCGCTCGCCATCGACGGCCCGGCGCTCACCATCCGCAAATTCCGCAAGGACAAGCTGACGCTCGATCAGCTGGTCAAGTACGGCTCGGTGTCGCCGGAAGGCGCCGAGATCCTCAAGGTGGTCGGCCGCTGCCGCGTCAATACGCTGATCTCCGGCGGCACCGGTTCGGGCAAGACCACGCTGCTCAACTGCCTGACCTGCTTCATCGACGACGACGAGCGCATCATCACCTGCGAAGACGCCGCCGAATTGCAACTGCAGCAGCCGCATGTGGTGCGGCTGGAAACCCGGCCGCCGAACCTGGAAGGCGAAGGCCAGGTCACGATGCGCGATCTGGTCAAGAACTGCCTGCGCATGCGGCCGGAACGCATCATCGTCGGCGAGGTGCGCGGCCCCGAGGCGTTCGACCTTCTGCAGGCGATGAACACCGGCCACGACGGCTCGATGGGCACGCTGCACGCCAACATGCCGCGCGAGGCGCTGTCGCGTATCGAATCGATGATCACCATGGGCGGCTACGCGCTGCCCTCGCGCACCATCCGCGAGATGATCTGCGGCTCGATCGACGTCGTCATCCAGGCCGCGCGCCTGCGCGACGGCTCGCGCCGCATCACCCACATCACCGAGGTGATGGGCATGGAAGGCGACGTCATCATCACCCAGGACCTCTACGTCTATGAGCTCCTCGGCGAGGACGCCCAGGGCAACATCATCGGCCGGCACCGTTCGACCGGCATCGGCCGGCCGAAGTTCTGGGAGCGGGCGCGCTATTACGGCGAGGAGACGCGCCTTGCCGCGGCGCTCGACGCCGCCGAGATCGCCGACGAGCCGATGCGCAACTGAGAACCGTGACGCTGCGATGCAGACCTACGCCGTATTCTTTCTGGTAGCACTGGCGATCGGCGGGGTCGCCTGGGTCTTCGTTTATCCGATCCTGTCCGGAGAGCGGAAAGCTGAGCGGCGCATGGCGAGCGTCGCGCGTGCCGAGCCGATCGCGCGGCCGACCCGCGCCTCGCAGAAATCGCGGCGCGAGCAGGTCGAAGGCACGCTCAAAGAGCTCGAAGACCGGCAGAAAAAGAGCAAACGCGCGCCGCTGGCGGCGCGCATCGCCCAGGCCGGGCTGCGCTGGTCGAAGCGCACCTTCTTCATTATCGCCGCCGGCCTTGGCATCGCCGCGTTCATGATGGCGTTTGTGTTCGGCGCCGGTTTGGTGCCGGCGCTGGGGTTCGGCTTCGCGGCCGGCGCCGGGCTGCCGCTTTGGCTGCTGAAATTCCTCAAAAAGCGGCGCGAAGCGCGCTTTCTGGAGGCGCTACCCGATGCCGTCGACCTCATCGTGCGCGGCATCAAGGCCGGCCTGCCGCTCCTTGACAGCTTGCGGATGATCGCCAGCGAAGCACCTGAGCCGGTGCGCAGCGAGTTTCGCTCGATCATCGAGACGCAGACCGTCGGCATCCCGCTCGGCGAGGCCTGCATGAAGCTCTACGAGCGCATGCCGCTGGCGGAGGCGAACTTCTTCGGCATCGTGATCTCGGTTCAGCAGCGCTCCGGCGGCAATCTGTCGGAGGCGCTCGGCAACCTGTCGCGGGTGCTGCGCGACCGCAAGAAGATGAAGGCCAAGATCAAGGCGATGTCGATGGAAGCGAAGGCTTCGGCCAGCATCATCGGCGCGCTGCCGATCGTTGTGATGACCTTGGTCTGGCTGACCAGCCCCGGTTACATCGAGCTGTTGTGGACCGAGCAGCTCGGCCGCCTGATGCTGGCCGGCTGTGGGACCTGGATGTTCATCGGCGTCATGGTGATGCGCAAAATGATCAACTTCGATTTCTAAAGCGGCGGCAATGGACTTTTTCCTGGAACAAATCTTCACCGTGCAGGTCCTCACCATGGCGTTTGCCGCCGTGGCGGCCGGCGCCACGGTGCTCACGCTGGCGATGCCGCTGTTTGCTCCCGACACGCTGAACAAGCGCATGAAGGCGGTGGCGCTGGAGCGCGAAAAGATCCGCCAGCGCGAACGCGAGCGCTTGGCGCAGGGCAGCCGGGCGTCGCTGCGGCAGTCGCCGCGCATGTACATGAAACGCGTGGTCGACAATCTCGACCTCAACAAGTGGCTCGGCCAGGAGCAGGCGCGAACCCTGCTGATGCAAGCCGGCTATCGCGGGCATGCGCCGTACATCACCTACCTGTTCTTCCGGCTGGCCATGCCGATCGTCATGTTGTTCGCATCGCTGTTCTACATCTTCGTGGTGCTGCAACTCGACTACCCGCCGATGATGAAGATCGCGATGTCGATCGGCTGCGCCTATCTGGGCATGCAGTCGCCGAACATTTACCTGAAAAACCAGATTGCGCGACGGCAGCTCCAGATCAAGCGGGCGTTCCCCGATGCGCTCGACCTGATGCTGATCTGCGTCGAATCCGGCATGTCGGTCGAGGCGGCGTTTCGCAAGGTGAGCGAGGAGATCGGCTCGCAATCGGTGGCGCTCGCCGAGGAGCTGACGCTGACCACCGCCGAATTGTCCTATCTGCCGGAACGGCGCCAGGCCTACGAGAACCTGGGACGGCGCACCGGAATCGAGGGCGTGCGCGCAGTGTGCATGGCGCTGCAGCAGGCCGAACGGCACGGCACGCCGCTCGGCACCACGCTGCGCGTGCTGGCTCAGGAAAATCGCGACATGCGCATGTCGGAAGCCGAGAAGAAGGCCGCCGGCCTGCCGCCGAAGCTCACCGTGCCGATGATCCTGTTCTTCCTGCCGGTGCTGTTCGTGGTCATTCTCGGTCCCGCCGCCATCCGGGTCATGGGGCTGCGGTAG
>Ga0134128_10012426_pt1 | contig 10153 bp, 11 predicted proteins | sample KB31754_FD_96462 | JGI IMG/M metagenome (GOLD analysis project Ga0134128, IMG submission 96462) | Terrestrial soil microbial communities with excess Nitrogen fertilizer from Kellogg Biological Station, Michigan, USA - KB3-175-4 | ecosystem: Environmental > Terrestrial > Soil > Unclassified ...
AGCGGCGACTGCTTGATCTTCCAGGCGAGCGCATGCTCGCGACCGCCGGAGCCGACGAGGAGGATGTTCATGGGCTGCGCTTTCGCGCGCGCGGCGGGTCGGGTCAAGGAACGCCTTTGCGCCGGGGCGGCCGCATTAAGCCCGGGCGCCGGAACCCGACCTTGGCCGTTGCCGTTGTTCGCTTAGGGGGTGCCGTCAACGGCGTCGCTGCGATGAGAGACCCCACCGACGAGAGCCCCGCCGTCGAGGCGCCCGATCCGGACGGCCGCGCGCTCGAAGCCGCGCTCGCCGAGAAGAGCGCCCTGCTGCACGAAGTCGGCCACCGGGTGAAGAACAACCTGCAGCTGGTCGCCTCGCTGATCCTGCTGCAAAGCCGACGGACCGCCGAGGACGGGGCGCGGGCCGCCCTGAAGACGGTGCTCGAGCGGGTGAACGCCGTCGCCTCCGTCAACCGCCGCCTGTTCCAGGGCGACCCGCAGCAGTTCGAGGTCGCCGACTTCATCCGCGACCTGACCGCCGACCTGGCCGCGGCCGCGGGGCGCGACGACCTGAAGATCGCCCTCGACCTCGACCCCGTCGATATTCCCGCCGCCTCGGCCGCCGCCTTCGCCCTGGTGTTCAACGAGCTCCTGGGCAACGCCCTGAAGCACGCCTTTCCTGCTGGGCGGGCCGGCCGCGTTGACGTGCGGCTGCGCCTCGCCGACCGCGGCGAGACCCTGGCGCTGACGGTCGCCGACGACGGGGTCGGCATGGGCAGCCAGGCTCCGGCCTTCGGCCTGACCATCGTCAAGCTGCTCTGCCAGCAGCTGCACGCCGAGATCGAGATCGCCGACGCGCAACCCGGCGTGCGCACGACGGTTACCGTCCCCATGACGACGCCCGGAAAGCCGCAATGACCCTCGCCGCCCCCCCGGCGCCGGGGGACCGCGGCCGCGCCGCCGGGGGCTGAGCGCTTGGCGCACCTTGTCGCCAACGCCGTCGGCGTGGCCGCCGCGCTGTGCTCGATGTCCAGCTTCGGACCGCAGATCGTCAAGATCTGGCGCGACCGCGACGCCTCGGAGATCTCGCTGACCATGTACCTGGTGACGGTGACCGGCTTTTGCCTGTGGAGCGGCTACGGCGTGCTGATCGGCAGCTGGCCGGTGACGGTCTCCAACGTGATCTGCCTGATCATGTCGGGGGCGGTGCTGGCGCTCAAATGGCGGTTCAGCCGCCGCCGCCGCTGAGGGCGCCCTAGCCAGGTCGCGCGGGCGGCCTTAAGGCTGCTGCCGTTTCGCCGCCGAAGCGGGCGCCCGAGAAGACCTTGAGTGGAAGCATGGACGAGCGTTTGGCCGCGGCGCAGGCGGCGCTGAATGCGGGCGGCGGGGCCGAGGCGATCGCGCGGCTGATCGAGCTCATCGAGGCCGATCCCAACCAGCCGGCCCCGGTCTACCGGGCGCTGCTGCTGCAGTTCTACCGCACGAACCGCCTTCAGGAGGGCGCGGATCGGGGAGAGGCGGCGATCAAGCGCCACCCGCGCGACGTCGAGCTGCTGAACATCCTGGGGGTTATCCACCGGCGCCTGGGCAGCTATCCGAAGGCGCTGGCGATCCTCGACCAGGCGGCCAAGCTCAGCCCGAACAACACCGCAGTGCTGTCGAACCGCGGCAACGTCCTGCTGGACATGGACGACGGCGTGCGCGGCGAGGCGGTGTTCGCCAGGCTGGTGCGCGCTGAGCCGCGCAACGCCGAATTCCAGCGCCAGCTCGGCCGCGCCCTGCTGGCCCAGGGCAAGACGGCCGCGGCCATGACCCGGTTCCGTCAGGCGGTGACCCTGCAGAAGACCCTGGTCGACGCCTGGCTGGACATGATCTCGGTGGAGAACCTCGCGCGCCGCCACGACGAGGCCGAGGCGATCCTGCAGCGCGCGCTCGCCGCCAATCCGGACCATCCGCGGCTGCTGGAGGCCCGTGTGGTCGTCCTGCGCCGCGCGCACCAGCTGCGCCGCGCCGAGGCCTATCTGCTGGAGCTGGCGCCGCAGCACGGCGAGGCCAGCTGGCTGCACTACCAGCTGGGCACGACCATCGCCGACTACGACCGCGACCGCGCAAATACGCACCTGCGCCGCGCGGTGGAGCTGGAGCCCGGCAAGCTCGACTACCTGATGGCGCTCATCGAGAGCCTGGAGCGCACCCGCAGCGGCGACGAGGGCGCCAATATCGAGGAGGCCTACCAGCTCACCAAGCGCGCGCTGGCCTTCCGGATCGAGAACTCCGGCCACATCAAGATCCTCAACGAGGTGCTGATCCGGGTCTGCGCCTTCGACGAGCGCCCGCAGCTGGGCGACTTCAAGTCGATGGGCCGGGCCTGGGCGACCAGCGGCCGGCACACCGCGCTCCTGAAGCAGCTGGCCCACGTCAAGACCTTGGACGACCGCTACGAGCTCCTCGAGCAGCACCGCATCTGGGCGCGGGCGACCGAGGCGGACGCCGCCAAGACGCCGATCCGGCGGCCGCCGCCGCGCGCCAGTGACGGCAAGATCCGGCTGGGCTTCATGTCCTCGGACCTGCGCCAGCACCCGGTGGGCTACTTCGCCCTGCCGCTGTTCGAGCACGTCGATCCGGCGCGGTTCGAGATCTATTGCTACTCCTTCTACCAGGGCGAGCACGCCGACCGGATGCAGGAGTATTTCGCCTCCAAGTCGACCGCCTACCGCTGGGAGCCGGACATCGCCTCGCAGAGCGCCGCCCAGCTGATCGCCGACGACCAGCTCGACATGCTGATCGAGCTGGGCGGCTCGACGCACATGAACCGCCTGGACGTGATGGCCTTCCGCCCGGCGCCCAGGCAGGCGAGCTGGCTGGGCTATCCGCATTCCGCCGGGCTCTCGACGATCGACTACCTGGTGACCGATCCCTACAACACCCCGCCGCGCCGGGACCTCCTGGTCGAGGCGCCGCTGATGATGCCGAAGACCTGGATCGCGCTCGGCCGCATGGTGTTCTCCGACGCCCACGAGATCGCGCCCGGCCTGCCGCAGGATCGCGCCGGCTGCATCACCTTCGGCACCGCCAACAATCCGCACAAATACAATCGCGAGATGTTCGAGGTCTGGGCGCAGGTGCTGCGCGAGACGCCAGGTTCGCGGATGATGTTCATCCGGCCCGAGGGCGGGGCGGCGACCTTCCGGCGCAACATCGAAGCCGAGTTCGAGCGCGGCGGCGTCGCGGCCGAGCGGATCGTCTTTTCCACCGTGCGCGGCGTCCACATGCCGTTCTACAACGAGGTCGACATCAGCCTCGACACCTTCCCGCTGACCGGCGGCACCACCACCACCGAGGCGCTCTGGATGGGCGTGCCGGTGGTGAGCCTGATCGGCGAGGCCTTCTTCGAGCGGCTGAGCGCCTCGATCCTGAACAATTGCGGCCTGGGCGACCTCGCCACCGAGGACAAGGCTGAGTTCGTGCGCATCGCGGTGGGCCTGGCCGGCGACCGGGCGCGGCGCCTGGCCCTGCGCGAGACCCTGCGCGAACAGATCAAGTCCGGGCCGCTCGGCCAGACCGAGCAGTTCGCCCGCGACTTCTACGACCTGATCGCGCGCACGGTGGAGCCCGCCTAGAGGCGGAAATACTCCTGCAGGAGGTCGTCCGGCCGCGGGCGGAACACCAGATCGCCGCCCTGGCCGGCGAAGGCGATCATGCCGCGCGGGGCGCGTCGGTTGATCACCCGCACGCCCTGCGAGACCACCACGTCGTCCTCGACCACGGCGCCGCCGGCCACCGCGCTGCCGGGATAGAGCACCACGCGGTCGCCGATCACCGGGATCTGGTCCTTGTGCCGCCCGACGGTGGTCCCCTGGTAGAGCACCAGGTGCTCGCCATAGGTCGCCTTGGCCAGCACGATGCCGACGCTGTGGCCGATGTAGAACACCTTCGGCATGGCGATCTCGTAGAACAGGTCGATGCCGTTGAAGGCCTTGTTCATCAGGAAGAGCCGCGTCGGCGCCTCGCTGTCGCCGGACCGGCGCCAGATCGTATTGGCCAGGTAATACAGATAGATGGTGTGCTGCGAGGACTGCAGGACGTTGAACTCGCCGGGCCGCCAAGGGGCGCAGGCGTCGATGCAGACGCTGAGCCTCTCCAGCGCCTCGTCGAGGTGGGCGTCGGCGGCGGCGCGGAAGGCCGCCTCGCGCCCGTCGGGGACCACCGCGGCGCACTGGGCCACCGTGTAGGCGAGCAGGCTCTCGCGGGTGTGGCCCCTCAGCTTCACGCGGCCAGGCCCTCGAGGTAGCGGCGCACGATCTGCCCGACCGGAGTCGGCGCGACGCCAAGCGCGCGCAGGCGGGCGATGTCGGCGCGCGGCGGCGGCGGCGGCGCGGCGTCGGACTTGAACGCCACCCGCCAGCCGGCGCGGATGAAGATGTTGGCGATCTCGCCATTGGCGGTGAGCTCGCCGCTGGCGACATTCACGACGCCCCTCGCCTGGCGCTCGGCCATGGCGATCAGGGCGGCCACCGCCTCGTCCAGGTGGATGTAGTCACGCGCCACATAGGGGCTGGAGTCGAGGACGAGGTCGCGGGTGCGGGCGGCCTCCACCAGCCATTGCGAAAGGAAGCCGGGCGCCTCCAGCTCCCAGTCGAAGACGTTGGCCAACCGCGCCACCGCGCCGCGCCCGCCCGAGCGGGTCAGGGCGATGTTCTCGCCCAGCGCCTTGGAGAGGTCGTAGGTGCGCCGCGGGTCGGCGGGGTCGAGGGTGAGCGGCGCGGCCTCGTCGGCCACGGGAACGCCCTGGCCGTCGTAGAGCCGGGTGGAGGACAGGTAGATCAGCTGCTCGAAGCGGCCGGCGCGGGCCAGGTCGCTGACCAGGGTGACGTGGGCCTCCACGGTGTCGAAGGGCCGGCGGTCGTAGTCGGCGGTGAGCCCCGCGCAATAGAACACCACGCCCATCTCGCGGCCGAACAGGCTGGTGTCGCCCTTGGCCGGGGCGAAGACGTCCCACCCCTCGGCGGCGAGCGTGGCCTGCAGGCGGCGGCCCACGAAGCCGGTGGCGCCGATGATGGTGGCGAGCCCGGTCAACCGCCGCCCCTGCGCCCGATCCGCCGCGCCGGCGCGCCGGCGTGGATCTCGTAGGCCGGCACCTCGCCGCGGACCACCGAGCCGGCCGCGATCACCGCGCCCTTGCGGATCACCGCCCCGTCGAGGACCACCACATTGGCCCCCAGCCAGGCGTCCTCCTCGATGACGATGCCGCCCTTGGAGGGCTGGAAGCCCTGGTCGCGGATGCGTCGCGAGGGGTCGGCCACCGCATGGTTGGTGGGGGCCAGCGTGCAGTTGGCCGCGATGGCCACCGCGTCGCCGATGCGCACGCCGTTGCCGGTGTAGATCACCGTGCCGGAGTTGATCGCGCAGTCGGCGCCGATCACCACGTCGCCCATGCCGCCGGCAGGCTTGATCTTGACGAAGGCGTCGATGACCGTGCGGGGCCCCACCTCGATCAGCGTGCCGCGGACCGAATCCTCGATGTCCGCCAGGGCGGAGATCTTCGCGGTGGGATCGAGCTTCAGCATCCCGCGGCCCCTCAAGACCCGACGTCAGGGTAGGTCGCGTCGCGGGGGGAGATCAATGCCGGGGCCGCGGGCCAGGCGATGGCGAAGGCCGGGTCGTCCCAGCGCACGCCGGCCTCGTGGCCGGGCTGGAAGGCGGGGCTGATCTGGTAGAGCACGTCGGTGTCGGGCTCCAGCGTCAGGAAGCCGTGGGCGATGCCTTCCGGGATCAGCAGCGCCCGGCCGTTGTCGGCCGACAGTTCCTCCCCGACCCAGCGGCGGAATGTCGGGCTCTGCGGCCGCAGATCGAGCGCCACGTCGAAGATCCGTCCACGGACGGCCCGCACCAGCTTGGTCTCGGCGTAGGGCGCGACCTGGTAATGCAGGCCGCGCAATGTGGCCGGATGCGGGTTGCGCGAGAGGCTGGTCTGGACCGGCGCGAACGGGTGGCCGGCGGCGGCGAACGCCTCGGGGCAGTGCAAGCGGGCGAAGGCGCCGCGCGCGTCCTCCTGCGCCTCGATGTCGACGACGACGACACCCTGGATCGAGGTCCTGGAGAACCGCATCAGCCCAGCACCCGCGTCTCCGGCGAGGCGGTGACGAAACGGCCTCCCCACTCGCGGATGAAGGCCAGCTGGCCGATGATCTCATCCTTCAGGTTCCAGGGCAGGATCAGGACGTCGTCGGGGCGCAGCTCGCGCACGGCGTCGGGGCTGAGGATCGGCAGGTGGCTGCCGGGCAGGAAGCGGCCCTGCTTGGCGAGGCTGGCGTCGAACACCGCGACGATATCGTCCGTGGTCGTCCCGCAGTAGTTCAGGAAGGTGTTGCCCTTGGCCGCCGCGCCGTAGGCCGCAAGGCGCCGGCCGGCCGCCTTCTCCGCCGCCAGGAAGGCCCGGAAGCTGTCGCGCACGGCCTCCACCCTGGGCGCAAAGCCCGCGTAGGTCTCGATGCGGCCGAGGCCAGCGGCCTGCTCCTCGGCGCGCAAGGCGGCCAGCGCCGCCGTCTCCTCGTGGCCGGCGCCCAGGTGGCAGCAGTAGAGGCGCAGCGATCCGCCGTGGGTGGAAAGTCGTTCGACATCGAACGGTCTTAGCCCATTGGCGCGAAGCACCTGCTCCACGGCCAGCAGCGAGAGATAGGAGAAGTGCTCGTGGTAGATGGTGTCGAACTGCACCTTCTGGATCAGGTTCAACAGGTGCGGAAACTCGAAGGTGAGCGCGCCCTCGTCCTTCAGCAGCTCACGGAAGCCGGCGGCGAAGTCTGCGATGTCGGGCACATGGGCCAGCACATTGTTGGCCGCCATCAGGTCGGCCCGGCCGTAGCGCGCCGCGAGCTCGCGGCCCGCAGCCTCGCCGAAGAACATCACCTCGGTGCGTACGCCGCGCGCCCGGGCGGCCTCGGCGGTGTTGGCGGTGGGCTCGACGCCCAGCACGGGGACATCCATTTCGACGAAGTGCTGCAGCAGATAGCCGTCGTTGCTGGCCACTTCGACGACAAGGGACTCCGGCGCGAGGCCGAAGCGCGCGGCCATCGCCTGGGCATAGCGGCGCGCGTGCGCCACCCAGCTCGATGAGTAGGAGGAGAAATAGGCGTAGGCGTCGTCGAAGATCGCGTCCGCCGGGACCGCATCGTCGGCCTGCACCAGGAAGCAGCGATCGCAGACGCGGACGTGCAGCGGATAGGCCCGCTCCGTCCCCGCGGCGAGCTGCGCCGCCGTGAGATAGCTGTTGGCCAGCGGCTGGCGGCCGAGGTCGAGGAAGGTGTGGATGAGCGGCGTGCGGCAGAAGCGGCAAGGCGGGGCGGTCATGCGCGGCCTTCGTAGTCCGCGATCTGGGCCCGGCACAAGCCGAGCGCGTCCTCGCCGTCCGCCTGGCGGCGGTACCAGTCCATGGTCAGCGCCACGGCCTGGGGCGCGTCGAGGCGGCTCTCGAAGCCCAGGGCGCGGCGCGCCAAGCCGGCGTCGATCGCCAGCGACCTCGCCTCCAGCGACGCCGGGTCGGGCTCGTGGCGCCAGGGCCGGGCGCCCAGCGCCTCGACGCCCAGGGTGGCGAGCTCGCCCACGGTCACCTGGCGTCCGCCCGGCTTCGGCCCAAAGTTCGTGGCCCGCGGCGTCTCGGGCGTGAGGCTGAGCGCCTGCAGGTAGACGAGATAGCCCGCCAGGCAGTCCAGGACGTGCTGCCAGGGCCGCGTCGCCTCCGGATGGCGCAGCACCACCGGCTCCCGCGCCCGCGCCGCGCGCACGATGTCGGCCACGATGCGGTCGCGGGAGAAGTCGCCGCCGCCGATGACATTGCCGCCGCGGCCGGTGGCGACGGCCACGCCGGCCGGTTCGAAATAGCTCCGCGCGAAGCTCTGAACGGCGATCTCGGCGGCGGCCTTGGAGGCGGAATAGGGGTCCTTGCCGCCCAACGCGTCGCCCTCGGCGAAGGCGCGGCCGGTTTCGGCGTTGGCGTAGACCTTGTCGGAGGTCACCACGAGGGCCGCCTTCAGCTCCGGCTGGGCGCGCAGCGCCTGCAGCAGGTGGACCGTGCCCATGACGTTGCTGGCGAAGGTCGCGACCGGGTCGGCCACCGCCGTGCGCACGATCGGCTGGGCCGCCATGTGCAGCACGAGGTCGAAGCTGCGCCCGGCGAGCGCCGCCTCGACGGCGGCGGCATCGCGCAGGTCGACGATCAGCGATTCGGCCAGGCGGCCCACCGCCGCCAGCTCGAAGAGGCTGGGCGTCTGGTCCGGCGCCAAGGCCAGGCCGGTGACTTCCGCGCCGAGCTCCCTAAGCCAGATGGCCGCCCAACCACCCTTGAAGCCGGTGTGACCGGTCAGAAGGACCCGCTTGCCGCGCCAGAAGCCCGGGTCTAGCGCCGCCACGGCGCCTCGCCCGACGCCCACAGCGCCTCCAGGACGTTCTTGTCCCGAAGCGTGTCCATCGGCGCCCAGAAGCCGTCGTGGCGGAAGGCCATCAGCTGGTCGTCGTGCGCCAGGCCCATGAGCGGCTCCTGCTCCCAGATCGTGGCGTCGTCTTCGATGCGGTCGACCACGCTGGGCTGCAGCACGAAGAAGCCGCCGTTGATCAGGCCGTTGTCGCCGGGCGGCTTCTCGATGAACCGCTGCACCTGATCGTCGACAATCTCCAGCGCCCCGAAGCGGCCCGGCGGGGACACCGCCGTCACCGTGGCCTCGCGCCCGTGCGCCTTGTGGAAGGCCGCCAGCGCGCGCAGGTCGAGGTCGGCCACCCCGTCGCTGTAGGTCAGGAAGAACGGCTCGCCTGGCTGCAGGTACTTGGCCACGCGCTTCAGCCGCCCGCCGGTCATGGTCTCCGCCCCGGTGTCCACCAGGGTGACCTTCCAGGGCTCGTGGTTGGTGGCGTGGTACTCGACGGCGCCCTTGGCCAGGTCGACGGTCAGGTCGGCGTTATGCAGCACATAGTTGGAGAAGTACTCCTTGATGACGTAGCCCTTGTAGCCGAGGCAGACGATGAAGTCGTTGAAGCCGTAGTGCGAGAACAGCTTCATGATGTGCCAAAGGATCGGCCGCCCGCCGATCTCGATCATGGTCTTCGGGCGAAGGTGGCTTTCTTCCGAGATGCGCGTGCCGAGGCCGCCCGCCAGGATCACCGTCTTCATGCGTTCCGCCTCGAGCCGCGCCGCGGGCCAGAGCCCTCTTACATCGCTGGACCCTGGCGATGAAGCCCGATCCGCTGCGGCCGCTTAGCCCCCGGCTGCGGTGTCCGGCAGGTAGCCGTGGCGCAGGATGAACGGGCGCGCCGCCACCATCACGCCCTCGGGATTGTGGTCCAGCAGGGTGTGGCCGCCCTCGACGCGGTGCGCCTCCACCATCGGGTGGGCGGCGTAGGCGGCAAAGTCGGCGTCGGTGAGCAGGCTGGGCTCGCGCCCGCCGGGGCGTTCGGGCAGCAGCGGCTCCAGGCCGGCAAGCACCAGCGTCGGCGCGGCGATCCGCTCGAGCGCCCAGCCGAACGGGCGATCGAAGAGCGCGACCATGGCCGGTTCGATCTCGACGCCGCGAGCGCGGGCCGCCGCGATCGTGCGGTGAAGCGGCCAGAGCTGGTCGACCGACAGCGGCGGCTCGACCGCGATCAGCGCGCGGGCCGGCAGCGACATGGCGACGATCGCGCCCAGGCTCTCGGCGATCACCAGCGGAGGCCGCGGGAAGACCGCGAAGAGCTCCCGCAGGCCGCGGATCCAGGCCTCCAGCGACACCTCTCTGAACGCGGGCGCGCCGCTGTGCCCCGGCAGGTGCACGAACCCAAGATCCGCAATGCGCTCGCGCCAGGCCAGCAATTGATCGGCGCGCCGCTTGAACCCGTGGATCATCAGCACCCGCGGGGCCGGACCGTCGGCCGTGAACACGGCGCGGCCTTCGCGGGTCTCGACGATGTAGTTCTGCAATCCGGACTCCAGGCGACTCTCGCGCGTCGGCGGCGGCATTAGGCGCAACCGAGATTTGGCTTGCAAGGCCGGCCGCGCCGCCCGATCCAGGGGCATGGGCGACGAGGCGCGGATCTCCTTCATCGTCGCCGGCGTCCAGAAGGCCGGCACCACGGCGCTGTTCGACTATCTGGGCGAGACGCCCGGGCTGTCGCTGTCGCAGGAGAAGGAGGTCCACTTCTTCGACGACGAG
>Ga0134128_10012428_pt1 | contig 10153 bp, 9 predicted proteins | sample KB31754_FD_96462 | JGI IMG/M metagenome (GOLD analysis project Ga0134128, IMG submission 96462) | Terrestrial soil microbial communities with excess Nitrogen fertilizer from Kellogg Biological Station, Michigan, USA - KB3-175-4 | ecosystem: Environmental > Terrestrial > Soil > Unclassified ...
TCACCTGGAGTTCACCCAGCACGACGAGGGCAGCCCGGGCTCGGCGCCCAGCCGTGACAACCTTCTGGTGCTCTACTTCGACGAGCGGGCCGAGATCGAGCAGGTCGCCGCCCGGCTGGCCGCTCTCGGCCATCTGCCGGTCGAGGCGGAGAATCCCTACTGGACCGACAACGGCGCGATCACCGTCGAGGACCCAGATCACTGGCGAGTCGTCCTGATGCCCCTGCCCGCCCAGCAATAGCCTCACGTCACCCGGATGAATGCGCATATCATCCGGAATCGTAAGCATTCCAAAATAAGGTGCTTTTGCGGTGTGTCGGTTGCCGGGATTGTGGTGTCGATGCGGCGGTTGCGCCCCGGATCGGGGAGAGTTTGCCGCGCGGGGGGCGGCAAGTCTCCACGATCATGAGATTCCGTCCGGTATGCCCGGTTCCTGAGGAAGAGTTTCCGTGCCGGGGAGTGTTTGCCGCGGTTTTCCGCGGCAAACACTCCACCAGGCGGAAAGTCTCCCCGATCATGAAGCCTGCCGCTGCGGGCCAGGCGCGTGGCGCATGCGGTGACGGCAAAGCGTGAGGGTTTGGGCTGACCAGGCTGACCCTCAGCGCGAGTGACTCATGGGCTCGGCGGGCCGCTTGCTCGCTGGACCGTGTTTGCGGGTAGTTAGTCGATACGCAACCCGGTCAGAGCGCGCAACCCGGGGAGAGTGATCCGGCGTACTGATCAGCGCGGGCGGACGGGCGCTGGCCCAGGGGGTTATCGGCGCCAGGCGGCGGCCGCGTCCGCGGCGAACTCGGCGAAACTCACCGGCGGCCGGCCGGTTACGTCCTGGACGTCGCCATTGAGCACTCCCAGCGCGCCGGAGCCGTGCGCGTGGACGTAGAGCTGGCTGTTGTGCTCGGCGGTCTCGGGGGGCGCGCCGGCGGCGAGAAGCGCGTCGCGGATGGGCGTGCGATCGGTCTCGACGTACCGGATCCGGCGTCCGGTGACCCATGAGATGTGCTCGGCGACCTCGGTCAGCGTCAGCGGCTCAGGGCCCACGGGCGTGTAGGCCCTGCCGCCTTGACCATCCTCGGTCAGTGCGACAGCCGCGACTGCCGCGATGTCCCCGGCCGACACATAGCTCACGACACCGTCGCCACCTGGATCTGCGATCTCATCCCGTTCGCGGATGCCCTCGGCCAGCGACTCACGCCACCTGAGCCCTTCTGAGAAGTTCTGCATGAACGCGACCGGCCGCAAGATGGTGTGCGGCACGCCGGACGATTCGACCACCAGCTCGATCTGGCGCAGCGGGTTATCCGGCGGCGCCTGGCTCACGCCGAACGTCGACAGCAAAACGACCCGTCCGACCCCGGCGTCGGCCGCGCCGTCAAGCAAGGCGCAGATGTCGCCGGCATGCCGCGACTCCGGGATGGGGCCCGCGACCAGGTACATCGCGTCCACGCCCTTCCGCGCGGTCTCATACGTGCTCTCGTCGGTCCAGTCGAAGCGGACCGACTCGATGCCCGCGCGCTCCGGCAGCGGCGACCGGCTCGCGGCGCGGACGGTGATACCCCGGCGCGCCAGGATCGGGACCAGGCGCCGCCCGACCTTGCCCGTCGGACCCGTGACCAGGACTGTGGTACTCACATCAGCCTCCGTAGTTCTGACCGGCCTTGCCGGTCGCGCCGGCCCAGCGGGACGGCATCGCTTACGCCTATACGCTAGGCAGTCCGGATGGTCTGATCCATGACAGATCGACGCCAAAACATGCTCATGCGGCTCACAGCGTATCCTTTTGGTCATGGGCATCGTCGTGAGCGATCCGATCGCGGACATCGTGGCGGACGTTGTCGCTACAACCCGTAGCGGCAGCCTGATGTACTCGCGCAACCGCTTCCACGCACCCTGGGGCGCCGCGTTCCCCGCCGCCAACCTGGCCAACTTCCACGTCATCACCACCGGGGCGTGCTGGCTCACCGCCGACGGCGCGGACCCGGTGCAGCTCACCGGCGGGGACGTAGCCCTGATCCCGTCCGGCGCCGCGCACGAGCTCGCCGACACCCCGCAGCGACCCACGCGCCCGATGTCCGAGATCTGCGGGCGCACGCTGGACGACGGAGCCCCGCCAAGTGACGTCGTCATCGAGGGTGACGGCCCGGCCACGGCTTGGATCTGCGGCGGGTACCGCCTCGCCGCGGGGGTGCGGCACCCTCTGACCAGCGTCCTGCCCGACGTCTTGGTCATCCCCGCCGCTAAGGCCCGTGGCACCGGTCTGAGCGCCGCCGTCGACCTCATCGCCGCCGAGGTCGACGGCAACGACCCCGGCGCGCCCGCGGTCATGGCCTCGCTGGTGGACCTGCTGCTCGTCTACTTGCTGCGGACCTGGTTCGCGGAGCACCACGACGATGCCAGCTGGGGTCGCGCCCTGGCCGACCCCACCGTCGGGGCCGCCCTGTCCCTGATCCACGCCGACCCGGGCCAGCCCTGGACGCTCGACACGCTGGCCCGCGCCACCCGGACCTCGCGCGCCACGCTCACCCGTCGCTTCGCCGACCTGACCGGACAGTCGCCCATGGCCTACCTGACCGCCTGGCGCATGTCCCTGGCGGCCCGCAGGCTGCGCGACGGCGATGCCACCGTGCGCCAGATCGCCCGCGAGCTCGGCTACGACTCGGAGTTCGCGTTCGCCCGCGCCTTCAAGCGTGCTACCGGTTCGGCGCCTGGTCAGTACCGCAAGTTCGACCAGACCGCCGGCTGACTCCTCCGGTCGCCTTGACCGTCGCTTTCTCCCTATTTAAGTCGTTGATAGCCTCTCGGCATGCTCTACATGGTGATCGAGCGTTACAAGCACGGCCCAGCACCGGTCTACGAGCGGGCGTCGAAGAGCGGCCGGTTGCTGCCGGATGGGCTTCGGTACCTAGACAGCTGGATCGTTGACGACGGCGAACTCGACACCTGCTTCCAGCTGATGGAAACCGACGATCCCCGCCTTCTCGATGAATGGCGCGGTCACTGGGATGACCTGGTCAGCTTCGAGATCAAGCCAGTCATCAAATCTGACGAGGCCGCGGCGAAGACCCGGGCTCATCGGCGTACTGATCAGACCCGTGCCGCCGGCTGACTCCTCTGGCCGCCTTGACCAGCTAACGCAAATTTTTCTATATAAAAATGGGTGCTGGTTTTGACCTTGGCGCCGCAGGCCAGTCGGGCCGCGGGCGACCGGCCCTAATCAGCTGCGCGGGATGGCCGCCGCGGTGGTTTAGGAGCGGTGTGCCATGCTTCAGCGGCGGCGATCGCCGCCAGGGTCAGGGCAGAGGCGCGGTCGGCCCACCACCACCCCAGAACGCGGTAGTGCACGAGCGCGGTGAGTGCCAGCAGGCCTCTGCCTGTCCTCGCGGCTGGCCGGCGGCGGACGTCCTGACATCTCGATCTTGCCTCCGAGGGGAATATCGCCGTAGCGCCCGGCATGATTCCACTAGGACAGCTGGTAACGCCAGGACCCCCGGGACGAAGTATCCAGGGGGTCCTGGTGCGCGGCGGTTATTAGAAACCCGCAGTGCGGTCAGGCCCTGTCGAGTTGCGAACCGCTGCTGCGATGAGTTCTGACCGGGCCCTGCGTCTGTCTTAGTAACGGCCGCCGGCCGGCATACGCTGCCCGGCACGAGACATCACGGAGGACACCATGTCGACCTCACCGAGTGACCCGACCGCTGCCCTGGCCGGCCGTCCGCCGGTCAGTGACCTGGCCACGTGGCAGGCCGCCCGGGACGAGTTGCTGATCCGCGAGAAGGCCCACACCCGCGAAGGCGACGCCATCGCCGCGGCCCGTCGCCGCCTGCCGATGGTGGAATTCGACCCGACGATCGAGGTCATCGGCCCGAACGGACCGGTACCGTTCATGGACCTGTTCCAGGGCCGGAACGAGCTCGTGGTCTACAAGCACATGTGGTACGACGACGCGCCGCCCCAGGGACAGTGCGAAGGCTGCACCACCACGGCCTGGGTCCTGAAAGACGCCGTCTACCTCAACGCGCGCGGCGTCTCGTTCGCCATCTTGACCACCGGCCGCTGGGAAGAGGTGGCCCCCTTCGTCGAGTTCATGGGCTACACCCAGCCCTGGTACTCCGTGCGCGACCTGGAAGAGCCGATCGGCGGCGATATGGGGTACACCACCTGCTACCTGCGCGACGGCGATCGCGCCTTCCTCACCTATTCCACGACGGGCCGCGGCAACGAGCCGGTCATGGGGGCGTTCAGCCTGCTCGACATGACGCCCTACGGCCGCCGCGAGGCCTGGGAGGACAATCCCGAGGGCTGGCCGCAGGGGCAAGGCCCGTGCTGGTACTGGCGTTCGGACGCCGACGGGAATCCCACCTGGGGCCCGACCGGCCGGCCAGTGCCGCAATGGACCCGTCCCGGCGCAGGCCCCGTGCAGACCCTCGGCCGATCGGACTAGCTGAGGTCCAGGCGTGGGCTAGGCGGAGTTCGGCACCGACTGCAGCGCTGCCGTCCCGTCCGCCGTCGTCCACAGGCAGAGTCACGCTGGGCTCATGCTGGCTCTGGTTTTCCACAGTTGCCCAGGAGGGCCTGGCGGCTTTGCCGGTTCCCGGATTGACTCGGCCCATGATGACAATCACGGAAGAGACCCCCGACTACGACAACGATTTCCTAAGTCCGATCAGCACGGACGCTGAGGTTCTTGGCCGAGTCGATCGGCTCATCGACACCTATGACCGGCGTGATCGCTCACTTTGGCTGTTCCTCCTGACGGCGGACGGAGTCCAGCTTCCCGTCGTCGTTCCGGTCGACGACATGCCGGTCAGCCCTGATCCCGAGACAGCAGAGAGCATCTGCCGCATTGTCGCGGAGGTGCTCCGTGATGGCGCGCCCGGCGGCTCTGCCGTGGTCATCTTCGTGCGGGAGAACGGACTCAGCGTGACTGGTCCGGATCAGCAATGGCTCATGGCCTTGAGGTCAGCCGCAACGAAGACTGGCATGCCGCTCCGCATGGTGTGCCTGGCAACCAAGGAGGGGACCAGGCAACTGGACTTATAGGCCCTCGTAGCTAGTTGTTAGCATCCGTATCAACAGATACCCCAGTAGCGTAGATGATTGGCGAGCTGGCCAGGGCGACGCAAGACATCGAGTGCCTGCAGCAGGTCCAGTTCGTCATCCAGGACGGCCGGGTCGCCTGGGACGGCCACCACCTCACCTGGGACGGGCGCGCCTAGTCCGGCTCACGGCCACGAGCTGCTCTAGGCGCGGCTCCTAGCTCGGCTCACGGAATGTCACGGGCCCGCGCTCCCGCTCGGGCTCGGGATGGGGCTCGCGCTCGGAATGCTTGACCCTCCTTGACCGCAGCGGCACGACGGCGGCCGGGTCTGAGGCGGCGGCAACGGCGGATCGGAGCCGGCCGAGGACCATTCCCCAGGCCGCTTCCATGAAGTCGGCCTGCTGGGCCGAGTCCACGAGCTGGTGCACCTCCACCCGCGCCCCGCCGGGGCGCGGGCTGACCCGCAGGTAGCCGGTCCTGGATTCGCCGGGCACGGGCACGTTGCCGTCGTCGAAATCCCACCTCATCACGATCAGCTCCGGCGGGCAGACAAGCTCGTACCGGCCCCTCACCTCGGTGCCCCACTCGGTGGTCGCGGCGAACCGGCCCGCTTCGATCGTCACGGGTGCGCCGAACCAGCGGGTGAAGACGGCCGGATCGGTGAACGCGGTGAACGTGGTTTCCTGGTCGGTGTCCACATCGACCCTGGCTATGACCACCGGCGCGGTACGGACTTCGGCCAGGTCGCGTTCGGGCAGGTCATCGGCGGGAGTCCACCTCAGCGAGCCGGCCAGGGCGCCGCGCAGCCCGGTCAGTGCCTCCTGGCGCGCCCGGTAGCGGCGCGAGGTGCCCCGGGCCGTCATGGTCACCAGGCCGGCATCCTTGAGCACGGCCAGATGCTGGGAGATCGTCGGCTTGGTGAGGTCGAAGGCGGAGGCGATCTGACCCGCGGGCAGATCCTGCTCCCAGATCAGCGCGAGGATATCCCGCCGCACCGGGGAGGTCAGCGCCGTCATGACCTTCTGGATGTCACGCACTCTTGCCGCCGGAACTCCGCGTCGCTATTGTTTGGCCGCTGCCTAATTTAGCCGATACCTAATAAGGCGCTAGAGGCAGGGGGCGGCTCAGGACGATGAGGGACGATAGGGGAGGCTCGATGGCAAGGATCGACCCGTGGCCGGTCATATTTTCCGAGCGCAAGGCACTGGCGGGGGACCTGGCGGGCATTGACGACGACGGCTGGCGACTCGCCTCACTAGACACGGAGTGGACCGTCCAGGATGCCCTGGCGCACATGACCGCGACCGCGAAGATCACTCCGCCGCTATTCTTCGCGAAGATGCTGGGGAACGGTTTCAGCTTCGCCAAGATGCAAGCCAAGGACATCGCCGCCGAGCGCGGCGCTTCCCCGGCGGAGACGCTGACCCGGTTCCAGGACATCGCCGAGTCCACGAAGCGCCCGCCTGGCCCGGTCGACACGATGCTCGGCGAGACAATCGTCCACTCCGAGGACATCCGGCGGCCGCTTGGCATCAAGCACGACTATCCCGTCGACGCCCTGACGCAGGTAGCCGACTTCTTCAAGGGCTCGAACCTCATCATCGGCACCAAGCGCCGCATCGACGGCCTGGCACTGCGCGCCACGGATGCCACCTGGTCGCACGGCACCGGCCCGGAGGTCAGCGGGCCGATGCTTTCGCTGGTCCTGGCCATGACCGGACGCAAGCCCGCGCTGGAAGACCTGTCCGGCGACGGCGTCGCCGGACTGCGGGCCAGACCCTGATAGCTCGCCAGTTAGCGGCGGTGAGCAGCGGCCCAGCAGGTTGCTCCTGAGTGACAGTTCATCAGGGCTGCCAGAGCCTTCTTCAGCGAGGCCGGGACCCCAGCCGCCGCGATGTTGTCGAGTTCCAGCGGGTCCTGGGCGGTGTCGTAGTACTCCTGCTTCCCGCTGGCATAGAGCACATAGAGCGCGTTGGCCGTGCGGACCGCCTCATACGACGGCGGGTTGGCGCTCGCCGCGGCCTGCCGGTCAGGGTCTCCCGCAGCGTTATTGGGGCCATGATGCTCGACGAGAATGGACCGCCGCCAGTTCGCGGGGACCTGTCCGTGCCACAGGCCGCCCAGGCTGTGGCCATCGACGTTCGCGGGCACGTGGAGCCCGGCCAGCCTCCTGAACGTCGGATTCAGGTCAATGTTGGACGCCAGCGCGCTGATCACGTGCCCGGCCGGGACGCCGGGGCCGCTGACGATCAGCGGCACGTGAATGTCGGTGTCGAAAGCGGTCTGCTTGCCAGGCATGAGCCGGTACTCACCCATGTGGTAGCCGTTGTCGGAGCTGAAGATGAAGTACGTATTCCTGGCCACCCCGGCGGCGCGGAGCCGCGCTTCGAGGTGACCGATCAGGTCATCGACGGCAAGGTCGGCCTCAACCCGCATGCGATAGGAAACGGTGATCTTCTGCTTCTGGGCGGCCGTCAGAGGCGGTCGGCCCGCCAGCCACGACGGCGGATTCTTCGGCAGCCGGTTGTAGGCCACGGTCTTCGGGTAGGCCACCGTGCCCGCCACGCCCTTGTAGCGCGGCGCCGGGGTGTACGGGGCGTGGGGCGCGAACGTGGCGACCTCGAGCATGAACGGGCTGCCTGATGCCGCGGCCGAGTTTATGAACGAGCCGGCTTTCGCCGACAGCACATCGGTTAGGTAGCTCTTCGGGTCGTGGCCGAAATGCCGCAGCGTGCCGTTCTCGTTCAGGGTGTAGTTGAACTCCGGGTACCCGTTACCCGTCACGTCCCACTCATCCCAGCCGGGCGGGGCCTGGTCCGCGGGCGCGTAACCGTTCAGGTACTTGCCCATCATCGCGGTGCGGTAGCCGGATTTCTGCAAGGCAACCGCGAACGACTTCGGGGGGTCCGCCTTCCTGTTGTAGGTGGCGTATCCGCCGTCGCTGCCGGTGTTGGTGAAGACGCCATCATCATGGGGGTATTCACCGGTGAAGATGGCGGCACGGGACGGGCAGCACAAGGAGTCCACGACGTAGTACCGGGACATCGTGGAGCCGGCGTTTTCCAGAGCCCGCACATGCGGCATGCGGCTGATCAGATTCAAGGCCAGATCATCGGTCAGGACGAAGACGAAGTTGGGCCGCGAACCCGGCGGCTGACCCGGCTGGCCGGGCACTGCTCCACTCCGATGCCCTTGGGCCGGCGAGTAGCCGCAACCAGCCATGACCAGGATGACCGACACGACGACGATGAGCGCGGGAATAAACTTTTTAGTCACGAGTTCCGGGCTCCGTACCTTATGACGGCATATATGCAGCATCGCCAGGTACGTTAGGCAGCCATCCGCATGACAGTCAAGATCACACAGTGCCGGCCCAGGGACTTCCCAGGAAACTCAGCGTAGCGAGGCCTCGCGGGCCGACCCGGCCAGCCCACGCCACATAGCCCTGGTTGCGACGGCATAGCCCGGATTAGCGCGCCAAGAACCGGGATCAACCCGACAAAACGTGTCGCCAACCAGGGCTAAGACGTCGCAAGCCGGGATAAGTGCGCGAGTCAGGTGAGCTGATCCCAGGCGAAGCACCGAGAATCAGGTGAGCTGATCCCAGGCCAAGGACTGAGAAGCGGTCTCGTAGACGCTGCCCAGCAAGCCGAGCCGGTTCCTACATCAAGGCTGCCTCGCGGTAAGCGACCGGCGGCTGATGGCCGCGCCGACGTCTCGGACCAAGGGCGGACGCAGGAACTCGTAATGGTCACTGTCGACGGACAGGACCGACACCTCGCCGCTGAGCTGACCCGGCCAGAGCGCAGCCGCCGAGGCGTTCAGCGACCCGGCCGCGCTGACGATCAGCGTGGCCGCCCGGACACTACTTCCGGCCGGGCGGTACCCGGCGAGCATCCGGCTATGCGCCGCGAACAAGCCGAACCGCCGCCGGAGCCGTGCCTCGATGGCGTCGCGTTCGGCGTGGTCACCGCCGCCCGCGCCGCCCCCGCCGGCCAGCCGTCCCGCGAGCCAGGCCAGCTGCCCACCCGGCGTCGCGGCCGCCGGATCCGGAGCCCCGGCGGTATCCAGGCTCAGGCTACGCGCCGCGTCCGCGACGAAACGCGCGGCGAGTTCGGCCTCCCCGGATGGATTGCCGGCCGGGATGGCGAATGGCGCGTCGAGCAGCACGAGCAGGCCGACCTCGGCGCCGCCTGCTCAAGGCGCTGCGCGATCTCGAACGCGATCACCCCGCCCATCGACCAGCCGGCCAGCGCATAGGGTCCGGCTGGCTGGACGGCCTGGATCCGCCGCGTGTAGTCGGTGACGAGATCGGCGATGCAGGAGGCGACGACACCGCCGTCGCTGAGGGCGGGAGATTCGAGCCCGTACACCGTGAAGGTGTCCGCCAGTTCCTGGCCGAGCGGCGCATAGGCCGATACGGTGCCGCCAATCGCGTGCACGAGGAACAGCGGGGATTCGGCCTCCGCGCTGTTCAGCGCTACGAGCGGACCGGATCCCGCTCGCGGCACGGACCGGCTGATCCCGGCGATGGCGGCGGCGAGCCGCCGCGGGGTGGGATGCAGGAAAACCGCGGAAACCCCGATGTCGACCTCGATCTCGCGGCTGATCATGGCCACCAGGCGCATGGCCGTCAGGGAGTTGCCGCCAAGGTCGAAGAAGCTATCGGTGGCCCCGACTCTGGTGGTGCCGAGAATGGTGGCGTACAAGCTAGCCAGCATGGCCTCGGTCGGGGTTTCCGGCTCCGCCTGGTCCTGCGTTACCTCACGGCGCGGGGGCGGCAGTGCCTTCCGATCCACCTTCCCGCTGGAATTGAGCGCGAAGGCGCCGACGGTGACGTAGTGGGACGGGATCATGGCCGCGGGCAGGGTGCGGGCCAGGTGAGCCTGGATGTCCTGCTCAGTGACGGGTCCTGAGTGGCGGCGCAGGTAGGCGGCGAGTTGCTTGTCCCCGGCCGGGCCGGTCACCGCGGTGACGACGGCCTGGGCGATGGCGGGGTGAGTCAGGAGCGCGGCCTCGATCTCGCCGGGCTCGATCCGGACGCCGCGGATCTTGACCTGGCTGTCGATCCGGCCGGCGAACTCCAGCGTCCCGTCCGGGCGGCGGCGGACCAGGTCA
>Ga0134128_10012429_pt1 | contig 10152 bp, 10 predicted proteins | sample KB31754_FD_96462 | JGI IMG/M metagenome (GOLD analysis project Ga0134128, IMG submission 96462) | Terrestrial soil microbial communities with excess Nitrogen fertilizer from Kellogg Biological Station, Michigan, USA - KB3-175-4 | ecosystem: Environmental > Terrestrial > Soil > Unclassified ...
GATCGCGGCGATCCTCAAGGAAGACGTCTCGCGCGACGAGCTCGCCGAGGCGGTGCCGCCGGAGTTCCAGCGCGTCATCGAAGGGTGCGTGGAGAAGAATCCGCTGCAGCGGTTCCAGTCGGCGCGCGACCTCGCCCTCACGCTGCGCGCGATCTCCAGCAGCTCCGCGACGCGCATCGACCTCCTGCCACGGCAGCGCACCCGGAAGTCGAAGGCCATCGACTCCATCGCCGTCCTGCCGTTCCAGAACGGGGGCGACGACGCCGGCACTGACTACCTCTCCGACGGCGTGACCGAGGGCGTGATCAACAAGCTGTCGCAGCTGCCGAAGCTGAAGGTGATGGCGCGCAGCACGGTGTTCCGCTACAAGGGCCGCGAGGTCGACCCGCGCGCCGTCGGCCGCGACCTGCGCGTGCGCGCGGTCCTGAGCGGGCGCGTGAAGCACGTCGGCGACCGCATCGTCATCAACGTCGAGCTGGTCGACTCGCTCGACGGCGCGCAGCTCTGGGGCGAGCAGTACAACCGCCAGATCGCCGACCTCGTCGCGCTGCAGGAGGAGATGTCGCAGGAGATCGCCGAGGCGCTGCGCGTCCGCCTCACCGGCGCGGAGAAGAAACGGCTGCGCAAGAAGTCGACGGAGAACACGGAGGCGTACCAGCTCTATCTCAAGGGTCGCTATCAGTGGAACAAGCGCACCGAGGAGAGTCTGAAGAAGGGGATCGTCCATTTTCAGGAGGCGATCGAGAGCGATCCGTCGTTCGCCAGCGCGTACGCGGGGTTGTCTGACAGCTACATCACGCTGGCGACGAACATCCCGCTGCCGCCGCGCGAGGCGATGCCGAAGGCGAAGGCCGCGGCGGAGCAGGCGCTGACGATCGACGGGTCGCTGGCGGAGGCGTGGGCGTCGCTGGCGGCGGTGAAGTGGTGGTACGAGTGGGATTGGGAGGGGGCCGAGGCGGCGTACGTCAGCGCGATCAAGCTGAACCCGAACTACGCGACGGCGCACGACGGCTACGCGATGCTGCTCTGCGCGCGCGGCCGCTTCGATGCGTCGCTGGAGCAGGTGAAGAAGGCGACGGACCTCGATCCGCTGTCGCGCATCATCGTGGTGCACGGCGGCTGGCCGTTCTACTTCGCGCGCGACTACGAGTCGGCGATCGGCCGGTTCGAGAAGGCGCTGGAGCTCGACGAGAAGTTCATCCCCGCCCACGCCTGGCGCGGCATGGCCTTGGGCCAGCAGGGACGCTACGAGGAGGCGCTGCAATCATTCCAACTCGCGCTGGAGACGGAGCGAGTGCCGATCCTCCTGGCCATGCTCGGCCACACCCGCGCCATCGCCGGCCAGCGCCGCGAGGCGGAGCTGATCCTGACGATGCTCGCAGAGCAGGCCAAGACGCGCTACATCTCGCCGTACGACATCGCGGTGATCTACGCCGGGTTGGGCGATCGTGCCGCCGCGCTGGCGAAGTTGCGGGAGGCGTACGAGGATCGCAGCGCGTGGCTGGTGTTCATTGATGTGGACCCGCGGTTAGATTCGCTGCGGGACGAGGCGGAGTTCACCGATCTGGTCGCGCGGCTGACGTGATCGGCAGCGGCCGAACCCGATAGCGCGCGTCTTCGATGATGACGATCGCTCCCCGTTCGAGATGCGGAAGAACGCTCGGCAGCACCGCATCGAGGCGCCGGACGAGGAAATCTCCACGCGTGTCGTGCACGCGAAACGTAATTGTGCTGATGATCGTGCCGCCGCTGAAGCTGAGGATCTCGCCGAAATCGAGATCGATCGTGACGATCACGCGTTGCTCTGCACCGGCTTTCGCGAATACGTCCTCATCCGGCAGCCGGTGGAGACGCTCGTTCCGTAAGTGGATCGAGTCGTAGTTCTGCTCGCATAGCCAACGGTCGACGGCGACGTCGACGCACGCATCAACTAGAAAACGCATCAGCCGTTGTGGAGCTCTTCACGCGTCAGCCAAGCCGCGTACTCCACCGCTTCGCGCACATCGTCCTGCTCGAGGTCCGGGTATGCCTGCAGGACCTCGTCCGTCGACGCGCCGTGCGCGATCTGGCCGAGGATTGCGGAAACCGGAATCCGCATGCCGCGAATGCATGCGCGGCCGCCCATGACGCGCGGGTCGAAGGTGATGCGCTCGAACATCGGATAGATGTTACTCGGAACGATCCGATAAAATCCCCTCATGTCCCTCCGCACCGAACTCTTCGACAAGGCCCGCACCGAGCAGATCATCGGCGTCGTCCGCGAAAACACCGCTGAGGCGGCCGAGGCCGTGGCGGATGCGTACGCGCGCAACGGCGTGCGCATCATCGAGGTCACGCTCACCACGCCCGACGCGTTCGAGCTCATCGCCAAGCTCGCCGCGCGCTACGCCGACATCGACGTCGTCGTCGCCGCCGGCACCGTGCGCAGCGCCAACGACGCCGCGCAGGCCCGCCGCGCCGGCGCGCAGGTGATCGTCTCGCCGCACACCGACTTCCAGGTCATCGAGTACGCGAACGAGAACGATCTTCTCTGCGTCGCGGGAGCGGCCACGCCGACGGAGATCATCCGCGCCTGGGAAGCCGGCGCCGACATCGTCAAGGTCTACCCCGCGCCGCACCTCGGCGGTCCCGACTACATCCGCACCATCCGCGGTCCCATCCGCGACGTGCAGATGCTCGCCGGCGGCCCGGTGGCCCTCGACATGATCGAGCCCTACCTCGACGCCGGCTGCGTCGCCGTCAACCTCGGCGGGTCGCTCGCCGTCCCCGACCTCGTGCGCACCGCGCAGTGGGAGGAGATCGGGCGAAGGGCGCTGCTGGCGACGTCGATCATTCAGTCGCGGAGAGAGGTTGCCCAACCGGAGACGTACGTGCACTAGATCGAATGCAGAATGCAAAATGCAGAATGCAGAATGAGCTCCGCCGTTAATTCTGCATTTTGCATTTTGCATTCTGCATTTGCGTCAACACGCTGATGCCGATCCAAAAAGCATTCATCGTCCCCGGCCAACCGCACGTGCTACTCGCGCCGGAAAAGTCCCCCGGCTGGGCCTCCCTCCGCGCCAGCTACGAGGCCGTCGGCCGCGAGATCGCCGCCTCGGATGCGGAGCTGATCCTCGTCTACTCCACGCAGTGGTTCTCCGTCATCGGCCACCTCTTCCAGACCGACCCGGCGCCGAAGTGGATCCTCGTCGATCAGAACTGGTACCAGTTCGGCGAGATCCCGTACGAGTTCCGCGTCGATCCCGAGTTCGGAAAGCTCTACTGCGCGGTCTGCAAGCAGAACGGCATGCAGGCCGCGGCGGTCGACTACCACGGCTTCCCGATCGACACCGGCACCGTCGTGGCGCTGAAGCTCCTGAATCCCGACAACGCCATCCCCGCCTCTGTCGTCTCCTGCAACATCTACGCGGAGCGCGAAGAAACGCGCGCCCTCGGCATGGCTGGACGCGCGGCGATCGACCACTACGGCAAGAAGACCATCGTCGTCGTCGTCACGAACCTCTCCAACCGTTACGAAGTCGCCGACATCGATCCCGCCAACGACCGCGTCTCCTCCGCGAAGGACGACGAGTGGAACCGCAAGATCCTGGAGATGATCGGCGAAGGGCGGCTCGAAGACGTCGCCCAGGTCGCACGCGACTTCGCCCGCGAGGCCAACGCCGACATGGGCTTCAAGGCCATCTGGTGGCTCGCCGCGCTCATGGGCGAGCACAACCGCTACGACGGCAAAGTGTGGGATTACCAGCCGGTGTGGGGCACCGGCAACGCCATCGTCGAGCTGACGCCGAACCCGCAGAAGGAAATCGAGTGGGAGAAGGAATTCGACGAGGGCGCGCCGATCACGTTCGCGCAGTCGAGCGGCACGGGGCTCGAGACGCACAACGTCCTCGCCGCCGCCGCGCCGCCGCCCGGTGAGGAGACACCCGAGGTCGTTGTCACGCCGAAGGCGCCGCCGCCGGTCGGGCCGTACCCGCACGCGCGCCGCGTCGGCAACCTCGTCTTCCTCTCCGGCGTCGGCCCGCGCAAACCGGGGACGGGCGAAGTTCCGGCGCCCGACATCGAGACGCAGACGCGCGCGGCGATCGCGAACGTCAAGGCCATCCTCGAGGAGGCCGGGAGCTCGCTCGACAAAGTCCTCGACGTCACCGTCTACCTGACCGACATGAAGCGCGACTTCGAGCGCTTCAACCGCGTCTACGCCGAGACCCTCGGAAAAATCCAGCCGACGCGGACGACCGTGGGCGTCGACTCGCTGCCGACGCCGATCCTCGTGGAGCTGAAAGTGATCGCGGGCGCATGACGCTCATCGACATCTCGCCGGTGCTCGACGCGGCGATCGCGGTGTGGCCCGGCGACGTGCCGTTCGCGCGCAGCGTCAGCCACGACATCGACGCCGGCGCGCACCTGACCCTGTCCGACGTCCGCACCACGCTGCACGCCGGCGCGCACGCCGACGCGCCGAGCCACTACGCGGCCGGCGGCGCCGACATCGCGTCGCGCTCGCTCGACTACTACATCGGCCAGTGCATCGTCGTGCACGTGAACGTCAATCGCGGCGACCGCATCCGCCCGATGCACATCGCCGGCAAGGGCATCACCGCGCCGCGCGTGCTCTTCCGCACCGGCACGTTTCCCGATCCGCGGAACTGGAACGACGACTTCGCGAGTTTGTCGCCCGAGGTCATCGACGTGCTGCACGGGCACGGCGTGATCCTCGTCGGCATCGACACGCCGTCGGTCGATCCGTTCGAGTCGAAGGCGCTGGAGTCGCATCAGGCGCTCGCGGAGTACGACATGGCCAACCTCGAAGGGCTCGTGCTCGAGGGCGTGGCCGAGGGGGCGTACGAGCTGATTGCGGCGCCGCTGCGGATTCGGGCCGGCGATGCCAGTCCGGTGCGGGCGCTGCTGCGGACGATCTGAGCAGAACGACGACCGAGGGGCCTCCGGCGGGCGGGCACGGCCCGCACCGCTGGTTGCCTCCGGCCGAACGCGCGCTTCTCGCACGAAAGGCGATTCGCGCGACAGCAAACGCTGCGGGCCGTGCCCGCCCGCCGGAGGCCCCCTCGTCGGTCCCTTTGCTTAAAGCGATCCGTACAACTCGATCAGCCGCTCCGCGGCGCGCGCGTACGAGAACTCCGCCGACCTCGCGAACGCCGCGCGGCGCGACGCGGCGAGATCGCCCTGGGCGATGGCGATCACGCGCTCCGCCAGCGCCTGCGGCGTCGGCGACGGGGCGAGCGACTCCGCGCCGAGCTCGCCGAGGATCGCCGCCATGCCGTCGAGGCGATACGTCGCGGGGACGACGCCGCAGCCCATCGCCTCGATCACCGCGCGGTGCCCTTCGTCGGAGCCGCGGGCGGTGAAGAGCAGCACGTCGGCGGCGCGGTAGTGCGCGGCGAGGTCGTCCTCGTGATAGCCGGCCCAGATCGGCTCGATTCGGAGCTCGCGCGCGAGCGCTTCGAGCGCGGGGCGGTGCGGGCCGTGGCCGATGATCATCAGCCGCGCCGCCGCGATCGTCTGCCGCACGAGCGCGTGCGTGCGCAGCACGTCCTCGAAGCCGCGCGCCGGGTCGAGCTTGCCGATGGCGACGAGCAGCAGCGCGCCCTCCTCCACGCCGTACGCCGCGCGCAGGTCCGGCCCCTCGGGCGTGAACTGCTGCGTGTCGAGCGGCGGCGGCGTGTAGAGCGCGAAGCGCCCGCGGATCGCCGGTGACTCCGCCAGCGCCTCGTTGACGACGCAGAGCGCGGCGGTGTGGCGGATCAGGGCGCGCGTGAAGACGTCGCCGCGGATCACGCGCCGCGAGTGGAACGTGCGCACCACGTGCACCTTCTCGCGGCCGGCGATGAAGCGCGCCAGCACGTGGTCGTAGGTGAGGTGCGCGTGCACGACGTCGAAGCCGTGATGGTCGATGAGATGCTCGAGTCTCGCCGCCGTGCGGACGAAGGAGACGGGGTTCTGCGCTTTGGCGATGGCCGGGTGGGCGAAGCCGGTGCGTTCGAGCTTCTGCTCGAGCTTGTAGCCGCCGACGTACGCGTAGTGCGCGTCGACGCCGGCCTCGCGCAGCGCCGCCACCTCGGCGAACGCCGGCGCGGCCGCTCCGGTCCAGCGGTTGCCCGCGGCGAGATGCAAAACTCGCATTGCGCGGCGAATGCTACACTTCGCGCGCCAATGGCCATCGACACGGAATTGCTGGAAATCCTCGCCTGCCCGCTCTGCAAGGAAGAGGTGCGCATGGTGCCGCTTTCGGCGGAGCGGAGCGCCGCGGTGCGCGACAAGTTCCGCGAGAAGTTCCGCGGCGAGGAGCCGGTCGTCGAGCAGGGCCTGCAGTGCGTCAAGTGCCACCGGATCTACCCGATCGTGAGCGACATTCCGGTGATGCTGGTGGACGAGGCGTTCGAGGAAATGTGAGCTCGCCTGGCGCTCCGCGGAAATGCAAAATGCAGAATGCAGAATGCAGAATTAGAGGCGAAGCGCATTCTGAATTCTGCATTTTGCATTCTGCATTCAGTGCTCCCGCGGCGCTGTAAGCCATGTCTCGCGGCGTTGCACTAGCAACTTTTTTTTACCTCGCCCACATCTTCTGTTCCGGCTGGATCGCCTCCTCCGAGCTCGGCGTCGTCCTCCTCATCGGCACGCTCGCGTACCTGATCTGGAAAGGCGAGATCCGCCCCTCCTTCCACATCCTCTACTTCCCGCTCTTCGTCTACGCGCTCGACTCCACCGTCTCCTCGATCGCAAACGGCGCGTCGAAGCACGCGTTCGGCGAGAGCGCGCTGTGGCTCAAGTGCCTCCTCTTTCCGGCGGCGCTCATCCTCTTCCGCAACGTGCCGAGGACGAGAGATCTGGCGATCAAGACCTTCCTCGCCTTCGGCGTCTTCTCCTCGCTCTACGGCTTCGTGCAGTATTTCGCACTGCACCAGCGCGACCTCGAGCACCGCATCACCGGGCCGGCGGCGCACGTCATGACCTATTCGGGGCTGATGCTGCCGGTTGCGCTGATGTTTCTGGTGTTGTGGATCCATGACCGCCGCAACCTCTGGCTCCTCGGCGGCACGATCGTCACCACGCTCACGCTGCTCATGACCTTCACCCGCAGCGCGTGGCTCGGCTGGCTCGTGGCCGTGCTCGTGCTCGCCGCGCTCAAGCGTCCGCGGCTGCTCGCGTACGCGGTGCCGGCCGGGATCCTCGTCATCACCTTTCTGCCGCTGCCGTACTTCGCGCGGGTCATGTCCGCCTTCGACACGAAGCAGTCCTCGAACTTCGACCGCATCCGCATGTTCGAGGGGGGCGTCGAGATCATCAAAGACGTCCCCGTCCTCGGCGTCGGGCCGGGCAACATGAAAGAGGTCTATCCGCTCTACCGGAAGCCCGATGCGCCGCGCTTCCGCATCCCGCATCTGCACAACAACCTCGTGCAGCTATGGGCCGAGCGCGGCATTCTCGGGCTCGCCGCATACGTCGCGCTGATCGTCCTCTTCCTCCGCGAATGCGCGAGAGGCTGGGGCTCGAAATATGCCGAGCTCGGCGTGGCCGTCACGGTCGGGCTCGTCGTCGCCGGCATGTTCGAGTTCAACTTCGGCGACACCGAGGTCTTCCTGGCCATGCTCGACCTCTTCGCCCTCGTGGTTGCCTCGGTCGAGCGCAATGAAGGCGCTCCGGCGGCTGTTGCGCAACTCCAAACAGCCGGTCCGTAACCTTTCCACCATGTCCGCGTCGAAGCAGAGAGAACCGAGGGAGATGAAGTCCCTGAGCGATCACGAGCTCATGCGCATCGTTCAGGCGGGCGACTTCTCCCCCGCCGCGGAGATCTACGACCGTTATTCAGCAAGGATCTACAACTTTACCTACCGCTTCCTCCGGAACAGCGAGGCGGCGGAAGACGCGACCCAGGAAGTCTTTGTCAAGATGCTCAAACACGCCAACCAGTTCAATGGAGAGGCAAAGCTCTCCACCTGGCTCTTTTCCATTGCGGCCAACTGGTGCCGCGACTACCTGCGCAAAGGCGACAACAAGCCGAAAGACTCGGACGACGTGCTGGTCCAGCTGCCGGCCGACCAATCGGAGTCGCCCCATCACCGGCTCGAGCAGCGCGAGAACCAGCTGCGGATCCAGAAGGCGCTGCAGATCCTGACGCCGGATCAGCGCGAGGCCATCCTGCTCTCGCGCTACCAGGGCTTGTCGTACGCGGAGATCGCGCAGATCTCCGGATGCTCGGAGGGGGCGGTGAAGACGCGTGTGTTCCGAGCGATGGAAACGCTGAAGAAAGCGCTCACCGGCGAGGCGAGCGGAGGTGAACGATGTCTGACTGCATTGTGATGCGCGAGCAGATGCCGCTGCTCCTGACCGAGTCGCTCGACCCGGTGCGGCGCGAGACCACGCACCAGCACATCGAGCAGTGCGCCGCATGCGGCGAGGAGTGGGCCGGCTACCGCGAGACGTGGAGCTTCCTCGAACAGCTTCCCGAGCTCGAGGTACCGCCGCGCATGAAGCAGCAGTTCCTCAACCGCGTGAATCCGCCCGTCGAGGCGGCGAACGTCGTCCCGTTTCATCGCCGGCCGGCGCTCCGCTGGCTCGCGCAAGCCGCCGCGGTCGTCGTGATCGCCGGCGGGTCGTACTTCGTCGGACACCGCACGCCGTCGCCCACGACGACGGTCGTCGACAAGCCGGCGACGCCGGCGCTGGTCACCTCGGCCATGCCGCTGCGGCCGAACTACCAGCCCGCCGCGTTCTCCATCGCCGAGTCGCGCGTGCTCGATGCGAACTCGATCAGCCCGGTCATCGAAGGACGTCCGGACATCCAGAACATCAGCTTCACGCAGCTCAACGCGCCGGACGACCAGATCGGCGTCTCCTTCGACATCACCTCGCACATGACCGTCACCGGCCGGCCGACGGACAAGACGATGGTGCGGCTGATGCGCTACGTCCTCGAGAACGAGGACCGCATGGCGCCGACGCAGACGCGGGCCATCGACTGGGTGCGCTCGACGTATTCGCAGCCGGGCAACGCCGATCCCGAGATCACCCGCGCCCTGGCCAACGTTCTCCGCAACGACTCGCACGAAGGCGTGCGCATCAAGGCCGTGGAGACGCTGACGAACCTGCCGGCCGGCGGCGCCACGAACGACTCGCGCGATGCGCTGATCCAGGCCCTGAAGACCGATCCGAATCCCGCCGTGCGCCTCAAGGCCGTCGAGGCGCTCTCGAACCTGCTCAAGAAGGGCGGCCAGGCCGACCCGGCCACGCTCGACACGCTGCGCGCCAAGGCTGCGCAGGACGACGAGAACATGTACGTCCGGGTCAAGGCGGCGGAGGCGCTGAGCAGCGTCAAGCCGTGATGAGACAGATCCCGTTCCTCGCCGCTGCGCTCCTCGCGTTCGCGCTGCCGCTCAGCGCCGCGAACCAGGTGTACGTCGACGGCCCGATCACCAAGACTTATCCGCTGGACATCGCCGGTACGTTCTGGATCGACAACCCGGACGGCGTGATCGAGATCTCCGGCATCGACGCCGCCAAGGTGTCGATCAGCGCCGTGACCACGATCGTCGCCCTCGACCGCGACTCGCGCGACGAGGCCCGCGAGAACACGAAGCTCAGCTTCGACTGCAACAACCCGCACCAGTGCGTGGTGAAGACCATCGTGCCGGCCATGCGCAGCCCGCGCTGGAGCAGCAGCGTGAAGTACACCGTGCGCGTGCCGAAGACGGTGCACGTGCGCGTGCTGTCCACGAACGCCGACCAGATTCGCGTCGCCAACATCATGGGCAACGTGACGGTGAAGGCGTTCAGCGGCACGATCGTGTTCGACAACGTCACCGGCGCGTCGATCGTCGAGTCGGTCAACGGCCGCATCGTCTACAACTACGCGAGCAAACCGGTCTCGCACGCGCAGATCAAAGCGATCAACGCCAACATCGAGATCCATCTCCCCGCCGATTCGAACTTCGACTGGGTCGCCGACACGCTGCGCGGCGACCTCTGGACCACGCTGCCGCTGCGCGGCCGTTGGGAAGGCCGCGTCTTCCACGGCAGCGTGAACGCGCCCGGCGGGCCGCGCCTCGTGACGGGAACGATGCTCGGCCGCGTGGCCATCCTGGCCAACGGCGAGAACGGGTCGACGGCGCGCTCGGTGCGCGATCTCGTGCGCAC